>Ga0068876_10001617_pt1 | contig 17416 bp, 14 predicted proteins | sample NOAtaG_6_FD_66442 | JGI IMG/M metagenome (GOLD analysis project Ga0068876, IMG submission 66442) | Freshwater lake microbial communities from Lake Erie, under a cyanobacterial bloom - NOAA_Erie_Diel5S_2200h metaG | ecosystem: Environmental > Aquatic > Freshwater > Lake | place: USA: Ohio, Lake... | reverse complement strand
CGATAATCTGTCTTGTGAAAAGCCACATTGGAAATCACACTCCATTGTTTTTGTGCACCGAAATCAAATCCTTTGTTGATCATCATTTCCCATCCATTGAGTTGTGTCGAACCCGCGTTGGTGAATGAACCCAATGTTTCCGTTGGCGTTTGAGCCAAAATAATCTGCTTCATCTTTTGTTGATAACGACAAAGGGTCCACTCCCATCCATGCGCACTTCCCTTCCATCCCCATTCATCTTGCCTTCCCCATTCTGGAAGCAAAGTGGCATTGAAACGACGATTTGCATAGTCCACCTGCTCAAATACATTGGGGTTAGAAAACCCCCATCCTCTTGAAGCATAAATATACTGTTGCCCCAATAACCGAAGCGACGCAGACATCCGAGGCGTGGTGGTGGGTTTCCAATTGAAATCATGCGTCTCCACGCCACTTCCTGCATATTGACCTTCTACCTCAATTTGCGTTTGATGAATAGAAGATCCCAAATCTAGATTGAGTCGATCTTTCCATTGATATTGAATACCCAACCAAGCAAATGCCTGCCAATACTGCACATGATATTCATATTTCTGGTCACCTCTTTGTCCATCGATCAATTCTCTTTCTGTGATAGCATATTGCTCCCGCTGTATTTCTTCTCCCAAAAGAGCAACAAAATGATGCGTTCTCTCATCCTTGTCATCAAACGTACTTTTTTGATATTGCAAAGTGTATCGTTGATTCCAAGAACGCGCTGTTTCATCCTTGAATCCTTGAAAAGAGGGATTGGTGCCATAGGGATTGGTTTTCAAGGCCAATTGCTGACTCAATCTAAAAGTAGATTTCCAATGTTCACCTACATTTCGGTCTCGACTCATTCCGATCATCCATCGCTCCCGTTCCAAACGGGCGTTATTGGCTACCGCAAAAGGACGCGCTTGACGTGGATCCGTGATGACATCTTCCAATTTTATACTACCAGGCAATCCCCAACCGCCATTATGGTATTGGAATAAAATCCCATTGGAACCCAAATCCTTGCCTATACCATTTCCTCGCCATGCCGTCCAATGCCTCCGTATTTTCTTGTTGTATTTTATTTCAACCGATCTTTTATTGTTTCCCTCTTGTGCTCGATAACCATCAGTGGATTGATCTACCATTCTGACGGAAATTTGCCGCTGATTCACTGCATCCTGAAAGATGGGAAATTGAGCCCCTAACTTAAACCGCTGATAGCCGAAACTGCCCAAGGTCATTTCGTATGTCAAAGCGTGATAACCCGGGATGTTCTTTTTTGATTGATAGCTGATGACACCTCCCGTTCCGTTGCCAAACTGATAACCGATAGGACCTTTATATACTTCCACTGATTCCATCCACTCGGGATCAATCACCTCAAAAGGAGTGGTACCATCCGGTGAAGTGATGGTGTAGCCGTCATAATACACCCGAACATTTCTAACGCCAAATGGACTTCTGAGCATGGAGCCGCGAATATTGATGCGCTGGCTTCCGCCATAACCGCGCGATTCGTAGGTGACCCCTGGAATGGTATTGAGGACATTTTGCAAAGACGAATGATCCCCTTGCGAAAGGATATTCATTCTCGCAATGCCAATGTTGGCGGGCGATTCGATGTTCTTTAATACACCCGCATAAGCCGAAACCTCCACCGCCTTTTGCACATGCTGAGGATAATAGAAATACAAACGAATGAGCTGTGGATCGGAAAAATCCGGATTGGGCACTATTTCCTTATCCTCGAAATCACTCACTTTACAAACCACACAGATTCCCTGTAAACAGACTAAAACATGATCGTGCTTGTCAAGATTCATCATGGCAAAACCACGATCCGTAACCACTGCCGTTTCTTTGGTTTCCAAACAGGTCAATGCATATGACAATCCTGTTTTTTGGACATCCTCCTCCGCAGGGGAAACATAAACCTTCATTGGTAATCGTTGGGAAAATGACGAAAAAAAACAGCCCACCAAAATGAGGAGGGCTGTCCATTTGAAAATCGGAAGTTTCATTATTTTACAACAAAAGTCTTGGTCACGGTGCCTAAGGCATTGTTCAAGCGAACAAAATAATTTCCTGCACTCCACTCAGCAACATTTAAGCTCATCGAAGTATTGTTCACCAATCCTTTCTCTACAGTTTGACCATTGAAAGCCAATACTTCATACTGCGCACCGATCAAAGAGGCCGACAATTGAAGCGTGATTTGTTCATTGGATGGATTAGGAAACAAAGCCACCATTTGAGGCTTGCTTTGCTCATGGGTGTTGATTGCACCATAATCCAAATTCCTGAATTCCTTGATGATGTTAGGACCTTGACCAGGATAGTTGGTTCCGTTCAATGCCATATACAATGCGCCAGTATGAGGATTCACACACAAGTCGCGGATGCGCTGATTAAACACTTGGAAATAAGTATCAGAGGCATCTGTGCAAGTGGCAGACAATCCATCGGGACTTAAATGAATCACCGATAAACGCTCATAGTTTGAATTTAATCCGCCCAATACTGCCATTAATATCGTGCCCTGCCATTCCGGAATGGCGGGATGATTGTAATACTCTAAACCATTGACCGCTCTGCAAGGAGACCACTCTAACAGTGGTTCTCTCACATTATTGGCGGTGCAATAATTGATTTCGTTATTGGTGTTGCAGGCTCCCTGAACAGTGGGCCAGCCATAGTTGCGATTGGGTTCTAAGATATTGAATTCATCACTGTTGTTTTGACCGTGCTCACTTTGATAAATGATGCCATTGGGGCCAACACACAATCCTTGACTATTTCTATGACCGAAGCTATAAACATAACTTGTGGGGTCAGGGTTATCCGCAGGAATGGTCCCATCTAAATTAATACGCAAAACTTTCCCATTCAATGAAGTGAGATCTTGACTGCTGACACCACCATCGCCAGTATCTCCGGTGGTCATTAATAGCTTATTATCCGGTGTGATCAACAATCGAGAACCATTGTGAATGCTATTACCCCCGATGGCATCAATCAAAGTTACCTCATTGACCAAAGCTGTTCCATCGTAGTCAAACACAGAGAGTCGTTCTTTGATGGAATTGCCTTGTGTGTAGTTGTACACCACAAATACTTTGGGGTTGTTGGCCCAGTCTGGATGCAATGCCATTCCTAACATCCCCGGTTCGCTGCCACCATTGTAGGGAACGGATTTTGACAATAGTTGGGTGTAATTGCCCGTAGCGGGATCAATGTGAATAACCTTACCAGAGCGCAGTGTGCACCAAATATAATCATCGGGTCCCCATAGGATTTCCCAAGGAACATTCACTCCGGTTACTAAGTCATATTCTGTCAAAGTAGTGTTTCCTACTTGATGTGTATTCTGCGCGCAGGCATTGATGCCCAAAGCGAGTAAAGAAAATAGAATTATTTTTTTCATGCCCAACAAAGAAAAGCCATCCTTGCTGAACAAACAAAAATTTAACCTTTAGGCAATGATTCCGGCCAGTGTCGCACTGAGATAAGACGCTAACGTTCCGCAAAGCAATGCCTTCATTCCCAACGTCGCCAAATCTTTTCGACGATCAGGCGCTAATTCACCAATACCGCCTATCTGCATGCCCACACTGCTAAAATTCGCAAATCCACAAATGGCAATGCTGGTGATCAATAAACCCTTTTCACTGACTAGTGGCAACACTCCGGTGGTCATATTTTTAAAAGCTAAAAATTCATTGATGGTCAACTTCTGTCCCAACAAGGCAGCAGTGCTTCCCAAATCCTCATAAGGCACTCCCATTACCCACGCCATCGGATAAAACAATTTAGAAAAGATGACATCCAAAGTCAAACCATCCCACATGAATCCCAATAAGTAATTGATCAAAGCCATGAGGGCGATGAAACCAATCAGCATCGCGATGACATTGATGGCGATTTTCATTCCAATGGATGCCCCATGGGTAATGGCATCGATGATGTTGGTATGATGACTTTTCACATCCAACTTTACAGTTCCCATCGTTGAACTTTCTTCAGTTTCAGGGAAAACAATTTTGGAAATCACCAAAGCACCGGGAGCCGCCATCAAACTTGCCGTCAAGAGGTATTCCGCCTTGGCCCCCATGTTGGCATATACTATCAAAATTCCACCTGCAATACAAGCCAAGCTTCCAGACATGCTCGCCAATATTTCACTTTTTGTCATAGAAGACAAGTAAGGTCTGATCATTACTTGCGCCTCCACCTGACCGACAAATGCACTCGCCACATTGCTGAGCGCTTCCGCTCCACTCACACGCATCACCACCCGCATGGCCTTGGCGATGATGGATACCAAGCGTTGCATAACACCGAAATAATAAAAAATTTCTACGAGCAAGCAAACCAAGATAATCGTGGCCGTGACACTAAATGCAAACACAAAACCATTTTGAGCATAATTGGAAACACCGCTCGGGGTATCCACCATGATACCGCCGTACACAAATCCTGCTCCCTCTTTGGCAAAGCCCTCAATTTTGGACATCACCTTACCAACTTGTTGAAAGAACCAGGTAACCGGTTGTACCTTCAATACCAAAATAGCAATCAGCACTTGCAGTCCGATTCCTGAAAATACCAACCGATAATTGATTTTCTTTTTGTTGTTGGAAAATAAAAATGCAATCCCCAGGATTACAATGATTCCGATGATGCCTTGAAAACGATCCATGTTGGCGAATATAGAAAGATTTCGTTTTGCTGCATTCAAGAAAAAAAATGCCATTGAAATGAGAACTTTCGACAATTGGGCCCATCAAAATGTTTATTCACCATTGAATGAAAAAACACTAACTTCACTATCTTAGGAACCCAACTGAGCTTATTCACTATGAATATGAGATAAGCGAAAAATAAATTTAACTCAATAATTATGCATCCTATTACTTGCCCACATTGCCAAAAAACATTTAAAATGGATGATGCAGGATTTGCTGATATCATGAAGCAAGTTCGAAATCAAGAATTTGAAAAAGAAATTACTGAAAAAGTATCTGCCGCTAAAAAAGAGAAAGATGCTGAACTAAAAATAGCCGAAGCCAATTTTCAGCGGAACCTTCAAGAAAAAATAGCCCAAAAAGAACAAGAGTTATTCCAGTTAAAGGCACAAAAGGACAATGAGGTCAATCAATTGACACTTGCAAAAGAGAAAATACTGTTTGACCTAGAGGGTAAGGTAGCCAATGCAGAAACAGAGAAAAAGTTGGCCATCGCAGAGGCCGTTAAATCCATTGAAAAACAGCGCGACGAACTCATGCATCAATTGAAGATGCAAGAAACAGAAAAGCTTTTGCTTGAAAAATCACTCAACGAGAAACACGCCATTGAAATTCAAAAAAGGGAAAATATTATTGAATACAAGGATGAGCAAATTGCTCTTCATAAAGACATGAAGATGAAACTTTCCACTAAAATGATGGGAGAAACCTTGGAGCAACATTGTGAAAACGAATTCAATAAACTCCGGGCCACGGCCTTTCCCAAAGCCTATTTTGAAAAAGACAATGACGCTAAATCGGGAAGTAAGGGAGATTTTATTTTTAGAGAGATGGATGATGCAGGCAACGAAATTCTTTCCATCATGTTTGAAATGAAGAATGAAGCAGAAACCACAGGCAATAAGAAAAAAAATGAAGACTTCTTCAAAGAGCTAGACAAAGATCGTTTGGAAAAAAATTGCGAATACGCCGTTTTGGTTTCCATGTTGGAAAGCGATAACGAATTTTACAACTCGGGAATCGCCGATGTTTCTTATAAATATCCCAAAATGTATGTTATTCGTCCTCAGTTCTTCATTTCGATGATCACTCTATTGCGCAACGCAGCCATGAATGCAATGCAATACAAAGCAGAACTTGCCATAGTAAAAAATCAAAACATTGACATTACCCATTTTGAAGCAAAAATCAATGAATTTAAGAAAGGATTTGCATACAATTATGGGCTTGCAAGTAAAAAGTTCAAAGAGGCCATTGAAAGCATTGATAAAAGCATATTAGAGCTAGAAAAAACTAAGAAGGCATTGATTTCTTCTGAAAACCAACTAAGATTAGCCAACGACAAAACAGAAGATCTCACTATTAAAAAACTCACCAAGGGCAACCCCACGATGAAAGCCAAGTTTGAAGAACTTTCATCACCCCCTGCTTCGGAAGAAGGAGATTCCTGAAGGTGGTGGTTTGTAATACCGAAATCCTCACTTTATTATCCCTTCATTTTTTTGAGGTGTCGCCCCAAATTTTGAAATCAATGGGATATCGCTATATTTGGAAAAATTCAAATTTATGTCAGACAACAAACAACAAAGTCACCCCAAAGGATTGTGGTATTTATTCGGAACTGAAATGTGGGAGCGTTTCGGTTATTACCTTATGCTCGGTATTTTCTCTTTGTACATGGTTGAAAATTGGAACAGTGGAGGGATGGGATTCAGCGCAGCTAAAAAATCCGACCTTTATGGAACCTATTTGGGCCTGGTTTATTTAACTCCTTTTATAGGGGGCTTATTGGCTGACAGAATCTTGGGCTATCGCCGATCAATCATCATGGGTGGATTGATGATGGCCGCTGGCTATTTTTGTTTGTCCATTCATTCCGAATTCACCTTTTACATCGCTTTGTTTTTAATCATTTTAGGAAATGGTTTTTTCAAACCCAACATTTCCACATTGGTGGGAAATCTATACAGCGGTGATGATCTCAAGCATAAAAAAGATGCGGGATACAATATCTTCTACATGGGAATCAATATCGGCGCCTTCATCTGCAATTTCGTTGCAGCCTACATGCGCATCAATTATGGTTGGGGACATGCCTTTGCCGCAGCAGGGGTAGGTATGTTGATCGGCGTCATCGTTTTCATCCTTGGAACCAAGCACATCAAATATGTAGATGTAGTGAAGCCCGTGCAAGAAGGCGACATGAGTACGGTAAGGATTCTATCTATGACAGTTCTTCCCATGTTCGCCTTTGGTATTTTAGGATACATGCTTCCAGGCAATTTCTTGGGTTCTGACACTAATGACGCCTTCATTATCGGCTGTTTGCCCGTAATCGCGTTTTTCATTTACTTAGCTTTCAAATCGGAAGCTTCAGAAGCCCGTGCTATCAAAGCCTTGTTGGCTGTTTTCACTTGTGTAATATTATTCTTTGCCATCTTCCATCAGAACGGTGATGCATTAACCGTTTGGGCAGAGGATCATACGGATCGTAAAATGTCTGATGGCGTAGCTTCCGTCGCGCAAGATTTAGGGATGGCACAAGTGGTGGTGAACAATGATATTGTCTCCGCACCACAAGCCGAATTTGACTCTACCATCACCGCTCTTAGAGCCGAGGAGAAGGCAATGCCCGATAATAGCGCAGAAGAACACAAAGCAAAAGGAGAATTTTCTGATAAAGTTACTCAATTGGAAAAATCAAGAAAATATTTTGAAACCCTTCCTGCTGCTGAAGTTCCCGCTATTGGAACGGATATGAAATTATACAGCACAGAATTATATCAAAGTATCAATCCGTTTTGGGTGGTATTGCTTACACCAGTAGTGGTTGGATTTTTTGGATGGATGGCGAGCAGAAAACGTGAACCATCTACCCCGACAAAAATCGCGATCGGATTGGTCATCACCGCTTTATCTGCTTTGGTAATGGTGGGAGCGGTAACTGCTACCAATGATCTTTCAGGAAAGGCTGGCTCATTGTGGTTAATTGCTTCTTATGGGGTCATCACGGTGGGCGAGCTTTGCCTATCTCCCATGGGATTGAGTCTGGTTTCAAAACTTTCTCCACCGCGCATCACGGCTTTGATGATGGGGGGATTTTTCCTAGCCATTTCCGTTGGAAATAAACTATCAGGAATGCTCTCCAGCTTGTGGGAAGAAATGGATGACAAAAGAAATTTCTTCTACTTGAATTTTGCGTTGGTCATGGCGGCAGCGGTAGTGCTGATTTTGATGCTGAAGTGGTTAAATAGCGTAATGAAAGAAAAGAACATTCTGTAAAATAATGACTTTGACTACAACTGAAATTCAAAACTTTCAAGGCAAATACCCCAAGCAATTGTGGTATTTGTTTTTTTCTGAAATGTGGGAGCGCTTCTCCTTTTACGGAATGCGCGGTATGCTCACCTATTTCATGATCCATCAGCTCATGATGAATGAGCGCGATGCCAATCTTCAATATGGTGCTACGCAGGCGTTTGTATATGCCTTTACTTTTATTGGAGGATTGTTTGCAGACAAAATTTTAGGTTTTCGTAAATCGCTCTTTTGGGGCGGCATATTGATGATCATTGGCAGTGTCATTTTAGCGGTGAATCCGCAAGAATTTTTCTTCATGGGCATTGCCTTCAATATTATCGGAACTGGCTTTTTCAAACCCAATATCTCCACCATGGTGGGCAGATTGTACAAAGACAATGACGATAGACGAGATGCTGGATTCTCCCTTTTCTATAGCGGGATCAACATTGGTGCTTTGCTTGGTGGATATGCTTGTATTGCGCTCGGAAAAAGTTATTCTTGGAATGTGGCCTTTGGCCTCGCTGCAGTGGTGATGACCATCAGCCTGTTGACTTTCATTTTCACTCAAAAGCAAATGGGTGATATTGGGGTATCCCCTCTTTTGTCCGATGATGCCGTGGTGAGGAAAAGAAAAGAATGGATGGTTTTCATCGGTTCCGTTTTGTGTATTCCTGTTATTAGTATCATGGTGAAGCAAACGGAATACACCGATTATTTTATGTATGCCATTGGCCCTATCACATTGCTGTATTTTGTTGTAGAAACGCTCAAATTGAAAAGTGCTGAACAAAAGAAAATGTGGGCTGCCCTTATTTTCATTTTGTTCTCTATTTTGTTTTGGGCCTTCTTTGAGCAAAGTGGAGGTTCTTTGTCCATCTTCGCGGCCAACCACTTGGGCTCTGAATTATTGGGCAGCATTACCTTGGATCCGAACGGAGTCAATAATGCAGCCAACTCCCTTTTTGTTATCCTGTTTGCTCCTGTCTTGGGTATCATTTGGATGGCTATGGGGCGTAAGAAACTGGAGCCCAATACAACGGTGAAATTCGGTCTTGGATTTCTATTCTTGGGATGCTCGTTTCTCATTTTTTATGCTACCATTTTTCTAGCTGACGCTAACGGAATTACCTCCTTAGATGTGTTTACTCTTGCCTACTTCATCATCACCCTTGGTGAACTTTGTCTCAGTCCCATTGGACTTTCCATCATGACCAAACTCGCTCCTACCCATTTGCAAGGCATGATGATGGGTATGTGGTTTTTAGCCAGTGCCTATGGGCAATATGTAGCCGGCATTTTAGGAGCCGGCATGAGCACTCCTGATGAAAATGCCAGTGCATTAGATAAACTTATCACGTACACCAACGGTTACCAACAATTGGCTTGGATTGCCATTGGAGCCGGTGTGGTATTATTTTTGTTGTCCCCAATGATCAAAAAATTAATGCAAGATGTCAAATAAACCATGGTTCACTTTTTTCAGCGCGTTGTTATTAACCGCTACTTCTCTGATCGGAATTGCTCAAGATAAGGTGAACAAAATCCACTGGATGTCCGTGGAAGAGGCAGTGGCGGCCACCCAAAAAGAACCACGAAAAATCATGGTCGATGTGTACACCCAATGGTGTGGACCGTGCAAAATGATGGCGGCTCAAACCTTTACCCATCCTGACGTCGTCAACTACATGAATGAAAAATACTATTGCGTGAAGTTTGATGCAGAGTCCGGAGATTCGGTTCGTTTCGACGGAAAGACTTTCAAAAATCCAGAATTTAAAAAAGGAGCTACTGGAAGGAATTCTGTTCATGAATTAACAATGTATTGGGGTGTTTCGGCTTATCCTACTCTTTTGTTTTTCGACGAAACAGCTAAGGCGATTGCCCCCATCACCGGTTTTCAATCCGTAGAGAACTTTGAGATTTTTGCAAAGGTTTTTGCACAAAACGACTATAAAACTATTCAAACACAAGAAGATTGGGCCAACTACCAAAAGAATTTTGTGCGCACCTGGAATGCTACTACTGCTCCGGAGAAAAAAACAGGCCCCTCCCCTCTTCAAGAGTCCTTTGATCCAATAGATACAATTGCACCCCATTCATCTCAAAACCCATCCGCTCAGGAGGAAACCATTCTTGACATAGCGGAAGTGAATCCAGAATACATCGGAGACGTGAATAAAGACATTGCAAAAAACGTAGTCTATCCCGATCGCTGCAAGGAGGAAGGCATACAAGGAACGGTCTACGTTCAGTTTGTGGTGAACAAAGTGGGAAATGTGGAAGATGTAAAAATCTTACGAGGCGTCAAAGGAGGAGCAGAGTTGGAGATCGCAGCTATTCAAGCCGTCAGAAAACTGGGGAAGTTTAAACCGGCGATGCAAAATGGAGAGACTGTGAAATGCCGCATGACCGTTCCCATTAAATTTGCGTTGCAATAATTAGCCATTTTTTTGGCATTTCAAGAAATAATTGTATATTTGCACCCCTCAAAAGGGTAAAACTTAATGTTATGAATCGCATCAAAGAACTAGAAAAACAATTGAATCCTGCTCGTGAATTCCCCGCGTTTCAGGCAGGAGACACCATATCGGTTACCATCAAAATCAAAGAAGGTAATAAAGAGCGTCCACAAACCTTTACAGGTGTTGTGATCCAACGTCGTGGTACTGGTTCAACTGAAACTTTCACCATTCGCAAAATGAGCGGTGGCGTGGGTGTTGAGCGTATCTTCCCTTTCAATACTCCTTTCATTGAGAGCATTGAAGTGAATAAGAGAGGTAAAGTTCGTCGTGCACGTATTTTCTACTTGCGCAGCTTAACAGGTAAGGCAAGCCGTATCCAAGAGCGCAAGCAAGCCGTTGTTGCATAATTCAAATGAATACGAATATAAAATCCCGCTATCGCGGGATTTTTTTTTGACCTTTGTACACATGAAAGCCACTTTAGAAATCATTGCTTCCAATCTTGATCATGTCATTCAGGCTCAACAATCAGGCGCCGACCGCATAGAATTGTGCGCTGCGCTAAGCGCTGATGGCATCACTCCCTCTCATGGCTTTGTGCAAAGCGCTATTAAACAAAGTACCCTTCCAATCATGGTCATGATTCGCCCACGTGAAGGAGATTTTCAATATTCGGAAATTGAAATTGAATCGATGAATCAAGACATTGAATGGGCCAAAAAATGCGGAGCCATGGGAATCGTGATCGGAATTTTAGATGAGCATCAAAATGTCCGTAAAGACGTCCTCAAGAAGTGGGTACAGGCTGCTTATCCCATGGAGGTAACTTTTCATCGCGCTTTTGATGTTACACAAGATCCCTTTCAAGCGTTAGAAGATATCATTGCATGCGGATGCACGCGCATCCTCACATCTGGACAAGAATCGTCATGTATCCTAGGTAAAACGCTAATAAAAGAGCTCCAAACCAGAGCGGGCCAAAGAATCACCATCATGGCCGGAGCGGGCATCAATGGCACTACCATTGGAGACATCATGGATGCAGGTATTTATGAGTATCACATGAGTGGACACCAAGCACGCGAAGGAAGCAATGCCCAAGAAAAGATGTTTGGCACCCACCCTACTTTACAGCTCAATGACATCCAACATGTGGCAAGTGTTTTATCTGCGTTGGCCCTTACTGAGTTGTCATGAAAAACAAAATCATACAACTCTTACAAGGTCCACTTCCAGGACGAGAAGCCCATGCGCAGATTTGGTCCTATCCCCGAAACACCGTGGAAGAAGGCCTCGCATTGGAGCCCCCGCCACGCCCATCCGCTGTTTTGATGTTGTTAAGACAACGCCAAGAACTCGAGATTTTATACATAGTTCGATCAGATTTTGGTATTCACGGGGGGCAAGTAGCCTTTCCTGGTGGAAAATTAGAACCTCACGAAACTCACGAGGAATGTGCGATGCGCGAGACCACGGAAGAGTTAGGCATTCTGCCACATCAATACGAGCTATTGGGCGCTTTGAGTCCTGTTTTCATTCCACCCAGTCACATGATTGTTTATCCCCAAATCGCCTGGGTGGAACATGAATGGGAGTGTCAACCCAACCATGAGATTGCCGATGTGTTTTGGTTTCCCATTGCACAATTGAAGTCCCATTGCATCGAGGAAAGAGAACATTATTTAAAGGCGTTTGATCGAGTTCAAAAGATCAAAGGAATACCGGTACGAAATTATTTTTTATGGGGTGCTTCTGCAATGATGACGCAAGAATTGACTTTAGGAATTTCACTACTGAATAGTTAAAGCATAATTGCCCAATTCTCATTGCTTAATGACATTTGTGCTCTCCACTCCCCTGTCATCACCCATTAAAGGCCAAAAGTGTCATCCATGCCTCATTCAATTTATTTTCATCTAGTAGCAATGCTGCACGCTGATGCAAGGCCTTCTCGAGAGCACTTGCATCACTCTCCAATTCCAGAAATAGATCAGCTAACTCCGTAAGTTTATATTCATTGACATCAGTCTCATTTGGGATAATTTCCGTATTCCCCAACATTCCAAGATGATTACCTGTCAAAACTTTAGAAAATCGAATGTCCGATGGCAGTTGATCAACCCCAATGCCACAGCGTTCCAAGGGCTTAGGCACTTCAAACATACCGGCTCTTGCTCTGGAGTACCAATCCCCACCCATCCGGGCCACTTGATCAATCAAATACGGATCAATTCTGCCATTTCCATCCAAAACATTTTCGGCGATATGTATTTGAACAATCTCACAGATCACCAAATTACCCGCTCCTCCTTGATTACCCAATTCAACTATCTCCTTGACCTTGCATTCTAACTGCACGGGAGATTCTAACACTCTTTTGGGTTTGACCAAAACGGAAGAAACAGCAGTGAGTCCACTTTTTACAAACTCACTGACTCCTTTGGGATATTCAGTACTGGAAAGTGACATCTGTTGCACCATGTCATAATTGACAATGTTAATGACACATTCCGAATGCACTTTCACATTCTCATAAGTGTGTTTTGTAGTATTATCTCTACCCCTTCTTGCAGGTGAAAAAATGGCAATCGGTGGATTAGCACTGAACACATTGAAAAAACTAAAGGGTGATAAATTATCTTTTCCATCCAAATCCAATGTGCTTACCAATGCAATTGGCCGGGGAGCTACTGCCCCGAGTAAATAACCATGTATTTTGGCTACCGGAATGGATTGAGGGTCAATCGAAATCATCATAAATCTTCAGCTGATTCTAATACTTTCCTTTTCAGTTCCTCCTTGAATGTTACTATTCGTTGGACTAAAAGATCATCGTGGGCACCCAAAATTTGAGCCGCCAAAATCCCGGCGTTTCTACCTCCATTCAATGCCACCGTTGCTACAGGCACTCCAGAAGGCATTTGCAATATAGATAAAATGCTATCCCATCCGTCAATAGAATTGGATGACTTAATGGGAACACCGATGACGGGAAGAGGAGTAATGGCGGCGGTCATTCCAGGTAAATGAGCGGCACCGCCAGCACCAGCGATAATGACCTTTATACCGCGAGAGTGAGCCTTTTGCGCATACTCAAACATTCGTTCCGGTGTTCGATGTGCACTTACTACTTGGGCCTCGTATGGAACAGCCAATGATTTCAACACTTCTGCCGCTTCCATCATGACCGGCCAATCACTTTTACTACCCATTATTATCCCAACCATACCATTAGATTTTCCGCAAAGATACATCCAACCCCCAAGGATGTGTGAACTCCTGCATCGAGTCCATCTAAATTTTCAATATTCTACAATGAAATCGCTAGAAATCAATAATTCAGTGTATATTTGCCGCCGTTAAATAATTGTGAACCGGGTTTCGTACCCAAAATACAAACACTATGTCAGTAAAAATTCGTCTTCAAAGACACGGTAAGAAAGGAAAGCCTTTCTTCCACATCGTAGCCGCAGACGCTCGTTCACCACGTGATGGTAAGTACATTGAGCGTATCGGAAGCTACAATCCCAACACCAACCCTGCTACCATTGATTTAGACAATGGCAAGGCATTGACTTGGTTGCAAAATGGTGCTCAACCCACCGAAACCGCTCGCGCTATTTTGAGCTACAGAGGAGTATTGTACAGACTACACTTACAAAAAGGAGTGTTGAAAGGTGCATTGACCCAGGAGCAAGCCGATGCGAAGTGGAATGAGTGGAACTCAGGAAAAGAAGGGAAAATCCAAGCCAAGCGCGACGGATTGGCCAAGAGTGCAGAAGATGCCAAGAGAGAGCAACTGAAGCATGAACGTTCTGTCAACGAAGCGCGCATGAAAGCGCAATCAGAAGCTGCTGCCGCTGCAGTAGCAGAAGAAGCTCCTGCTGCTGAAGAGGCCCCTGCTGCTGCTGAAGAAGCACCCGCAGCAGATGATGCTCCTGCTGAAAACGCTGGGGAATAATCATTGATCATAAAATCAAAAGCCGTCCTTCCGTGGACGGCTTTTTTTATTGAATATGGAAAAAAGCGAACTTTATTTTCTCGGTAAAATCACCAAGCTGCATGGCTATAAAGGGGAATTGACCGCTTGGTTGGACACTACTAATCAACTGGATTATTCGGGGTTAAAACATCTTTTCTTGTTTCAAAAAGATCGCATCACTCCATTCGTCATTGAAGAAGTGGGTAAAAAAACCAACAATACCCTCAAGCTGAAATTGGAGGGGCTCAACGATGAAAATAGTGCAAAACCTTGGGTGAAGGCAGAGATTTACATCCATCCTGATCAGATCAGTGAAAGTGATTTGATGCGCGATGATGTGCGCAGTTGGATTGGTTTTCATGTACACACCCCAGACCATCATCCACTCGGTTTGCTTGCCGATATTCAAGAATCTCCGGTGAATCCCCAGCTCGAAATCGATGTCAATGGCACCATCATTTTTGTTCCCATGCAGCCCCAATTTATTGAAACCATTGATGCGGAGAAAAGAGAAATTCATTTGAATCTCCCTCCCGGATTATTGGAATTGTATTAGAATCATAAAATTTTCAAGTTGTGTTAATAGTCAACAATCTTTCTCTTCGCTACGGCAAAAGAACCTTATTTGATGAGGTCAATTTAAAATTTACTCCCGGCAACTGTTATGGCGTTATTGGAGCCAATGGTGCTGGTAAATCTACCTTCCTCAAAATTCTAGCGGGAGAAATCGATACCACCACGGGGGATGTTCAAATTACTCCCGGTGAGCGCATGAGCGTGCTCAAGCAAAATCACTTTGCCTTCGATGAATGCCCTGTATTGCAGACCGTATTGATGGGCAATTCCAAACTGTGGAAGGTGATGCAGGAAAAAGATGCTGTGTATGCCAAAGCCGATTTTACCGAGGAAGACGGATTGAAGGCCGCTGAACTCGAAGTGGCCTTTGCCGAAATGGATGGCTGGAATGCCGAGAGCGATGCCGCCAACATGTTGAGTGGCTTGGGCATCAAAGAAGAACTGCATCATCAATTGGTAAAGGATCTGAGCGGTAAAGAAAAAGTAAGGGTCTTGTTGGCCCAAGCATTGTTCGGAAATCCTGACATTCTTTTGCTGGATGAGCCTACCAACGATTTGGACATCGAAACCATCGATTGGTTGGAAAACTTCTTGGCGGACTTTCAGAACACCGTCATTGTGGTCTCCCATGATCGTCACTTCCTCGATGCGGTATGTACGCATATTGTGGATATTGATTTTAGTAAGATCCAATTGTACACGGGGAATTACACTTTTTGGTATGAATCCAGTCAATTGGCGTTGCGCCAGCGGGCAGATCAAAATAAAAAGGTGGAAGACAAGAGAAAGGAATTGCAAGAGTTTGTGGAACGTTTCTCCGCTAACGCTTCGAAATCACGACAAGCTACCAGTAGAAAGAAATTATTGGATAAATTGGTGGTTGATCAAATTCAACCCTCCACCCGAAAATATCCCGGCATTATCTTCCGACCTGATCGAGACTGTGGAGATCAGATCCTTCGCATCGAGAAATTGTCTAAAAGTACAGCCGATGGTACGGTATTATTCAAGAATGTGGAGTTCACTTTGATCAAAGAAGACAAGGTGGCCGTTATCTCCAAGGATCACTTGGCCATCACTACTTTCTTTGAAATCATCAATGGCCATGACACACCCGATAGCGGCGAATACCAATGGGGAAGCACCATCACGACGGCCTATTTACCCAATAATAATGCAGCGTATTTCACAAGTGACGACAATTTGATTGATTGGTTGAGACAGTATTCCAAGGATAAAGATGAGACTTATGTAAGAGGTTTCTTGGGTAAAATGCTGTTCAGCGGTGAAGAGGTGATGAAAAAATGTACAGTACTGAGCGGAGGAGAAAAAGTGCGTTGTATGATTTCCAGGATGATGTTGCAAAACGCCAATTGTTTGATGCTCGATGAGCCCACGAATCACTTGGACTTGGAATCTATCACCGCTTTTAACAACGCAATGAAAGATTGGAAACAGGTGGCATTGTTCACTTCTCATGACCACACTTTTACGGAAACCGTTGCCAATCGTATCATTGAATTGACCCCCAACGGGGTGATCGATAAAAGAATGTCCTACGACGAGTATCTCAATGATTCCGGTGTTAAAGAGTTGCGCGAGAAAATGTATCGATAATTTGAAATATCGGCTTACATTAGTGGCACAAACTTTTTAAATGAGAAACAAGATTTTTTATTGGGCATTGGCGCTCATCGCTTTGCAAAGCTGCATTGCGCCTCGGTCTGTTATCAATTCTGGAAAAGTAACCCCCAAAGGCAATTTTGCTGTGGGCATACAGTACTCCGCCAATGTATCTACCGCTCCCTTGAATTCGGTTAAAAATGTGGTGAAGGACAACATCGACAAGCTACCCGCGCTGTTGGACAATGCGAGCACCGATACCGTGGCTTTGAGTGCAGATTCCATTCAATGGTTGAATGATAATTTAGAAAACATCGGACAAGGGGCTATCGCCTATGCGGCAGATCCTATTGGAGTGGGATTGGAGTATTACATTCGATATGGGGTAATCGATCGATTGGATGTCGGCTATAAAAATGCAGGCAAGGCGCATACTTTTGATGTGCAATATCAATTTATGGGATCTACAGGCAATGTGGATGACTTGGTTTCAGAACGCTGGTATGGCAGTGTGGGTGTACAGTATTCTGGTCAAAAAGTTTCTATACCTACCTGGCTTACGCCCATCCAAAACACCATCGACTTTGATTTTAAGAGAAGAGATGTCATGGTGCCGGTGATATTCAGCAGAAGCTTTGGCAATGAAGAGGAATATGGATCGATTTCCTTTGGTTTGGTGATGAACTATACCCGCTTGGACTACTCTACGTTCAATACAGACTTTG
>Ga0068876_10001615_pt1 | contig 17453 bp, 17 predicted proteins | sample NOAtaG_6_FD_66442 | JGI IMG/M metagenome (GOLD analysis project Ga0068876, IMG submission 66442) | Freshwater lake microbial communities from Lake Erie, under a cyanobacterial bloom - NOAA_Erie_Diel5S_2200h metaG | ecosystem: Environmental > Aquatic > Freshwater > Lake | place: USA: Ohio, Lake... | reverse complement strand
TTAGAAGATGTCATCAATCAGTTTTATGGTCGAACAAATGCGACTGTAAGACTGATGAGGCATTTTGATGACCGTCAAATCTTTGAACAAGATGACGAAGTAGGAAATGTTTTTAAACAATTGGTAGAATGTGTAGACTTATTATACGCATTCGTTACGGAGATACGTAATGGCGACAACACCCCCAACGAGGAAGAAGAACGATAAGGTCTATTTCACAGAAGAAACTGAAAAGGCAATAATCGCATACAATAAATCTGACGATTTAGATGTAAGAGAACAACTATTTAGAAGTAAAATACAAGGACCGCTTGATAAGCTAGCAGAGAATGTTATCAATCGGTTCAAATTTCCGTATATGGAGGGTACCTTCGACGAAATCAAGGCGCAGGTAGTCTCCTTTCTGGTTATCAATCTTCATAAATTTACAGAAGATAAGGGTAAGGCATTCTCATATTTCAGTGTGATAGCTAAAAATTACCTCATTTTGCACAATAATAACTCATACAAAGAAGAAAAACGGGTACTTTACTTCTCAGACCAAACAGAAGATTCGTTTAGTCTCGAAGAAATGTTAATTGTGGAACCAGAAACTAAGGATTCTACTGTGGATATGAAGGAATTTTTGAAATTATTGGTAGAGTATTGGGAGTTTAACCTTGACCGATTTTTTAAAAAGAAGCGTGACCGTGAAATTGCTGCTGCTATAGTAAAACTTATAGAACGCATCGATAATATTGATAATTTTAACAAAAAAGCACTGTACCTTATGGTCAGAGAAATGACCAGTTATAAGACTGCCCACATTACGAAGGTCATCAACAAGATGCGCCCTCAAATTTTGAAGATGCTTAGGGAATTTAGACGCAACGGACATATTTCGGACCCGACCACATATTTCTCGTATAAAAAGTAAATCCTATCTATTTATAATATAGGATTTTAGGGGGTCTTTATGGATATCAATTCCGAACTGTATGACGGAAAAAGTCTAGCCGACATTTTCTCAGAAATTCACAAAAATACCGACAGTAAACGGGCACAAATCAACTCGTTTATTATGAAAATGGTCCAACTCATCCGTACTCCAGAAGATGCGGCTGTGATTGGACCTATTGTGCAGGGATTCTTGGAAGTGAATGTCAAGAACGATGAACATTTGGTCCGTGTTGCTCAAATCGCACAGCGTATCGTGTCAGTTGGTGTCAAATCTAACGCTTCATTGGATGGATTATTATCAGAATCAGAAAAAGAAGCATTACTTAAGGATATAACTACAGAAATCCAAGACCTTCAAGAAGATGTGAAGGACTTGGATGATGTTTTTGCGGAGAAGTAAGTGTCATCATTTGGACCGACCGCATATAACATAGATATTAACCAACTGGGAGCGTCACAGTTCCCACGGTTTGCTGTAACACAACCCACACCATATCAAGACGGATTGGTTGAGGATGTTATTTTAAACGAATTACATCCACAATATGCTGCGGACGGAAGTAATGTAGGAATGGTACAAGTTAGATTCATCCCAGGTGACAGAGATGTTCCAAAGGAAAAATTAAATTGGGCAGCGCCAATCGATTCTAGTATACGAGAGTATCCTTTAAAAAATGAATTGGTATTAGTGTTTTACTCATTAGGAAGATTGTTCTACACACGCAGAATTAATTCTACTAATAAAACTACAGAAAGTTCATGGCCTGGGTTAAGTCAACGGTTTTCTCCTCAAGTACCCTCAGTAGACAGAAGTGACGCTGCTCAAATCGCAGCCCAAGGAGGTACTCCATATCGTCCATGGGGTATGAAACAACAGTTTAGTTTAGGTGATGAGTTTAGTGAAAATCCCTCGGTTCGTATGGTTCGTCCAAACGAAGGAGATTTAATTATACAAGGACGGTTTGGTAACACAGTTAGATTTGGTTCTAGCTTGTTTAGCAGTCCAAATACTCCAGCGCCACAAGCAAATTTAATATTTTCTGTTGGGCAAAGTCCAAATAAAGTTACATCAATTGATATCAACAACGATGGTACTAATGAAACTGTTGCTGGGGGTCCATACGGATTAACTTACGAAGATATTAATAAAGATAAAAGTAGTTTTTGGATGGTAGTAGACGAAAAGGTGGTACTAGACCCAGCAACTAAGTCAAGTATAGCACATTTACGGTCGGCAGAATCATCAGATTCGACAAAATATACAGGCGCACAGATTTTCCTTAATTCTGATAGAGTCATTTTAAACAGTAAAGTAAATGAAATATCTCTGTTTGCGAAAAAGGAAATAAATCTAAGTGCAGTAGAATCGATTACCATAGATTCTGGTAAATCTGTGTTTATTACCGCAGAACGAGACATAGAAATTTCGACCCCTAGAGATTTAGTACTAACCGCTCGTTCGATTAACTTAAATGTAACAAACGATATTTCTCAGGGAACCTCAGGAAACTACACAATATCGGGTAAAAAGATATTTATAGGAGCGTCACCAAACGATACAACACAACCAATGGTGTTGGGCGGTGAGTTGGCAACATGGTTACAAAAGTTGATGGATGCATTTATCGTAGAAATACCAAGGTCTATTGCTACATTAAACCCAGTTCCATTCGTTGCCGCAATAACTGAATTACGGGTACAACTGGGATTACCAAGCATACCTCAATCGGCTATATTCAATAGTACAAGTAATTTTACTTCTAAAACTAACGACTGATTATGGCAATACCAAGTAATTTATTACCCATAAATAATCCGATTAGAGCAGAGGTAGAAGAACTTCCAACTATATCACTACCAACTACTGGTTTTTCGGGAGTACCAAGTAATTTACTACCAGTTAACACCAGTAATATTTCTGGTTCGTTCCAATCGTTGGCGGGAAATATACCAACAGTTAATATACCCGAAATACCACAGTTTTCAATACTAAACACGGTTATACCAGATAGACTTTTTACAACGGGAAGTATTGACCAAGTTAGAGCAAGAACTTTAAACGCAGCAAGAACATATACTAGTGGATTACCAGCGCTACCGACAATCCCAGCAGTACCAACATTAATAGTTCCTAAACCAAGAATACCATCATACGGTCAAATTAAGAACTATATCAAGACTAAAATAGATAGAATTAAACAACAACGACAACAAGCATCAGTTAGGGCATTAGATGCAGAGCTTAAGAAACAAGAAAATCCGTTCAAGTATAGACAATCGTTAAAAAATCAAGAAGTAAAAAGTACGGTTCTTGGACGATTTAATAACCAGTAGAGGGTAATAATATGGATAAAGCATTATTCAGAGCGTATGTCAAAGAATTAGTCAAGGAACAAATCGAAGAATCGGTGGAAAAGGCAGTGAAGAAGATTCTTCCAGAAGTTCTTGGGGAAGCTATTGCAGAAATTAAGGGTATGCAAAAACCACAAGTTAATGAAACTGTGACAGCTCCAGCAAAACCAAAACTTTCTCGTAGTCAACTCGCAGCAATGATGGGATTGGAACGCCACGGCGATACCATTACTGCTACATCAAAGAATGTCGGTCCAGTAATGCAAGCTCCAGCAGGTATACCAGAGGATAATCCTACATTACAAGCTATCAATAGAGACTATTCTGCTCTAATGAAAGCAATGAAGTTGACCTAATTGGAGATATAAATGGCTCAGAAGTTTATTGGCATCACATTACCAATACGATTGGGACAGACAGGAATGTTTGACCAATCGACAACGGTAATCCAACAAGTTCGTTCTAACTTTAAGAATTTGATTTTGACAAAGAAGGGAGAACGTGTTGGACAGCCTGATTTGGGGTGTGATTTGTGGAAAATATTGTTTGAGCCATTAACGGACGAAACGCTAGAAAATGCTAGATTGGCAGTAGCTGACGCTGTAGACCGTTGGTTACCGTTTATTGAACTAACTGATTTTCAAATTACAAAAACAGACGATAATAATATTATTAATATAAAATGCCTATATAGATTTAGAAATAATCCAAATGTAACAGACCAAATAACCGTAGCGGCTCGACAACTTGGAGTACCAACAGTAGGATTTACAGAAGTACCAGAAGATGCGGTACCCACACAGGAAGAAATTACAGCACTTCAAAACGCTCGTCGTATTAGAAGACTTAATTAATTTGGAGTTTTAAATGGCAACGAATCAATCAGTAATTATACAACCAAGACCAAATGTCAAGCAAATTAATTATGTCTCAAAGACGTTCACGGACTTTAGACAAAATTTAATAGAATTTGCAAAAGCATATTATCCAAACTCATATTCAGATTTTAATGAAACATCACCTGGTATGATGTTCATCGAAATGGCATCATATATTGGTGATGTCCTTTCATTTTATATTGACAATCAATTTAAAGAAAATCTGTTAGCTTTTGCAGAACAACAAGAAAATGTTATTTCTATAGCACAATTTTTGGGATACAAACCAAAATTAGTTTCACCGTCAACCACGACGGCAACAGTATATCAATTAGCCCCAGCTATAATTGAAAATGGTGTCTATGTTCCTGACCCAAGATATTTGGTTAAGTTAGCAAAAGGAAGTACATTCGTTACTACCGGACAAACATCTGTCCAATTTAGACTAAGTGAAGATGTTAATTTTGGAGATATCACGGCAGAAAATTATATTGTCAACACATTCTCTGGTGGTAATCCATCAACATTTATTATCAGTAAGCCAGCTCGATTGGTATCCGCAGAAGAAAAAACTACAACATTTACATTTGGAAGTCCACAACGATTTACCTCGGTGTTGATGCCAGATGAATCTATAATTGGTATTGAAAGTATAGTTGATTCTAATGGTAACACCTGGTATGAAGTTGATTATTTAGCGCAAGATGTTATTATGGATGAGCTAGATGTGACCAGTAACGGTGAAACTGGTATTTTACCATCATCTAAATTACGACTTCGTAAAGTTCCTCGCAGATTCGTAACAAGAATTAATAGAGATAATAGAATGGAGCTAGTTTTTGGTTCTGGAACGGGTAATGAGGCTGAAGTTAATACGACCTTAGATTCTAGACAAATAGCAAACTCTCAATATGGTAGTACCATAGAAAACGCACTAGGTAATGTGGCTATTAATAATGTAAACTTCCTTGATAGTAACGCGTACGGTATATCACCAGCAAATATAACACTAACTGTGACATATTTAGTTGGTGGTGGGGTAAATACAAACACCACATCAAACACAATCAACAGAGTGTCAGAAGTAATTACATCGAATGACACTACTGACTATACTGCTGCCGAACTTAACGCATTTAATGCAGCAGTACAAAGTATAACCATCAATAATGACTTACCAGCTACTGGTGGTGGTGAAGGTGAATCAATTGATGAAATTCGTGAAAACGCATTGGCATTCTTTAACGCACAAAACCGCGTGGTCACCGTAGAAGATTATGCAGTTCGTTCTTACGCACTTCCATCAAAATTTGGTCGTGTGGCAAAAGCGTTCGCAGTACGAGATGAACAAATTAATAGAATTCTAGCAGCACAAAATGACAGAGTATATGTAGATAATCCCGTTCGTCCAAATGTAATTAATTTATATACGCTAGGATACGATACAAACGGTAATCTAACAACACTCAATACACTGGTTAAGGAAAATTTAGCAAGATATCTTGAGCAGTTTAGAATGTTAACAGATGATGTAAATATCCTAGACGCATTTATTATCAACATCGGCGTACAATTTGACATCTCGGTACTGAGAAACTATAATGTCAATGATGTTCTTGCAAGAAGTATTGGTGCCGTTCAAGATTTCTTCAACACAAGTAAGTGGAGCATAAACCAACCAATTATTTTAGCAGATTTGTCATATAATATCGGATTGGTAGAAGGAGTACAGACAGTAAAAAGTGTTAAAATATTCAATAAGTACGAATATAGAGATGGCACAGGATACCAACCATATCGATATGATATTGATGAAGCAACAATTAATGGGGTTATCTATCCAAGTCTCGACCCAAGTATTTTTGAGTTGAAATATCCAACAACAGATATTATAGGAAACGCTACCCAATGAGAACGATACTAACCGCCAGCAAGGACACTACCCTCTATCAAGCATTTTTAAATAATAATGCTGGATTAGATGAAATAATTGAAATTGGTAAGGTTATAGATTTATCGGAACCTACCAGTTCAACGGCGTATGCAACGGGGTCCGCACGCTCATTAATATATTTTGATTTACCAACTACAGCAAGTGTACCAGCGACCGCTAGTTACTTCTTAAATTTAAGATTAGCAAATGCTGATAATGTTAAGAGAAATCAAGAAATTATTATCTATCAAGTTTCTCGTTCGTGGAGCGAAGGTAGTGGATATTTTTATCAAGATATAAAGAATGTTGAAGACGGGGCATCGTGGGTAAAATGTAACGCTACTGTATCTTGGAGTAACGCTGGTGGTGATTTCTTAACAGGGTCAACCAGTCAAAGTATCGTTCTATCATCGTATCCGTTAGAGGATATTCGTGTTGATGTAACTAATATCTTACGCCCATTTGTAAGTCAATCTACACAAAATAACTTTTATGGATTAGCATTACAATTCCCAACTGCTGATGAACAAGACTCAACCAACAAGGGAGTTGTTAAGATATTTTCAACACAAACTCATACAATTTATCAACCAACTCTTGAGATTGTATGGGATACACAAACAGTAGTTACCGGAAGTTTATTAGCAATTCCATCATTAAATGTAAAAATTGTCGCATCAAACTTACGAGAAACTTATACAAAGGGTGATACCGATAAGGTAACTCTTGTCGTTCGTGACCAATATCCACTAAAATCATTCGATTCGGTATTACGATATAAAAACAAATATTATCTACCCACATCATCATATTTTTCTGTCGTTGATGTACAAAGTAATACTACAGTAATACCATTTGACGATTATAGTAAAATCAATACGGATGCAACTGGGTCATATGTAGTTCTTGACACCTCGCCACTGTATCGCGGCAGATTTTATACATTAAAATTAAAAGTGGTAAATGGAACTTATTCTAGAGTAATTGATACCGACACACTATTTAAAGTTGAATAATTTATGGCAATAACATTTTTATCAGGTAGTGTTAATCCAGATAGTGGAAGTATAGTAAATAAAGAACAGATTGATATTTCTCTGTCTTTATTTGATGTGTCTGCTTCTGGTCAAAGTGCATCGATTGACACAAATTATTCTGCAACGGTACAACGAGTAACAATACCTGAAGAAGGATTAATGAATCGTAGTGTTTATTATACTCCAATTTATAAAGAAAAGTTAGATTATAATGTTTGGTTAACCAGAATTAATAAAAATTTTGAAGAGTTAGACTAATGGCAGAACAGCAAAATTACCAAAGTAATATACAAGAACTATCAGATTCGTATACTCGGTATACAGTATCTCGTATTATAGCAAACAAAAAAGATAATTTGCTGGATATGGAAGTTCCTGCGGATTTTTCTGAAGCATTATTACAGAATAATGTTGAAGTTAACCTATACAGTTTAGCAGACAACTCGTTAATATTTTCTGATGTTGTACGAAATGTTAGTGGGTCGATATTCACAGAAACATTACAATATAATGACAATAGTTTGCGTAAATTACTGTATATCGATTTTGCTAAAGTACCAAATTTAGATTTACCATCTGGGGAATATTCGGTTACTCTTAACTTTTTTGCAGATGAACTTGGTTCATACGACGATAGAATTCTAAAAGTTAATAAAATATCGACATCACGCACAGAAGTAGAACTAAAATTAACAGATACCACACAACAAAAAGTATTAGAACAATTTGCTACACCACTAATACCTGCAGAATTTATAAAACCAATATTACGACAAATTTTTAATCAAGAAGGCGCAGATGATTTGATATTACCTACCAGTCCAGTAAAAATTGATAGTTCGTCATTATACCAAAATTTCGCAAATGGGTCTGGTGAAAAACTTGTTCAATATAATTTTGACGATGATGATGGAAGTCGTATTGGTATTAATACCATTATGCAGAATGTACTCAATGACGCATATCCTATTGCATTACAAACCGCAGAAGATATGATACTCTTATCAGGCAGTACTTCGTTTACTGAAACAGAATTGTCTAATATGGTAGTAAATGCAATTGATATAGCATATGATGCTGCATTAGATGATGAAGCACAAAATCCACAAAATTATCGGTTTGACTTAATATGAGTACTTACAATATTCGTGAAAAATTTATATACGCATTAGCTACAAGCAGTATTGAATATATAAGAAATTATAATTTCAATACTTCTACAATCACTGATATTCCTTTAGCATTAGGAAATACTGACACGGAAATACCTATCACCGTTAATATAACGACTACCGTGCCGTGGATACAAATTGTTAATCCTACCACTGGAGCTAATTTAAAATTTCCAAGTGGGAATGTCGTATTGGGGCCAACAAGTACTAGTGTAGTTTTGGTAAAAGTAGATTTACCGCCGGAAATAGAAAATGTACCATCCTCATCGATATACCCAGACATCAGTTTGGATATCAAATCTGGTAGTTTTCCTATAATATCCCCTCCCGCAACAACTGGTAGTCAATCAGATAATAAGAATACTATAACTGTACCACAAAGTACTTATACAATAGACCCAGGCGAACGGGTTCAAGTTGATATTACTGTATATGATGTTGATGGTAATCCAGTTAAGGATGTATTTAATGTAGTTTGGAAATCAAATAATACAAGTATTGTTCTAGTAGAAGAACCAGAAAATACTCAAGTAGATTACAATCCATATACTCCACGAATTATACGAGGTATATCTTCTGGAGAAACAACGGTTACTATTACCGCAGGACCAGAAAGAGAAACTAGTATAACCTTTATTGTACGAGAGACTTCGGCGGGTGGACCCCCTCCGCCGCCACCACCGCCACCACCTTCTTCCGTGGTAGATTAATCTAATATGAGCCATAGAATATTTGTTAATACACAAAATTCAACATATAAATCCGTAGTACAAAACTCCAAAGGATATCAATTTGGGTTAGGTGTACCTACGGAGTTAAGTGATGATGAGCGTATTGAATTACAACAATTAGCATACGAAATATATTTTAGTGCGGATGACTTACGGGAAAAGAAGCGTAAAATACAAATAATCTTTGATAGTTTTACCGACCCAAAGTTTTTTGGTGACGGTGCGGTTAAAATTGACAAAGTAGAAAAATATCTAACTGACTTACGATTAGAAGCTGAACGAGTACAAAGAGAAAGTAACGCAGCGGTAAATGCAGCAGGTGCGTTGGGCACAACCGCTGCTGTAGCTGCCGCCGGTGGTGCGGTGGCTGCTGGAACATTTACGGGATTGGCAACCGCAGGGTTATTAACAGCATTTGGTGGAACAGTAACCGCAGGTGCAATTGGTGGAGCATTTGTTGCGGGTGCAAGTGCAATATTATTACCAGCTGCAGCAGTACTCAGTCCAGTTATTGCAATAACCAATTTAATTAAGTCCACTCGTCAAGCTGGAAGAGAAGATAACGCCGCTCCTTGGAAAATGACCCGTGCGGATTTTCCTAATATTACCGCACAAGCAATTCAAAATTCATCTACTCGTCGGTCAATTGAACGATTATATGATGACCGAGGAGGAATTAAAACATTTGATGTTAGTACACAAGAAGCTATAGCACTACTTATTCGTGAAAGTTTAGCTGATGCACTCTTTTGTACATCAACCCCAAATGGTACGGGTATAACATCACCAGAACATCCTGGTCCTGGTGGAAATGGTAATGCAGAAAAGTGGGTAAATAAAGATGCATTAAAGCGTCACTTCCCATTTACACAAGTAACAACGGGTAACGATAGATTAGAACAAACTTATGTTAATGGTCTATTATATCTTAAGTCATATATTGATTTAATTGATAACATTTTAAATTTACAACAACAGTCATTATCTCGTTCACCAGATGTAGAACAAGCATTAATTAACATTCCACTTAGTATTACTTTATCTACTGCGAATGTTCGATTATTTGATGCTCTCTCCGCCACAGCTCGTCAAGTGGTTCGTGAAAAAGTACTGACATTCTTTGATGAAAATAGAGAGTATAAGACATTACTTAATTTTGGTAACGACAGACAATATGTTGCCGAAGCATGGAGACTTGCTCCGAAAGATACGGGGTCAGTACAATTAAAACTATTGCGTCCTCTTGATGACGATATAGTATTAGAAAATCCAGCATTTATCAGTAGAGAAATTGCAGAAACTGTAGTAGATACAGTCAATTTTAGATTAGGACCATTAAGAGACACTACACCGTACTTACGCCCATATAATATTGATTCTAGAAATTATATAGATGGGAAGATGTTCGCAACTAATACTACACTAACTAGCCTTGGGTTAGCAACTGGGTCAGAGGGTGCGATAATCAACGGTACTACAATCTCATTTGATGATGCGGTATTCCGTCGTTGGTTTACGGGAGATTTCAAGTCATCAGAACTGAACATTGAGTTCACCGATTATAACAATTTCGTACATTTTGGTTCTGCTTACAAGAGATTACAAGCCTTTAATGAAAAGCTTATAAAGATTGATGATCTTACATCAGCAAGTATTTCGTCAAGTGTATCAAGTAGTACTATATCGTTGAAGTTTAAGGCAATAGAAAAAGAAAACATTATTAGAAACTTTGACCCATACGAACAATTCTTATATTATGCAACGGGGTCACTACCATATTCAGCCAGTGCGTTCTATGTAAACAGTGAAGTAGAATATAACGCAACTGGTTCATGGCCAAAGCAATCAGATGGAACCCCATACAGTCCATATAGTACAATTGCTATTAATTGGTTGACGGCACAATCTGCTATCGCTCAGCGATATGATGATAACAATCCAAATTACTTGGTATTAAATTTACCAAAACACATTCAAGAAGACGCAGATTCAACCGATTTCTTGACTTTATTTGATATGGTTGGGCACTTTGTCGATAATATCAAGGTATATATTGACCAATTCCCAAATATTTACTCAACAAATATCAATCCATTAGAAGATTTGTCGATGGACCAAGTATATGAAGTTGCACAATCCTTTGGATTACAACTTCCAAATGTGTATGCACTGGAAAACCTACAAACATTTAATGCACAGTTTAGTGGTGAAAGTGGGTCACGGTCCTATGTAGCAGAAACATGGAAGAGATTCCTCCACAGTATGATATATTTCAATAAAACTAAGGGGTCACGGACTTCATTTGACGCTTTATTGAACACATACGGAATCAACTCACCAGTTTTACAAATTAAGGAAACAACTGGTCCGGTAGCAGGAAACTATATTCGTTCTGATGAACTGACTTACGGGTTAACATTTACTGGGTCGGCTGAAAACTTTATCACCGTACCATTTGTATCATCGTCGTTAACCGCATCAAGTATTCAACTATCATTTAACCCAACACTTCGTCGCAGTTCGTCGTTAATTACTGCAACTGATTGGGCAATTGATTTAGTCCCACACCCATCCGCATCTAAGTTAGATTACGGAAGAATTCATGTCGTCAGTGGGTCGGGTCGTACTATTATTGCAACCAGTAGTTATTTCCCACTCTTTAGTGATGACTATACTAACTTGATGTTGCGTAGTCAATCTGGTGACATTTCAATTATTCAAACTGACGGTGACCAAATTCTATTCCAAGAATCGGCATCGGTTAACTTGTCATCGTTATGGAACGGAACGACATTTATTTATGTCGGTGGCTCTGGTTCAATGCAACTTGGTAACCAGTTTGACGGCATTGTAGACGAAGTTCGTGTGTGGGGAGAAAACATTTCGAACGATGATTTCGTATCACAAGCATACGACCCAGGTTCATATTATGGAGCAAATTATACTTCGTCGTACACCAGTTTATATGTTCATATCCCGTTCAGTCAACCACTTTCATCAATTACCTCATCGGTAACAAATGAAAGTCCATATCAAAATGTATCTATCGTAGCAACATTACCTGCTACGGGATTCACTACAGCATCATTTACAAGAGTATTAAGAAGTATTAAACAATTTACTCCGATTGTTGGTTCTAGTCTTTATACAAATAAGAAAGTGGTGGTGGCAGACCCACCTGTATTTAATAAATTATTCGTAGATGAAACAGAAAATGGTACAAAAATACTAAACAGAGCAGTTAGTATTAAACAAGTTGAAGAAAAACAATACAACAGCGGTCAAAATGTAGTATCGTTTGCTGTATCTCCAACCGACTTCATTAATCAAAATATTATGCGGTCAATGGGTGTTGTTGATGTAAACAACTTGATTGGTAGTCCACGGTACATCACTGGGTCAGGATATTTTACACTCCAATCCATTCAAAAAGATTATATAGAATATTTCAATAAAATAGTAAAACCAAATGATTATATCCGTTTCTTCAAGGATTTGACACAAGGTCCAAGTGAAATGGCAGATGGAATGGCACCTGCCCGTGCTAAATTGTTGGATGGTATCGTAATTGAATCACCGGTCTTATCACGAAATAAAGACACAGTGGTACGCTCTATCACGGTTAATGGTACGGCAACTAAAAAGTTTGAAGCATATGTATCTGGGTCTGGTTCATCGTGGGATAGTATAACCACCGTAGGGGCATACTCTTTCACAGATTCCGATGAATATATAAAACCACTTCCTTTACCGTTTGCGGATACATTACCGATTACCGCAATTCTTCCAATGTCAAGTAGTATTGATATTAAGGAAAGTACTAAATCGACTAAATTACCTCCATTCCAACGCGTAGTACAAAAAGTTGGTAATGATTATGTAACTTCGTCATTACTGGACCAAAATAGTTCATTTGCTACACTTGAAGCATTACCAATCGATACAGAAACATCTGTAGGTACAACTGGTTCTGGATATCCTAGAAACCCGTTTGTCGGTATTCCAGCATCTGGAAGTCTTCCAAGAAGGTTCCCAAGTGAAGAAGGAACATTAATTCCGTTCTACGACATAACACCTCGTTCAGACTTTAAAGATGTGGGGTCATTTAGTTATTTCCATAAACGAAATGGTGTATATTCATACGATATTTACACCTTGTATAAAAAACCATATATAGTTAAGTTTGATGATGGAACTCTGGGCCAAGTCAACTTAGACTCACCAACAGAGCGTGCATACGCTCCGTTAACATTAGTAGAAACTGGGTCATTACCAGAAGAATATGGAAGAAATTCAACATTCATATCAACCGCTAGTTATGCTGGCGGCGGGCAAGTTGTAGGAAGTATACTTATTGCTAACTTATTTACATTATATGGTGTAAATGGAACAACTGGATTGAGACTGCGTTTATATAATGACCAAACTAAACAAGCAATTGATGCAGCAAGAAACTTCTATACACTACCTACAGGCAGTCACGGTGTATTATTTGATGGATTATTAAATGGACCAGAAACAGTATTTCCATATGTTATGGCCCAAGCAACTAATTCGGTAATTTACTATACAATAGATAATTTAACGGCAAGTCCAATAAGTTCTTCAATAATATTCAATTATTTCGCATACGACCCAGATAACTTATATCCACGCGGATATTTACCAAGACATTACAGATTTAGTAGAGATAATGGAACTTCTATTAAGCGAAGAAACTATTTGGGTTGTAGAAGTGTAAATAAAACATTCGACGGGCAATCACCATTTACGGTTTCCATTTCTACAGAAAACACCGTTGTAGTAAATACCTTTACAACACAAGCTGCTGCCGGTACGGGAACCGTTCAAATTCCTACCGAAAATCCTGGAATTAGATTTGGGGGCAGAGGTCGGTTAGGCGTCGAATAATGAAGTTAAATTAAAATACTTTATACTTATATTTGTTGTACTTCACTCAGGAGATTTTAGACTATGGGATACCTAGATAAATCCACAATTACCGTGGACGCTATTTTAACCAATCGTGGACGGGAACTTTTGTCGCAAGGAACCGGCACGGGTAATTTCCAAATTACCAAGTTCGCAGTTTCAGACGACGAAGTAGATTACGGTCTTTATAACACTGCCCATCCACTTGGGTCCAACTATTACGGGTCTATTATTGAAAATATGCCTGTGTTAGAAGCAACTCCTGATGAAACCCAAATCATGCGTTACAAGTTGGTCAGTATTACTGGTGAAGACTTGACCCGTTTTGGTAGTATTGTTATCCCACAAATTCAAATTCAAGGTACAGCAATTCCTTCAAACGGAATCGTAAGTCTTTATTATAGTCCAACCTCTGGACAAACTACTATCACTATACGACCAACCACGACCTATACATCTACTGTATCAGAAACAGAAAGTAGTTACACATTACTTTTAGCAGACAGTACATTAGCGACAGTAGAGGTAAAAACTCCTGCAACCGGTGTAATATCAGCAAATAACCGTGGTTCAATATCAGCAAATGGACTAGAATTTACTATAACCGCTCTCAATAAAACTGGTTCAACCTCAGTATCTATCTTTGGTGGAACCTCTGGGGCTGTGTATAACTTTACCTTGTCTACCACCGCTTCCGCATAATCAACTCCTAGGAATATCTTATGGCATATAATATCTTTACACAACTTAGTCAAAATGATGATATTACATCACTCGGTGGTACCGAAGTTACCACAGGGATGTGGTCGGGAGACACAGGAAGTCTTTCTACATTCTTCACCTCCAGTGCACAAGTAGTAACCTCTGGTGAATTCTACTACGATGTATACAATCTAAATCCGAATCCAGGCGGTAGTGACTCCGCAGAAGTACAATTTTCAGTTGCATATGGGCATGTAAGTGGAAGTGGTTCTCCACCACTCAGTACATTAGATACATCCACATTACCAACACAAGTAACTTATGCACAGTATCGTAATATTTTGTTAGGTAAGGATACCGAATTATTCACATTCGACCAAACAACATCAAACGATATTTATGTCATCAATATACAACGCTCAAGACTTCGCCAAGCAATTGACCCAGGTAATTGGCAACTTACTTTATCTGGTTCAAAGGGTAAGAGTACCTTTATCGATGACAGTGGACTTAGTACAGCTGTACAAGGTAATTTAGTTGCAAACAATGTATACAATATTCGTTCTGGTACCATTGATGACGGATTTGCGACGGGCAATTCTACAGTATACGGACTTGCGTTCCCAGACTACGGGGTAATCATTCTCCATCCATCAGCAATTAGTTCATCAGTAGGATTTGTTAACCCAGCGCTTGACGGTAGAACATTAACCGCACTTCCATTCGCACCATTTACTGGAAGTGGAATCACCGATTATCAACGTGACCACGAAGGTTTGTTGCGTTCTATTAGATTGGGAGGAGATTTCCAAGCTCGCTCAGCAGAAACAATTACATCAACAAATTACTTTATCCGTTTAAGAAACAGTCAATACAATTATTCAAATAACCCAACATATTTTACTGGTTCAAACCCACAAAATGTATTAGAACCATTCCGTGTCAATCCAATTTCATATGTAACTACGATTGGTTTATATAATGACTCAAATGAATTGTTGGCAGTAGCAAAACTCAGTAGACCAATTCAAAAGGGTAAAGATAAGGAAGCATTAATTCGCGTTCGCTTAGATTACTAATCTGCGCATCAGGTGGATAATTTATGACCATACCTGTTACTGCGTATAAATCCTTATCACCAAACGAATATACCATAACTCCGTTTCGTGCATATGCTCCGCATATATACACGTATGTGTCTGGGTCTACTGCAAATTCTGTAGATGTACAAGTTTCATTGGGTATTAAGTTTGATACCGCGTCGCAAGGATTACGGGTAGAGGATGATAAATACGAATTATTTGATTCGATTGTACAAACATTCTATTCACCAATCCCGTACACTTCGTATGGTATACAATCATCTTCGTACCACCCAACAGGTTCTGTATTTGTTGTAAGTGCTACACAAGATATATTTGGTGAAGAAGTAAAGCCGGGCACATTTACCGTAACCATAGGTAACTCTTCGTCAATTGATGATGGATACGGTAACTTAATAGTATCAGAATCGGGTACTGGGTCTAAGGTTGGCCGTATTTTCTATGACAAGGGTATAGCAATTATTAAACCAACATCAAGTATTGCTGGTGGTGGATTAACAAAAAATGGCATCTGCATAGTGAGTGGAACAAATGTTCAAGTACAATTTACTTCGTCAGTAAAATTATTTGAACACAATATTCGTGTAAAGTTAAACCCAACGGATTTCTTATACTCAGTATATAATCCGTCTGCAAATAAAAATATGTTTACGGGGTCATCAACAACCCCTTTACAACTGATGGCATCACAAAGTCTATATCCATACATTACGACAATTGGTTTATATAACCCAGATAACGAATTAGTCGCAGTCGCAAAAGTATCAAACCCAATTCAGCGTACTGACTACTCCGTTCAAACATTTGTTGTCAAATTTGACACCTGAGGATTTTTATGGCACTTAAAGACTTATACGAAAGTTGGGCATTTAAGCCGTTAGCAGGAGCAGGGTCGGCAGATAACCCACGCACACAATCAGAAGGTAGAGTCAAAGTAGACTTTTTACCAAACACATATCAAGCTGAAGTTCGTAATAGAACTCCGGGTGATAAAGTAGTAACACAGGCTACCGGCGATGACACAACCGCAGGAACTTTTAACAAGGACAGTGCATTAAAGTATTACTCAACACTATACAACAGTCCACTAAAAACATTTAAGGGAAAGGTAGTTCAACAATACAACGCACAAGGTACAGACACTAACAAGTATGTATCATCAGCGGAAGTCAGAAATACCCAAGGTGCATTATACAGTACTAATTTATAAAAAATAAAGAGGTTATTATGAAGCCACGTTCGGCTAAAAATAAAGGTAAACGGTTACAAAATGCAGTACGAGATATGATTTTGGAAAACTTTACACAACTGGAACCAGATGATGTGGTTTCAACTTTGATGGGTGATAGTGGAACAGATATTAAGTTGTCACCTGCGGCGCGGAAGCTATTTCCTTACTCTCCAGAGTGCAAGAACCAAGAAAAGATGAATATCTGGGCTTCTCTGGAACAAGCAGAATCGAATACGAAAGAAGGAACGACTCCCGTTCTGTTCTTTAAGAGAAACAATACGCCAGTGTACGCGGTTATTCCCGCAGAACACTTCTTCCAATTGGTCAATAAAAAGACCGTTGAATAAAAAATAACTTGACAACTTGCTAAAGAGAGGTTAGATTTCTATTATGAATCTAATCTCTCTTTTGTCGCAAATATTAGGTGATTTTAAACAGTTTGG
>Ga0068876_10001613_pt1 | contig 17473 bp, 13 predicted proteins | sample NOAtaG_6_FD_66442 | JGI IMG/M metagenome (GOLD analysis project Ga0068876, IMG submission 66442) | Freshwater lake microbial communities from Lake Erie, under a cyanobacterial bloom - NOAA_Erie_Diel5S_2200h metaG | ecosystem: Environmental > Aquatic > Freshwater > Lake | place: USA: Ohio, Lake... | reverse complement strand
CCACATTTTGCTGTTATACACCACCTCCCCATTCACTTTCAGCCATTCTCCCATTTCTTTCAGGCGTTCCAGGCTTGCTGCCGGGATCAGGCCTGTCGCATCCGGTCCTATATTGAGGAGGTAGTTACCGCCTTTTGCCGCAATATCCACCAGGTTGTGGATCAAATTTTCAGTAGATTTCCAGTTGAGGTCAGATTTTTTAAAACCCCAGCTATCATTCATGGTCATACAGGATTCCCAGTCCAGGCCAGGGTCGGCAAAGTCCAGGATTTCCTGTTCCGGCGTTCCGAAATCACCGATGTCATCCGGTTCATTGTTCATCCCCTGCATTCCTTTGCGGCCTTTCCCGACGCGGTTATTGATGAGGATATCCGGTTTGAGGCTACGTACATACTGGTAGAGGTCTTTTCCCTGTGTTTCTGTCCATTCCGGGATCCATTCCCCGTCAAACCAGAGGATAGCCGGATTATAGCGTTCGATGAGTTCTTTGAGCTGGGGCTTCATATACTGTTCGCGATAGGCGATGAAATCTGCTCCATTTGGGTTACCGTTCCCGAAATTTTTTCCCTGCGCATCAGGGTGGTGCCAATCCATGATGGAGTAGTAAAATCCCAGGGCAATCCCTTCTGCCTCGCAGGCTTCTTTGAGTTCCGCCAGGATATCGCGTCGAAAGGGGGAGGTGTCCATGATGTCATAGGTGGAGACTTTGGAATCCCACAGGCAGAATCCGTCGTGATGTTTGGAGGTGATTACGAGATAGCGCATGCCGGCGGCTTTAGCTGTAGCGGCCCATTCCCTGGCATTGAATTTTACCGGGTTGAAAGCTTTTGCATAGGGTTCGTAATCGGAGACCGGGATATTGGCGTTGTTCATAATCCACTCGCCAACACCGCTGACCTCCCTACCCTGGTGAACGCCGCCGGGAACCGCGTAGGCCCCCCAATGGATAAACATACCGAAGCCGGCATCCCGCCACCACTGCATCCGTTCTTCTTTTTCCATTTTGGATTCGAGCAGGTAGTTGTCGTGGGGGCGGTGATATACGGCAACGGTAGAAAGGGTAGGGCAGGCGAGTGCTTTGAGATGGATGCGGATTTTGTCGCTTCGAACCCTCGGGAGGCGCACGAGGGCACGGTTGCCGACGGTGGCGCAACTGCCGGCCGGCATCCATTTTCCATCCTGCCAGACCTCTACGGTCGCCTCCGTAATGCGTTGTCCGAGGGGAAGGTGCTCGCGTAGCTCAACGACATTGAAGGTATAGGCAGTGGGCAGGGTGAGTTCCAGGGTAGCTTCACTGGTGCCGTCAGGTGCTGCCCAAAAGGTGTTATTGTCGCCATCGGCAACCAGATCCGGGGAAAATGCGCCATTTCGGGACTGACTTGCCGAGGCACGCGCACGAGCTGCCAGATTGTTGCTGAAAGTAGCGTCCAGCATTTTGCGCAGGCCCATCAGGGCGCGTGCGTCATTTTCATGTACGAGCCCACGTCGGTCAACAGGCAGGTTGAGGAGGAGGTTGGCGTTTCGCCCTATTGAGTGGTAGTAAATCCATTCCAGGTATTCCGGCGATTTTACCTGGTCGTCCTGGTCTTTGTGGTAATACCATCCCGGGCGGATAGAAACGTCGGCTTCCGCCGGCAGCCAATGCGTGCCGTTTTTATTCCCGGAGCGCAGTTCGAGATAACGCGGGGTGCCTGGGAAGTAATCGTTCCGGTTGAGGGTGCCCCAGTTTTCTTCATTAGCGAAACCGCGTTCGTTGCCCACCCATCGGATATCTGGCCCTGCATCGCTGAAGATCACGGCGTTGGGCTGATGCTTGCGTACGGTAGCGATATAGGCCTCCCAGTCATAGATTTGTTTACCTTTAAATTCTTCGCTCACAGCGCCATCGAACCAGACTTCGAAGATGTCCCCGTAGTTTGTAAGGACTTCTTCCAGTTGTTTGACGAAGTACTGGTTGTATTCCGGCGTACCGTAGATCGGGTTATTGCGATCCCAGGGGGAGAGATACACCCCCATTTTCAGTCCGTATTCCCGGCAGGCATCGGAGAGTTCGCGCAGCAAATCGCCTTTCCCATTGCGCCAGGGGCTGTTTTTTACACTATGTTCGGTGTATTTGGAGGGCCAGAGACAAAAACCATCGTGGTGTTTGGCGGTGATGATAATCGCCTTCATGCCCGCTGCTTTGCAGATGCGTGCCCATTGGCGGCAGTCGAGTTTTTCCGGGTTGAAAATTGCAGGGTTTTCCGTTCCGTGCCCCCATTCTTCACCGGAAAAAGTATTGATATTGAAGTGTACAAATGCGTAGTAATCGAGTTGGTGCCAGGCGAGTTGGCGCGAGCTGGGCAAAGCGCCGAATGGCACAGGAGCTGTTGGTTGGGCTACACAAAATATCGGCAGGATAGCCCATACCAATGCCGCTTGCATAACAAATCTTCCCATGGATTTTTTTTGGGGAAGATAAGTTTTTTTTTGAAAAAACCGATAAGCAGGCGAAGGAAAACGGCCTATCTGCTGTTGAACTGTAGCATGCCGATGATTTCATCATACCGCCCTCCGAACGGTCGGTAATATATAAGGATGGTATAATCGTTTTCCGTTTCGAACCAGTCCCCTTCGATCGGGCTAAAATCGGCAGTATTGCCGTTGACAGGAACGAGGGCATAAGCATAGTTATAAAAGCCCTGCTTCAAAGGGACTTTCACCACATAGCTGTTGATCCCCGGGTTAAAGACCATCTTATAGGCACTTTGGGGTTTCCAGTCATTAAAAGCCCCCAGCAGATAGACTTCGTGCTCGAAAAAGGCGGTATCGGTTTGCAGGGAAAAAAGTACATCGGCATAATTTGCAGCCAGCGGGTTGTTTTGATCCTGTGTTTCGGGGACATACTTTCCGTTGATATCGTTCACCTCGATATAGGGCTGAAAAACCCTGCTGCGGTCTGTGGCGGCGGTCACTTCGATACGGTCGCGCAGGGTTTCGATTGCGGCGACTGTCGGGGAGCGGAAGCGGAAGCTGCGTAGATCAATCTGGCGGAATTCCCTGCCGGCCGGGAAGACTACTTTATCCTGATAATCGAAAACGAGCTGGTTGCTACGGATGAACAGTGGCGGGATGGCAGCAATTGCCGCATCCCATCGTCCGTTTTGCAGGACTATGGCGCGGATTTCCTGCGGGGGGTTGCGCAGGGGCATTTTTTCATGGTTGACGATGAAATCAATTTCCTGGTGTGTCCTGCTTTTACTGACGACGTTGGGACGGACGAACTGTGCCTGGATTTTGACCTTTGGCTGTACGACTACGAATCTTCGCGTCAGTACTGGTTGTTCGGACATTCCGGAAGTATAGACGGCCAGGATATAGTTTCCGGATAGCTTCCAGTTCATGCTGCTGTTGGGCAAAGCGAGGGTATAATGGGTGTAGGGTTTTACCGTTTTAAACGAAAACTGATACTCGTTGATACGATCTTCCGAAAAGCCGTCCAGATACTCCATTTCGGATACCTGGGAGGGCTGCCAGGACAAATCACAATGTATAATGCGATAAAAATAGTCTTTTACATCGCCGTCCAGGTCGTCAAATTCGAGGATGAAGCGTGCCTCGCCACCCATTTCTACCATAGGGTAGCTGAGCGCCAGCCCCTGGACATAAAACTGGACCGAGCGGATATTGGGTACATAGATATAATCTTCGTAACGGATTTTTCGCGGATCAACCCTTTCTACACGTTGGTTAACGCGTTTTTGGGCCATTAGGGCCATATTATTTCCTGTCAGGAGGAGGAAAAAGAGGAGTATCCCCAGATAGTTGATGGTCTTTGGCATGCGATCGAATTTACGTTGAAGAAGAAAGCCTTTTTTGCTGATTTCCTTCGATTTGGAAATATTTCCACCCTATTTTTCCGGTTTACTCGCGTAGCGGGAATTTTTCAGATAGAACTCCAGGGGCGGAAAGCACAAGTTCCGGCATATTGAACGCCTATTCTTGCGGATGTCAATATGTCCTCATCAGGAAAAAATTCCCCGTTGTCTTCTAATCTGATGGGGCTCTCCCTGGTGCAAAGGAATTGCCCGCTATGTCGGGTATATATGCCCATGGCCTGGCTAAGCACTCCCGGGCCGGTACTTTTTGCTCATTTCGGCAGCAAAATCGGGATCCTTTGTCACGAGTAATGTTTTCAGCGGCTATAATTCGGGGATTCTTTGGTAATCGTAATATTATGTGGATGACTTTCCCGGATACCAGAATTGGTAATCCGCACAAACTGGGATTTTTCCTGCAGGGTTTGTATATCGGGGGCTCCGCAATATCCCATACCAGCACGCAGGCCGCCGATATATTGCACCATGACTTCGGCAACCGTTCCTTTGAACGGGACCCTTCCTTCGATTCCTTCAGGTACGAGTTTGCGGATATCATCTTCCACATCCTGGAAATAGCGGTCTTTAGACCCCTGCTGCATAGCACCCAGGGAGCCCATACCGCGATACACTTTGAACTTCCTTCCTTCGAAGATAATCGTTTCACCGGGGGCTTCCTCAACTCCTGCGAACAAGCTGCCGGCCATAACTGACCCTGCCCCGGCGGCAATAGCTTTTACGATATCGCCTGTATATCTGATGCCTCCATCGCCGATGACAGGTACCCCCGTGCCGCGTATTCCCTGTGCAGCAAAGGTGATTGCGCTGAGCTGGGGCACACCTACCCCTGCCACGACCCTTGTGGTGCATATACTTCCAGGCCCCACGCCGACTTTTACTCCGTCCGCACCTGCTTTTACCAGGGCCATTGCGCCTTCTGCCGTGGCGACATTTCCTCCGATTACCTCCAGGTCCGGGAAATTGGTTTTCACCCTCTTTACAGCTTCGAGGACGCCCATGGAATGGCCATGTGCCGTATCAATAACCACTACGTCCACACCTACTTGTGCCAGGGCTTCCACGCGTTCGAGGAGGTCGGTGGTAACTCCGGCTGCAGCGCCTACAACCAGTCGGCCAAGGGCATCTTTACAGGCGATGGGATAGTTTTGCACGTTGAGAATATCTCTGTAGGTAATCAGCCCGACGAGGACGTGGTTTTCGTCCACTACGGGGAGCTTTTCGATTTTATTTCGCTGGAGGATTTCCCTTGCTTGTTCCAGGGTAGTTCCTGCGGGGGCAGTCACGAGTTTCTCACGCGTCATAATTTCGTGTACGGGGCGCAGAACCCGGTTTTCGAAGCGCAGGTCCCGGTTGGTCAGGATCCCTACGAGTTTTCCCTGTCCGTCAACGATAGGAATCCCACCAATTTTGAATTTACCCATCAGTTGGAGGGCATCGCCCACTGTTGCGTCGGGGGAGAGGGTGACCGGGTCAATAATCATACCGCTTTCCGAGCGTTTTACGCTGCGTACCTGTTCGGCCTGTTCCTGGAGGGTCATATTTTTATGAATAATCCCGATCCCACCTTGCCTGGCGATGGCAATTGCGAGCTTAGCCTCAGTTACGGTATCCATGGCTGCGGAAACAATGGGCGCATTGAGGCGGATATTGCGGGTGAGCTGGGAGGAAATATCCACTTCCCTGGGAAGGATCTGCGAAAACGCGGGAACCAGGAGCACATCATCGAAAGTGAGTGCTTCGGCTATGAATTTAGTGCTGTGATGTGTATTTTGATTTTCCATGTGCAAAGGTAAATAAATAGGGAGGGAAAAGAAAAATCTGTCGTCAAGAAAATCCTATCTTCGATAAAAAGGTTTGCGAAATGATAGATGACGAATATTTTATGCGGGAGGCCCTGAAAGAAGCACAGCGGGCCTTTGAGGCCGGAGAGATCCCGGTCGGCGCGGTAGTGGTATGCGAGGGAAGGGTAGTTGCGCGTGGTCATAACGATACCGAACGGCTTCTCGACGTGACTGCCCACGCCGAGATGATTGCGCTGACTGCTGCCTGTAATTTTATGGGCAGCAAGTATCTTCCGGATTGTACCCTTTACGTAACCTTAGAGCCTTGCCCGATGTGTGCGGGGGCCCTTTCCTGGGCGCAATTAGGGCGCCTGGTGTATGGAGCGGCAGATGAAAAGCGTGGCTTCATGCGTTTTGGTAAAGCAATGCTCCACCCAAAGACCCGCGTTATGGAGGGGGTACTCGGGGAGCCCTGTAGCAGTTTACTTCGGGAATTTTTCAATAACCTGCGAAATTGAGTATGGATGTTATTTCAACAATAAAACACGCCCTGTTTTCAACGATGCAATACAAATCGAAAATTAAGCCCCGGGACTGTGCAGGAAGTTTGAGGTTATGTGAAAGAAAGTTGAATATTATTTGGCGGCGAAAGCTGCCCAATGACTTTTGGACAGCCTGAATACTACTTTACGAAAGGAGTATTGAAAGGATATTTACACAAGCTCAGATTTGAAGATATGGATTAAAATCCCCATACCAGGCCTATTCCGGCATATACACCTTGTTGTGGCGGGGTGCTGAGTACGGGTTTGACGCGGATGCCAAGGTTTTCGTCGGTATCGAAATTTTGGAGGTGAGCATCTACAAAAGCCTCGACGGCCACCACGGCATAGACGACTACGGTTCCGATGTAGGAAAGCTGGGTCTGGCGGTCGTAGGTGTTGCGCAGGGAGCGCAGTGCGTCGGGGGTATTGATACGGCCGGAGAACTCATGGGGTTTGTTTTGCAGTTGCAGTTCCAGTGCAGTTTTTAGCCTGCGGTAACGATCCTGGTTAAAATCAACTGCCACGACCATTGCGCCGATTCCTCCATAGACGAGGGGTACTTTCCACCATTTACCATTGTACAACTGGCCTGCGCCGGGCAGCACGAGCGACAGGCGCAGGGCAGTCCTGGGATTGGGGAAGGTCTTGCGGAAGTTGAAAAACCCGGGCTCCCTGCGGTTGAGCGTATCCCTGGCGAGTCCAGGGCTATCGGCAGCCGGTACAGGTAGAGCGGGGATGGTATCAGTTTGCTGCGCGCAGAGATTACCAGGGGCAAAGGCGAGCATTGCACCTGCCAGGAAGGACCGTGCAGATCCTGGAAAGCGCGATATGGGTAGCGGAGCCCTCAATCCTGGATACGGTCTATGAGTTCGTTTAATTCGGAGATATCTGAGAACGGGATGACGATTTGGCCCCGTCCATCGCCCTGCATTTTGAGTGCCACCTTTTTTGTGCCGAAAAAACTGCGGAACTGCTGCTGTACCTCTCCCAAATCATCCGGGAGTTGTGGCGCATTTTTTTTGGGGCGCGGCGACTGATAGGCAGCGATGAGGTTTTCCAGGGCACGTACCGAGAGTTCTTCCCGCAGGGTTTGGCGGAAGAGGCTATCCCTAAGGGCGTATTCCTCTACGCCGGCGAGAGCGCGAGCATGCCCCATGCTGAGTTTTTTCTCTTTGATGGACTGCTGGATATCGGGGGGGAGTTTTAGTAACCGAAGATGGTTGGTGATTGTACTGCGCTTTTTACCCACCCGTTCCGCGAGACGTTCGTCGGTGAGTTTACATTCTTCTTTTAACCGCTGGTAGGTGATAGAGATTTCGATCGGGTTGAGATTTTCGCGCTGGATATTCTCGATCAGGGCCATTTCGAGCATTTCCTGATCGTTCGCGATACGGATATAGGCTGGTACTTCGGTGAGGCCTGCGATCCTGGAGGCGCGCAGGCGCCGTTCTCCGGAAATGAGTTGATAGGCATTGGGCGCAAGGCGGCGCACCGTAATCGGCTGGATCAGCCCATGAATGCGGAGGGAATCCGCGAGTTCTTCCAGCGCTTCCTGATCAAACTCGTTGCGGGGCTGAAAGGGGTTGACTTCGATTTCTTCCAGGGGAATCATCGCTACGCTGTGTGCCAGCTCTTTGACCACTTTTTCCTGGTCAATGGCCACTTCCTCGTCTATATTGGTCAGCAGGGCGCGGATACCCATGCCGAGGTTCTTTTTATCTACTTTTTTTGCCATTACTTCACCGTTTCAGGAACTTTTGTTTTTACAGGGTCGTTGTTGCGCTTCAGAAATTCGTGGGCGAGATTCAGGTAATTGATGGCCCCTTTGCTTGTTGCATCCAGCAGGACTACCGGAACGTGCATATTCGGGGCCTCACCGATGCGGGCATTTCTGTGGATGACCGTGTCGAACACCCGGTCTTTGAAAATATCGCGCACCTCGCTGATGACGACGTTTGCCAGCCGCAGGCGGGAATCGTACATCGTGAGCACAATCCCTTCGATCTGCAGCTTGGGATTGAGCTGTTTTTTTACCAGCGTGATGGTATCGTTCAGTTTTGCCAGTCCTTCCAGTGCGAAGAACTCGCATTGAACGGGCACGAGTACCGAATCTGCAGCAGTCAGGGCATTAACAGTGACCAGGCCGAGCGATGGCAGGCAGTCAATGAAAATATAGTCGTAATAGTCCCGGACTTTATCCACCAGCGCCTGCATAAAATATTCCCGTTTTGGGCGTGCGACCAGTTCCACTTCTGCACCGACCAGGTTGATATCGGAGGGGAGCAGGTGGAGGTTTGGCGTGTCGGTCTCGAAGATGGCATCCGCCGGATCCACGCCATTAACCATACAATCATACACCGAGGCTTCGACATCCTGCGGCATTACCCCAACCCCGGAGGAGGAGTTTGCCTGTGGATCGGAATCAATAATCAGGACCCTTTTCTCGAGGATGGCGAGGCTTGCCGCCAGGTTGATAGCGGTGGTCGTTTTTCCGACCCCACCTTTTTGGTTGGCGATTGCGATGACTTTTCCCATGGTCGTTTGTGCTTTGCCTGCTTTAGTGAATTGGATAATTGAACTTACTGCTACGGGATTATCAATAGGTTTGACGCAACGGAATCGTAAAGGGCAAAGGTTGCCTGTTTTCCCCACTCTGCCGACCCGTCGCAGCTATATATTCATTCGTGGACTGCGGATGAGGCAACCTTTTTGCCTTTGCCGGGATAGGGATTGGCCCGTGCCCTGCACGCATTTGCCCTTTATCAGAAGGTATGGCTTTCGCCAATCGGCAACAAAAGTAGTTTTTTTCCTTTATCCGCAAAAGCATTTTGAGCTGCGGCATGGTCAATTTTTATGTAGCCAAAAGTATCGTAATGGCATCCCAGCACTTGTTCGCAGCCAACGAATCCCGCAGCAAGGGCAGCTTCCTCATACCCCATGGTGAAATTGTCGCCGATTGGTAAGATCGCAAAAGTCAGTGGCGGACAGGTCAACGGGATGAGCTGCATATCCATGGTGAGGGCGGTATCGCCGGCAAAATAGAAGCAACCCTCGTCGTTCCAAACCACAAAACCACCAGGGTTACCACCGTTACTGCCATCGGGCATGGAGCTGGAATGTATGGCATGGACGAATTTGACGGTGCCGAAATCAAATTTCCATTTCCCCCCATGGTTCATCGGATGACCCTTTAGCCCTTTTTCGCCATACCAACCCACGATTTCGGCATTGGAAATAATGGGTGCGCCCGTCCGGCGGGCGATGGCCTCCGCATCGGCAATGTGGTCCTGATGTCCGTGCGACAGGAAAATGTAATCGGCTTCGATATGGCTCGCGGAAAGATGCGGGTGACGCACCGCATCAAATAGCCCGTTTACAGAAATGAAGGGGTCAAAAAGTAATTTTTTTCCCCTGGTCTCTACCAGCACACAGGCATGGCCGCAATAGGTGACTTTCATGGCAGGAAGTTTTTGCTTTACAATATACGCCCATTTTTACAAACATTTCTTCCCTTTTGGTATTTATACTATCCTCGGGGATATTTACCCCGAAAGATCGTTTGGCAAACAACCTACTTGTTGGAATGGGCCGGCGGGGTAAAAGTAATGGTGCTGGTTTTCCCCACAGCCCCGCCTCAATAATTCGTATAAACAGAATATCTTTATGATTACGGTGATTTCCGGTACCAACCGGACGAACAGCGCGTGCAGGAAATTCGCGGAACAATTTGCAGGCCTGCTGCGGGCACAGACAGAACAAACGGTAAAGCTATTACTGCTGGAGGATATCCCACACGATTGGTTCCATCCGGGTATGTATGCGGATGGGGGGCAGTCGCCTTCCCTGGCAGCTTTACAGGATGAATACATGCTCCCGGCAGATAAGTTTGTCTTTGTAATTCCAGAGTATAACGGTAGCTATCCCGGGGTGCTGAAACTGTTCCTCGATGCCTGTTCCATACGGGCTTATAAACCTACGTTTAAGGGCAAAAAAGCCGCTTTGATCGGCATCGCTTCCGGTAGGGCAGGCAATATCCGGGGTATAGACCATCTTACCGGCGTTCTGATGCATGTCGGCACCGCAGTGATGCCAGCTATCCTTCCAATCTCCCGCATCAAAGACCTACTCGGTGCAGATGGACAGATCGCCGACGTGGGTACCCTGAGGGATATGGATGGGTTTGCCGCAGCAGTGCTGGCTTTTTGAAATAAGCGCTACCTCCCGGAGGTTCGCTTACAGGCAAAAAAAAAGCCCTCATCGAGGGCCTCATGCAATAACAAATCATAATCTCATGAAAAAAAGACGACCTAATTCTTATAATATCCTCCGTAGGAGGTGCTAACTTTCGCAGAGCGCAAGGATTCCCAGCCTAAGTAACTTTCGGCTGGGAACCTTTTCGGAAAAACCACGCCCCGGGGGCAGGCTGTGGTCTCGCCTTGGCTTGATATCGGTTTTTGGAATTGTTTCATAGTGCCTCCGGAATGTTTCATAGTGCTTCCGGAATGTTTCATAGTGCTTTCAGAAAGTGGGGCGGATCTTTTTCCTTTCCCCGCGGAGACCGTTTGTCTCCCTTTCATGATGTAAAGATGCAGCCGTTTTTTTTTGGCGCCAAAGACGAATTTTAGGCTTTGTTTAATATTTTTAATATAAAAATGAATTTAAAAAATTATTAATCAATAATTTGTGTAGATTTTTTGTTTAAAATATTTACATTTTTTATTGAATTTTTTTAAAAAAAAGTACTTTTTTAAAAAAAAAGCGGTTTGTTGCACTGTTGAAACGGCGTGCGCTATCCCTGGGTAGTCTGATAAAATGCCGAAGTCCTGAATGTAGAAAGGTACCTGTTTCTTAAGGTAAATCACATCAAAGAACTTTTTCCAATTGCTGTACCGGAAAATATGTATGCGGGCTAAACTTTTTTCTTCAGAATTTAAGTTTTACGCTTGTCAACGTTTTTCCTAAACCATCAAGATTATGCCAAATTTAACTTCCTTTCGCGCTGTCTTTTTCTCCCTGTGCCTGATTTCATTATTTGTCATTTCCGGGAATGGTTTTCTGCCCCGCATATCAATGGCCTCCAGAGGAATAAAGGCGGTCTCCGGCGACAATCAAACCACTATGCTGAGTGCAACGGGCACTTTTTACTTTATCCCCCAGCTTACACACCAGGAAGGTGGGACAGACCTTCAGGACGGCAACGAGCGGCCAACGGGCTTTAAATTGTCCCTCTGTGATTGGTGTAAAGCTTCAATTGAAGGTACGGTCGCCATCAATAAAAACGGGAAAACCACCTTATTGAACTATAAGGGCCGGTCTTCGCGCCTGCTCAACGATTGCAGGGACTGCCCGAAATATAAAAACTACACCGGGTACGATAAGACCGGCAGGGTACTCTGGCAAATTTCCAGCGGCTATGGGCTTGGATCAAAAAATTATAAGCTGGTCCCCTATCGGACGATCGCGGTGGATACTGCCTTCATCAAGCTCGGTACAGCGGTTTTCATCCCTGCTGCGGTAGGGGTGAAAATTGCCGAAGCAGGTAAGGCCCCCTGGATCCACGATGGCTACTTTTTCGCTGCCGATACCGGCGGTAAGATCGTGGGCAATAAAATAGATTTTTTCCTCGGCTTTAGTACCGATAACCCTTTCCCTTTTGTTACCTCCAATGCCAGAGATAGGTTCTCCCTCGAGGTCATTCGCGACCCACAGATCAACAAGACGTATGCAGCGATGCACGGGAAATGAGTTCTTGCCCCCCCACCTTTTTGCCGGGAGCATGAAAATCAAGAGGGCTTAAATTTCTGCGCGAACGATTAAAAAAGTACTTTCTGCGCGTTGTGGAAAAGTAAATCTGGGACTTTTTAGAAAAAATCTTACCTTCACTATGACTTTATTGAACGAGGATTCCCGGAAAATTGGTAAATTAACGGATATCCTCCGGCCCGGAATTTCAAATAAAATCATATTGACATGGGTAATATTAACACCTACGCCGCCCCTTTGACAGGCGAAGAAACCTTTATCACGACCGCCGACGGCACACGTATCAAAGCTGTACAACAGGGTGAAGGCACACCGATCGTGCTGGCGCACGGCTATGCGGTGGATCGCCACGAGTGGAATATCATCGCCGGGGAATTGGTGAAACGCAATTTCAGGGTCATCGCCTTTGACCAGCGTGGGCACGGCGAGAGCAGCATCGGTAAAGATGGGGTGGGGTCGCGGCAGATGTCGGAAGACTATCTCGCCGTACTGCGGGCTTTCGATGTAAAGGATGGAATATTAGTCGGACACAGTATGGGCGGCTTTCTGGCTATCCGTACCCTGGTCTCCTCGCCTGATACCGTCTCCAAACATTTACGTGCTTGTATGCTTATGGCCACCTTCGCAGGTGATGTCAACCGGGACAACCCCCAGAACAGGTTTCAAATCCCTTTGATCCGGACGGGGCTGATGGGCTTGCTGATCCGGAACAGGACCGTCGCACGGGGATTTGCAAAGACACTCCTCGGGGAACACAAAAACCCGGAAATGCTGGAGGCTTTTGTGGATGGCTTTGGCAAAACCAGCCTAAAGCCCCTGCTGCCCATCCTAAACGCCATGGTAGCAGAAAATTATTACGACCGGCTGGGGCAGATTGCCCTCCCTTGTACGATCGTTGTCGGTACCCACGACAAGACTACGCCGCCTTTTCACACCGACCAACTCCACTCCGGGATCAAGGACTCCCGTCTGGTCAAGCTGCCCGGGAAAGGGCATATCCTCAACTGGGAAGCGCCGGAAACACTGGTCGAAGAAATCGTCAGGCTTGCCGGGCAATAGCCGGGACAAAAACGCTATGGGGGAGAACAGTACACCAAAAGTCATCTGGCGGCCCGACCCGCAGGAAACCGGGTCAACGCAACTCTGCCATTATCAGCGCTGGCTCGAAAAACGCTGTTGCCGCACTTTTGAAAACTACCACGCACTATGGGAATGGTCGGTGGAAGAACCAGCCAGGTTCTGGGAAAGTATCTGGGAGTACTTTGCCATTAAAACGCATACGCCTTTTACCGCTGTTCTTGAAACTGAAAAAATGCCCGGGGCACGCTGGTTTGCAGGAAGTACGCTCAATTATGCAGAACATATTTTTCGGGCTGCATCGCCCGACCGCCCGGCAATATTGTTCCGCTCGGAACAGATGGCGACTCCGGAGGCGATTTCCTGGGCGACCCTGGAGCATAAAACCGCAGCTTTTGCCCATTGGCTCCGTACCCAGGGGGTAGGGGCGGGCGATCGGGTGGCCGCTTTTCTGCCGAATATCCCCGAAGCTAATATCGCTTTCCTGGCGACTTGTAGCCTGGGGGCTGTTTGGTCTGCCTGCTCGCCGGACTTTGGCGTGGAAAGTGTCCTCGACCGCTTCGCACAAATCGCCCCAAAAATTTTGATCGCGGCAGATGCTTACCGCTATGGGGGTAAAAAATTTGTAAAAACCGATGCGGTCGCCAGTCTTTGCAAAGGCTTGCCTTCGCTGGAGCATATCGTGCTGGTCTCGCCGGAAGGTAAGGAGGAAGACCTCCCCGATGGCGCCGCGGTTCCGGTAACGCCCTGGATCAAGGCGACGGCGGCCAGCGCAAGCCTGCATTTCCACCCGGTTCCTTTCGATCATCCGATATGGATACTCTTTTCCTCCGGTACCACGGGGCTGCCTAAAGCAATCGTACACGGACACGGCGGGGTGTTGCTGGAACACTATAAATATTTGGTTTTACACAACGATGTACGCCCTGGAGAGCGTTTTTTCTGGTTTACGACCACAGGCTGGATGATGTGGAACTTTCTTCAGGCTTCCTGGCTGGCAGGGGCTACCATCGTCCTGTACGACGGAAATCCTGCCTGGCCGGACCTCGGGGTATTGTGGGAGCTGACGGAGCAGGCGGGTATCCACCACTTTGGGACCAGCGCCCCTTACCTGATGGCCTGCGAAAAGGCGGGTTTTTCCCCCCGCACCCGCTATGATTGTACTTCCCTGCGGTCTGTCGGCTCGACAGGCTCGCCGCTACCCCCCGGGTCTTTTAGCTATGTAGAACGGGAAATCCGGGAGAATGTATGGCTCTGTTCGATGAGCGGCGGCACGGATGTTTGTACCGCCTTTGTCGGTGGCTGCCCAACCGAACCCGTTTACGAAGGGGAAATCCAGTGCCGCACCCTGGGGTGTGCTTTACAGGCTTTTGACGATTATGGCAATATACTGAAAGATGAGGTAGGGGAGATGGTGATTCTAAAGCCCATGCCTTCGATGCCGGTATTTTTCTGGAACGATCCGGGCGGACAGAAGTACTACGACAGCTATTTCGACCATTTTCCGGGGATCTGGCGGCATGGTGACTGGGTGAAAATCACCGCACGGCATACCCTGCTCATCCTCGGGCGCTCGGATGCCACCCTCAACCGGCAGGGTATCCGGATTGGAACGGCAGAGGTTTATAACGCGGTCGGAAAAATACCCGAAGTGCGCGACTGCCTTATCGTTGGGATTGAACTGCCAGAGGGCAGATACTATATGCCGCTTTTTGTGGTGCTGGCAGAAGGTGCGGTACTGGATGGGGACCTGCGGCAAAAAATCGCGGATCAACTACGCGGCGACTATACCGCGCGGCATGTGCCTGACGCTATCCTGGAAGCACCCGAAATCCCTTACACCATCAGTGGAAAGAAGATGGAAATGCCGGTCAAAAAGATACTCCTGGGCATACCCCCCGAAAAGGCCGCCAATACCGGCACTATGCGCAATCCCGGCGCCCTGGCGTTTTTTGTCGCACAGCGTGTGCAAACCGCCTGATTTAATGCAGGGATTGTTCAGTGGGTTGTATAAATATTCCCTTAGCGGGAAGTATTATTTCCTGGTTTCGAGTAAAAAATTCCGACTCAATACGTCTAATAAGTTTTTGTATATCTTTACAGGAAAAGGGATAAAGCTTTTATTTATTATTAAAAATCAAATTGTCGAAATGAGGAAGTTTCTCTTTGCCCTCGCCGTAAGTGGAGTTGCCGCCTGTGCCCACGCACAGGTTCTGGAAGAAGTTAAACCGGAAGCAGTTAATATGAGTAGTGAGCGGCTGAGTCGTATTGACCGGGCCATCCAGGAGTATGTGGACAGCAGCTTTATTCCGGGTGGGGCGGCACTGATTGTACGCAACGGTAAAATCGCTTATTACAATGCATTTGGATATGCAGATGTGGAAAGCCGTAAACCACTGCAGCGGGATGCGATATTCCGTATCGCATCCCAGACGAAGGCCATCACCAGCGTTGCAGTGATGATGTTATATGAAGAAGGACGTTTTTTACTCGATGACCCGGTATCAAAATACCTGCCTGAATTTAAAAAACCGAATGTAATCGATCAATATAATGCCAAAGATACCACGTTTACGACCGTTCCTGCAAACCGCGAGATTACTATCCGGGATTTGCTCACCCATACTTCCGGTATAGGTTACGCAGGGATAGGCTCAGCAGAGGCAAAAGCCATTTATGCGAAGTATCGGATCCCGTCCGGTATAGCCACGCCGGAAGACCGGTTATCCGAGGTGATGGGTCGGCTCGGATCCCTGCCGCTGTTCCACCAGCCTGGGGAGCGCTGGACGTATGGGCTGAACACCGATGTCCTGGGCTATCTGGTAGAGGTGGTTTCGGGAATGAGTCTCGATATATTTTTCCAAAAGCGGATATTCGGGCCGCTGGGCATGAAGGATACCTGGTTTTACCTGCCCGCGTCCACGCACGGGCGCCTGACCCGGCTCCATACCGAAAATGCAGCCAGGAAGTCCGTCCCCTTCCCCAAGGTTAACACCCTGGACCCTGATTTTCCGAAGCTGGACGGAAGGTTCTATTCCGGTGGGGCAGGGCTCTCTTCTACCCTGTATGACTACGCCATCTTCCTGCAGATGCTGCTGCAGGGCGGCGAATATAATGGCCAGCGGCTGCTGAGTCCCACGTCCGTACGCCTGATGACCAGCAATCAGATCGGGGACCTGAGCATTGGCGGGGGGAGGAAATTCGGCCTGGGCTTTGGCCTGACCAATGAAGCAGACGCGGCGCGGCTACCACTTTCCGTGGGCACATTCGACTGGGGTGGTGCATTTGCTACTACTTACTGGGTGGACCCCAGGGAGGGAATCGTGGGCCTTTTCTTTACCCAGAAATACCCCCATTCTCACGGCGAGCTGGCCACTAAATTCCGCGTACTGGCTTATCAGGCGATTACCCGCCTCAATGACGGCGCTGAAGATTGATTCGTTTTGAACGAATACTGTTTTTATTGATTTTGCGAAGTAAAATCAATAAAACAGTGTTCGTTCAAAATATTATTTGGAAGCGTAAGCTGCATACGGGGGCAAAAGCGGCTGTTTCACAAGTCCTTTGGCGGCGAAGGCGGCAGAATGCCTATGAGACAGCCTCTTTTAAAAAATTTGGTTCTGCCGCCAAAGACGTGTGAAGTAACATCGGGTCTTCCCCCCTTTTCCCCGAACCTTAACAACCTAATAAGCAATATGAAAAAAATCCACTTCCTTTTCATTTTACTGTTGTTGGCCCTTTGCGGTAGTGCCCAGCATACGCCGATCACCAAAGCCAATTATGACCTGGCGGCACGCTTTTCCCCGGAAAACCTCAAGCGGATGGTTTTTTCTACGGCAGTGGATCCGCATTGGCTGAAGCAAAGCGAGCGCTTTTGGTATGCCTATGAGACCAGTACAGGGAGAACCTATTATCTGGTTGATCCGGTCAAAAAGACTAAAAAACCGCTTTTTGACAACGCTAAAATGGCAGCGGATATGTCCCGCTTGTCTAAAGATCCTTTCGATGCCCAGCATCTGGATATTGTGAACCTGCGTTTTATCAAAAATGAAACGGCGCTTCAGTTTGAGGTGAAAAGCAAGCTGGCCGATGAAGTGCCCAAAAAAGACGGTGAAGAGGACGATATGAAGGAAAATAAAACCGCCGCATCCAAAAAACCGGAGAAGCGGACTTTTCACTTTGAGTACGACCTGAATTCCGGAGCCCTCCGCCTGCTCGAAGATTATGAAAAACCAAAAGAAAAGCCTTCCTGGGCGACCATTGCGCCGGACTCCTCCTACGTCCTGTTTGCCAAAGAACATAACTTGTATTGGATGGACAAGGAAAACTTCCTCAAGGCCGTCAAAGATGAAAAAGATTCTACCATCGTAGAAAACCAATGGACTACGGATGGGGTAGAGCACTATGGCTACAGCAGCGGTAATTTTGG
>Ga0068876_10001606_pt1 | contig 17503 bp, 2 predicted proteins | sample NOAtaG_6_FD_66442 | JGI IMG/M metagenome (GOLD analysis project Ga0068876, IMG submission 66442) | Freshwater lake microbial communities from Lake Erie, under a cyanobacterial bloom - NOAA_Erie_Diel5S_2200h metaG | ecosystem: Environmental > Aquatic > Freshwater > Lake | place: USA: Ohio, Lake... | reverse complement strand
GCCAGATAGATCAGTGAGGAAAGGATTCGTGCTGATACTGGGAGGTAATGCATTTATGGCTAATGAGGTGCTGGAAGGATTTATCAGAGTACACAATATCCTTGCATAAGTCCCATTCCTAAATTCCGCTACAGGTGCAAGATTATTTAATACATTATTAATAATGTATGTGTTAGATTTACCATCAGATAAATCCATGCTGAATATCAATGGCCGAGATTCTATGGTATTGTCCACATATTCTTTGGTCGCAGCATCCTGTTGGCTAACAGGATCCTGCATGCCTGTGATTCTCGGCGAGCCTATCAACGCAACGTTTCCTGTGCCGTCTGGTTCGAGTTCAATATCAAAATCTGTTGATACTGTGCTGATCCTATGATTTTCTAATCGCATCTGCGTCACTGGCGGTATTCCAGGACCAACGTTGACTACGTTTTGCGTACCAAATGCTGTAACACCCGGAATACTGGTAATTGCACTTCCAAGGCTATTGCCATCTATGACCTTGACTCCACCTATCTGTAACTGTTTACCTACTGCCAGATTTAAATCTTCGCTGACGTCAAAAACTCCAGTAGGAGGTGGCCCCTCGCTAGTGGACCTATACACTATTTCTTTGTCGTAGGAAGATGAATCAGCACCGGTTGATCTAATTATGATACCAGCACCAGTAGCCGTGGTTTCACTGGGTGCTGCCACATTGGCTAATGTTAGTGTTTTATCTTCAATGGTAACATTAGAAGTATTGATAGTGGTTGTTGTTCCTTCTACGGTGAGGTCACCTGCTACCACCAAACTGCCACCAACATTCATTGTGCTATCAATTTTTCCCGAATATATATCGACGATTCTTGAACTGGAATCTATTGCTATGGCAGTTTCTTGATCGAGACCTTTTCTAACCTTTAGGAATAGATCTTTGTCGCTGGCGAAATTGGATACTTCTATATCTCCCGAGCTCACCAAGAGATTCATCTGATTGCCTGATCCTATCACAATACCGGCATCTACACCAACAGATACCTGTCCATTAAAAGTATTTGATGTGTCTCTTCGGGCATATGTGGTAGCTACCGCACCCCCTAACTGTTCGGAGTTGGTGCAGGTTATACGGAATTTTATGTTAGCTAATGTCCCTGCGTTAAACCCAGGTTCTATATTACCGCTGAATCCGATGATAGCTATTTTAGGTGTAAAACTGTCTTTGGCAAAAATTCCTAGTAATATACCGTTGTTATAAAGATATGTTACAACTCTAGTTTGATTCAGGGTGTCTAAAATGCTGTCAACTTCTAATCCGCTTTTACCTTGTGCTGTGGAATATGCAGGTCCGATCAATATGGGCTGTGTTCCATCGAAGAAATATAACTGCGCACCTACATCATCGAACCACAGGTCACCTATGCTTAATGTAACAGGCTGTGTGCTAGAAACAGTGGCAGAACTCACTGGAATGAAAACAGATCCATTATACACCTTAAGTTTGTTTTCTGCACTATCAAACCAAACCTGACCCTTGAGTGGGTGTAGCGGTCGTGTGGTGCTGGCAAAGTTTTCTAGAAGTTTCACTAGATTTTCATTAAATGCTTCACCAAATCCACTGTAATTTTTGCCTATCAAAGTAAGGTCAGTGGATAATGTGTCTATCTGCCCATCGGCCACTGTGGCTACTATAGTTCCGTCAGTTTTGTTTATTTGATATGCCATTCTTGTTCTCTAATTAAAATAACGGTGGTCCAGATCTAATAATATAATTTATTGTTAGAAATGGATTCATAATACCTATTGGTGTACTCAACGTAGTCAGAGCTGGTTTTTTTATTCCGCCTGAATCTTTTAGATACTGTGCTTGGCCAGGAGCAGTTGGTCCTAGTCCTGTTGTCGCTGCAGGATCGATAGTTGTGGTCACAGCTACAGCCGAATAATCTTGTGCACCAGAACTTAATGTATGACTATGCTCTGGTAAATTTGCTAGTGTGAGTGTTGCCGAACTCTGACCGGCATCGCCTCCTAGGGTAGTGGCTTTTACGTCGGGCACACGTCCTGTCGTACCTCCACCGGCATCTACAAATCCGCCTGTGACGATTGGCACTGTTCCGGCGTTGTCCATATTGTCCTTGCCTAAGGCAAATCTTCCTCTAAGATCCGGCAGTCTAAAAGTATTCACTCCTATTAAAACTGCTATACCATTATATGTTGTACCTATGACGTCATATAGGGCTGAAAATTTTGTTCTTTCAACTTCCGATCCGTCGCAAAATAAAAATCCGTATGGTGCGGTTGCGCCGGCATAAGGAATGATTCCGCCGATTGGAATACCTAGATCTCCTACGAATGTGTCTCTAGTCTGTTTTAATAAACCCGATGATGCTAATGCCGCTTCACTGGCCCTATATGTAAGCACAAAATCAGTAGGCTTAGATACATTCGGAAAGGGTTGATCTTTACTTACAATGATATTAGCAGTCAACGATGTATTGAATATTTTGGTGTAACTTCCTGTCTGCCCGTCAAACTGCACAGCTGGACTTATCACATCGCCAGTCAATTGAAAACTGGTGATATTAGTAAGACTGGTAGCGGTGTTGGCATTACCGCTGATATTTCCAGACAAAATACCTTGTATATCGTCTGCTATGATTGTTTTGGCTCTGATTGTCTTCCAACGTTTAAGATTAGTACCTAGATCATACAGTTCGGTAGTCTTTGGTTGTAGATTATTGACCTGTGATGTACCTGTGATATCGACTCCGTCGCCTACTATGAGATTTTTAGAAATAGCAGCACCGCCGGCAGTCCTTAAACTTCCATTGTTTAGATTAGTGCTGGCAGTATTGTTTGTGATTATGATTGAACCAGTTAAAGTAAGGCTGCCGTCAATGTCTAGGGCCTGGTTAGGACTTGCCTGATTTATACCTACTTTGTTGTCCACTACTTTTAAAATTGTTGACGGAATGCCATTCCGATTGGTTTGAATATCGATAGAACTACCAGCCGCACTGTTGTAGATTTTTGCTGCTGTGGATGTAGTACCAATATTGAATGTGCCATCGACACCGACCGTAACCCCGTTATTGTTTCTTACATTAAATGCAAAATCAGTAGTATTAATAGTGTTAGATCTTAGGAACTTTCCCGATTCTACTTCAACTCCGCCAACACTCAATGCATTAGCCCGAGTGGCGGTTCCGAATAATATTGGTTCAAACCCCCCAACAAATTCTGCTATTTCAGGCGCCGTACTTGGGTTAGATATGTTAATTCCAGAACGTACAACATCGAAACCAGATATAATGGTCTTAGGAGTAAAGCTGTCCTTGCTAAAAATAATAACTGGTATATCTGCAATGTAGAAAACAAGAATAAATCTATCAATATTATCGGAATCTGCGATCTTTTCTACCACAGGACCGTATCGTAATCCGTCAACAGCACTTTCCGATGGTCCTACCAATATCCAACGTGAGCCTGTGAAAATTCTTAGCTGTTGATTAGTAGTGTCTACCCATAATTCTCCTACCTTACTAGACTCTACCGATGGCTCGCTTACACCTTTTTGTATGCCTGAAGCTGCTTTCCATGCAGTATTATCCCATATTTGAAGAACTCCGTCAGTACTATTATACCAAAGCTGCCCTTCTACAGGGTTTATTGGTTCATCAGCGGAAGCAAAATTTTCTAGTAAAGCCAAAAAGTTTTCTGCAATAATCTTGCCATACCCCGTAACATTTCTACCCGGAAACGCTAGACTCGTATCTGTACTAGAAGTATTATCAAACACTGTGATAGGTGTTTTATTTTCTTTATCTGTAAAATTAACTGAATATGGCATCTGTTATACCTCGATGAAACCAGTTAGACTCTGCACACGTATGGTGTAATCAATCTGTAGAAGTCTGTTAAGACTTTTTTGTACCGGATGAAATACTACATGTGTCAATAATTTACCGGTACCGCTAGGGTTATAGCTTACTAATCCTAGTTCATCAAAAACAAAATTTCCATTCATATCGACCGAATTATCAAAAGCCTGTTGTTCCAGCGGTTCTCCATAATCTAATAAACAACTAATAAGTATATCACTATAAGTAGATCCACTAACATGCCGTATCTGCATGAGATTTCTAGCAGGATCTGAATTTTCGATAGCATTTTGATCTATAACTTTCACATAGGTTTGATTATACAGACTAGAGTTTACTCCTATGGTGTTGGGTGTGAGATAGGTAATCAACCCTGTTGGATCTACGATTGTGCCGCCAGAACCAAATGCCATTTGATAAACTGTGCCTTGTCCTTGATTGCTAAGACTCTGAACCATAGCCACGCTCATATTTTCATAATGTATAGCGTTACGTTTATCAATAAACACTTCTTTGGTGCTAGGATCAAAGATCTTTATGTGTCCTTCAAAATGGAAACCGCCTGTTTCGTTGGGGCGAGACTGGGGGGTCTCTGAGATTTTTGATTTATTTTCTGGCATTTTGTTCTCTGTTGAATTCATCATATATTTATCGAGGCAAACTGGTGGTCTTCTCCGCTATGAAACGGGCAATAGCTGTTGAATTTTCTAAAAGCGTTGTACCGCTAGATGCCGTAGTTTCTCCTCTGTCATACCAAATTCTTCCTGTTCTTTTGATAATTGTGATTCTGGTTCCTGCTACTATGGGCTCAGTAAGTCTAATATAAGCCGTAATGCCATCTACTGCAAATTCTGCTTCTAACGTTTCATCTGCCGAGGGACTGTAAGATCCGTTATCTTCAACCCAAATATCTATCGGATCTTTTCGCAATCTACGGCCGCCTGCGAACACTTCGAGTTGATCACAGGCGCCATAAGTGCTGGGAATAGTATCTCTATACCACACATTTCTCGTGCCTTGTACAGGCACAATATCTAACGGTCCTATTAATAATGAACTACCGTCGCTGACGAAATCTGTTCTATTTTGTGTTTCATTATAAGGTAGTATTTCTTCGTATCCTACATCAACCACAACAGTTCCTTCGGCATAAGTTTCTGCAATAGCTGTGCCTTGTGATCCTCTGCGTAGTTGTGATAATACATTACCATTTTTACTCATGTATTCAATACGTTCTCCATTAACACTTATAACTCCTGGAACATTTCTCGATACGATTGGATCCGTTAACTGTGAGCTATCAGTAACTGTAATAGTAGTATCAAAGTAGTTGAGAGCACTGGTTAGATATACTTCTCCTCTGGCAAATCTATTATAGTGATAGACATTTAACATATCTTTGTGTATCTCAAAGGCGCTAGGTGATCTATAAATGTCTGATGAAAACAATACTATCTTGATCTTATCACTAAAAGTAGAGTCTGTACCTAGATAAACCACATTTCGAGGAATGCTCACATAGTAATCTTGATCCTGAGTAAGTCGTATTCCATTTTTATATACCCAAACATAACTAGCAGATATAGGAGCTCGGGGTAATTGATACTGTACCTTGCCGCCAACGATTTCATCAGATATCATATCCAATGAAGCATATTCGCTGAACCATGTAACATTTATTTCTACATTATCTGTTTCGTTGGTAGTGATCATCTCGACACTGGGATCTATAACGAGATTAGATTCAACTATGGAATATTCTGCCCTTCGATTATTTTCGATCTTTATATCGTCGCCCGCTGTAAGTACAGCGGGCGATACCGTTAATTCTTTTGTAGCACCGTTGTAGATATAATCTGTAATGAAAGTTTTTAACTGATTGTTTACATATACTCTTATATTACTTGGAAGAATAGCTCCTGAAACTTCCAACGGATCTTGACCTAGAATAAACGTATTATTGGTTCCATTATATTCCACAGAAATTGTATCTGCGCCTCGAAGGTATTGGCCGCCTACTTCTACCAACATTGAATTAGGTGCTGATCCTCTAGATAGTTCTGTAAATCCTTCAAGGTCAAAACTTCGTGTGCTGCCTTCAAAATATACCGTTTGAGTATTGACTTGCACTACAGCCACACCCGAGCTATCTACATCAGGACTGGCTTCAAGACTGATTATTTTTATCACCGCATATGCTGGAGGAATATCACCAAATTCTACCAAAGTTTTTCCCGGTACATCGATAATTCCTGTGCTGTTTTTGAACCCGATATCTACAAACTCACCATCGACTGTAACAAATATCAATGCTGTGTCTTCGTAATTAGCGTCTGTGAGAAATAAATTAGTGGCTCCATCAGCTACAAACAAATCTGAAGATAATATACCTATTCCTCCGATGCCTATCGAAATAATTTCTATTACCGAATCGCTGATTGGAGCTGTATTAAATTCTACCGTATTCTGTAATAGGTCTAAAACATAATCTGTGCCAAGGTGTTTTTTAACTTTATTAACATATACAATTACCGATTTATTTTCAATGACACGTTGTCCGATGTCAAAGTTAGTGATAATCCCATTACCCTTGATAATTTTAGATTGCAGCGCCGCTGATCCTGTAGGTGTTGATTGAAACACTTTAATAGACACGCTGTCCATGACCTGACCGGGAACATTTTCTTCTGGGGCCGGTACATGGTCAGGTTCCGTGAATCCGCCGCCGGTGATCGCTATTTCTTCTGCTGTGGTGCCTTTGGCTGTGACATACACACTGTCTATAGCCGATAAAGTACCACCACTGAGTTTTGTGTCTAGTAGATTATCATCAGTGATAGTAACAGATCCGTCGCTTTCTATAGGACGGAAAATCAACGTGTCACCGTCTTGGGTCGAAATATAATTACCAATTTCAATCACCCTATTGACACCGTTACCTATGAATGTAGGCATTTCTGCATTGGGATTTACGCTGGTGGATGAATCTACTTGATCGGAATAAGCAGGATCGTCGATTCTTCTGGTCAGCGTTTCACCTGCAGGTTTAATATAGATGTTTATCTCCTGTCCCACTGCAGGAGTATAAGGTAAAGTTACTGTGTTAGTACTTCCGTCACAGACAACGTAATAATCGCTGTTAGTTTCAACACTGTCCCAGTTGTCAGTGAACCACGGCAGTGCATCCCAGCCGCCAGTAACGTCAAATGTCGTTCCTTGTATTTGAACTCCGCCAAAATCTATCCCTGTCATTAATTGATTAAGTTCTTTGCCAATCATACCGCTGACAGGATTATAAAATCTATCTATTCTGTTTACTGCAGATAATAATTCAATATTTTTTTCATAATTAACTACAATGAAATCACCCGACAACGGTGCGATATTGAATATAATTTTTCCTCTCAGTAACAAATAACTATCAGCAAATGAATAATAGAGATTGAGTGTATATTCACTACTTAACACTAGTTGATTATTTTTTAATATAGTAATTTTAGTTTTGTCTCTAGTAGGAGCATATCCCAGTTCAAACACTGCTGTAGTTCCTGTTGCCGTAAATGTTTGATTTTGTGTGTATGATTGATAGTCGCCTGTTTTACTCACACGATCAAATTTCACTGTGAGGTCAAAAGTTCTAACTTTGGTATCGCCTAGAACTGCTGTGGCCTTGGCCTGTGTACCATCATTAGAATTTCCTCCGACTAAAGTTACTGTGGGTCTTTGTGTGTAACCGCTGCCTGCGGTCAAAATCCTAATTCCAGATACTCTACCGTTGGATATATAGGCCTGAGCCGTGGCTCCTGATCCGTTGCCTTCTATGATCACTCTGGGAACTGTGGTATATGTTGTTCCACTGTTGTATAACAGAATATCAGTCACTCCATATCCATTGTTATCTGTCCACCATTTCCAGGGATACTGTGTCAATTCTGTGCGTTCGAAAGTTATAGGAACTACTTTACCGTCTGGTACTGAATAATTAGGAGACAGATCGAAATCTGCGATAGCTGACTGATAGGGATCTGGAGTGTCGTAACGACTCACATACTCTCTTACCGTGGTTCTAAACGGTTTGACTTCATCTATGTATTGTTGATAACTTTCTAGATTATCATTTTTGTAATTTAATTTTTGTTCAAAACTTCCTACTGAATGTGTAGCGTTTAGGAAACTTGTTTTAAAAACCCAATCTACATACTGTTGTTCAGATAATACATATCGTACACTAGAGAAAAAGAGTTTGTTCCATTCAACAGCGTAATCAGTTCTAAAAATGTCATTTTTCACAGCTTGTAAAATATTCCGTAATTCAATTGAATTAGAAATATCATAGGTGGTATTATCAAAACTCTGTGTGTTATCGAATCCTATTCCTGTTATGGTAGTATCATACAATGAAGTTTTGAACTGAATTGTGCCGTTTTCTCTCGCTACTAACTTAAATCTATCTGAAAAAGTTGCGCCTATGTCATTGATTTTTTCAAAAATTGCCCATCCTCCGGCACCATATTCCTTGACTCTTATTAGTGCACCTAGTGAGATTTGATATTGTTGTTCTTGAAAAACACTTAGAATTTCTAGACTTATCTGAGAATCTTTATCGTATCCTGTGAGATACCAATCCACTGTGTTCCAATACTTAGTGGTATCATAGGCCTGAGATTGGCTACGGAAAAATACCTTTCGAACATCGTCCCAGGCATAGATACTCCAAAAATTGTCTATAGTAGAATCATTTATCACTAAAACTGAAAAGTTCCGTACATTAATCGACAAGGTTCTATATCTTTTACCTCTACTCTGTACTGTAGCAGTGACTATTCTTCCTTGGTTATCTAGAACTACTGAAACTTTTGCACCCGTACCGTCGCCTACTATCTCTACTGTTGGAACAACTCTATATCCGAATCCCGGTTCAACAATATCAATTGTATCAAGTTCCCCATCTACTAAATTAGCTTGTAAGACAGCCTGTTTAGTTCGTACTGTACCTACCGTCTGCAAATCAATCTCTGTATCTACTTCAACATCGTACAGATTCAATATATCTACTGGCACAGTATCTTTGGTATTTAAATTTGTAAAATCTATAAGATCAGAGAACGGCTGAGTAGTCAATACATTATTAATGTTTGTTATAGCTAATTTTAGTGCTGTCAATCTATCAACAAACATACTTTGTCGAGGTCGAAAACTAAGACCATATTTTTGTTTAGCAGGCAATTTTGTATCTGGAATTCTATTGCCCTGCAGATCAGTACCTACTAGACTATCAATCCACTTATTTTCCAATTGCGCAGTGGGGACACTGTCAGCAACAGATTCTGTTAGTAATTGATATTCACTATGTATTGGTCTTTGAGATTCTAAATCATTTCTATACTTGATATTAATTAATGCGGTGTCTGATGACATCACCGATTTTAAATTGTATAAAACAAATTTATCAGCCGCTATTAATGCCATAAATGCAGTGCCGGTACCTACAGGATTAGCAATAATTCCAGCTACTTCTGCAGCTGACCGTGTTCTACCTGGCATATTAGCAGGTACCACTGCTTTGTTTTCCACCCAATAAAAGTACATAGTTTCTTGTACCTGCCCTGTGATCGGATTGAAAGTTTGTTTTACGCTATATGCATCGTTATTAGGATATAGAGGTTGTCCGCTAATACCTACTGATAAGCCTTCGTTGGTGTCTGCCACTGCTGCCCACTCATTGGGTAATAATACACTTTGTACCCATTCATATACGCCAATATCGCTGCCCTCGACCTGTTGGTTCCAGTTGCCTGTTCTAAAAGCAGCATCACCTTGTTCTGCATAAATCCATTTTGCAGCGGCAGTATTCCACCATAATTTTCCAACATTAAATTCATACCAGGCTATAGCAGGATCCGTAATCACTCGATCATTGCCTATGGTGTAAACTGCTGGATCGTATGGAGTCTTGAATTTTATTTCTTGTTCTGCTGAGTTAAGTATTTTACCTTTGGCAGCATCTACGTAATCAAGATCTTGTATTTTAATGTTCTGCACATTGTCGTATAGTTCTATGCTTCTGATTTTTCTTATGTCTATCACAGGTTGCTGACTGCTAAGGATATTCCAGGAACTTTGTTCGGAATCTTTTTTGAACAATCTGGCATTGCCTATGTAAGGTCCTTCAAAAGCCACTACTCCTACATCATGTAGCACCGGTAATCTGTAGTATGGGGAGCCCACAGCCACATAAGATCCCACACAGTCCACGCTAGAGCCGAATGCTTCATCGGGAGAAAAGACTTCCTGCAGTTTTTCAGTAATAAAAAATATTTGATCTTTCTTATCAAATATATAAACTCCGCCGGTGAAACCTTGGGCAGTGCTGAATCTAGTTGATCTTAGATCAAATGTGGTATCCTGTAGAATGTCAAAGGTGATAGGAATATTGTTTGAAGCATTCTTTGCACCCACCGCAATTTTTGCTGCATCGGGACTTACCGAAACTCCGAAGCCAAAATACTCATTGGGATATGTCTCGAAACTTTCTAGACGCTGTTTTACTCTATACTCAGTGGTAGCATTATCTAATTCCAATACATACACGCTGCCTTGGTCCTGATAGTTGATATCTGATTTAGGACTAGAAACAACCAAAGTGTTACCGGTAAGATCCATGTCCATGGCAAAGCCAAACTGATCCCCAGTACTGATCACCAGTCCGGAATCTATATCTGAGAATGAACTGATAGATGCTGCATTGATCATTTGTTTTAGTTCATAAACATCGCCTGCTGTCCTAGCATAAACAAATACCTTGCCACTAGACTGGGTGGTGCTGTCTCCTACTACCTGCCAGTTGGCGCTATTTGACGGATCTTCGTTATAGCTTCTATAAGTAGAATCTGGTCCAAGAAATGCATCACCTAGGCGGTAGTATTGATACGAATCGCCAGGAGCTGTTGGATCTTTAAATCTCACAACTTCACCTTCTACATATTCTACATCACCTCTCCACAAACCTCGATAATTAGTAAAATATTGACCGTCTGCTTCTGGAGCACCTATTACCAGTATGCTGCCGTCTCTATTCATGGCCATGCTGGAACCAAATTTATCACCCTGTTTGACCAATTCAGCCATTTGTGTGTCATTCAGTAGACCCGTAATAGCGAATTCAAGTGTGCTGCCGTCATCCTCTACAGATAATGTGGTTGGCAAAGAACAATTGGTACTAATGTCGCTGACCTTTAGCCAGCCTTGAGATTCAATAGTAATTGTGCTACCGTCTGAAGTGCTATCTTCTAAATTCATCCATAGATTTCCCCTCACAGCTTCTGTTATGGGGTCTTGCGCAGCTTGCCATACGATTTCCCCCGCTTTGTAAGATTCTTGGAAATCATATACGCCTTTGTACATGGGATTTTCTAGATGTCTCCATGCTGTACCATCGAACTTGAACAGATATACGCGGCCGGTGTTATTATAGGCGCCTGTAGCAGATACTGCCATATAATACGATCTGCCGGTTACGGATACAGTTATTTCACTGCCAAATTTTTCGTTGTCTGCAGGTCTCGGACTAACGAAAGTTGTGGTGTTTGAAAATCTTCCGTTAGCATAGGTGTAAATTGCTATCATGCCCTGTTGATACAACCCTGTAGTAACTCCAGATTCAAGTGCAGGTATGATCGTGGCTAATTCCCAGTCATCTGTATTCACTGCTAGTTCGCTGCTACCGTCGCCTACCACTGTATTGGCATTTTTAGCTCGATAAAGTCTGCCACCGTATATTACAATTTCATCTGGCTGATATAATTGGTCTGTTCCCCATGGTCCTCGGAATGCGCTGGCTACACCACTGGCTTCATCAGCACCTATAATCAGCATCTTACCATCTGGGCTCAAAGACATGGCATTGCCGAAAGATCCCAGTGCAGTGGAAAAGAATCCGGTAGGAGGTGAAACTATTTGTTTCAGTACTAATCCTTCAGAACTTTCAGCATACACAGTCACTATGCCAGAGCCAGGAATGCTGACTATCAACTGTTTATTCACTGTGTCGTATATTACTTTTTTACCCGCATTCACGGGGCTAGTAGTAGCATAATCTGTGATAGCATTAGCTGTGTATTGTTTTTGTTTTTCTATAACTTCCCATCGATCGTCGCCATTGTTATCTATGAATAGTCTAGAGGAATTAAGTAAAAGTGCAGACGTGCCTCGATTCAGAATCTGATAATCATCAAATCTGCTATTAGTTAGTATGATTGGATTGACTATTGTGCTTTCATCTAATTCTGGGTCTCGAATATCAGCATCAACTTCTATACTAATAGTGGTATTAGTAACTGAAACAATTTTGAAAAAACCCTGTAGGTTTATGATATTCCTAAAGCCCACATAAGTTTCAACTAAAAATGCGTGTGGTCGATTAAAAGTCAATACCACTAAGGTATCATCGAGTCTTTCCAGACCGGTCACAAACAGCATGTCGGATTGATTAGCTCTCAATACCGTCCATGAATCTTTATTGAATGTGATCCATATATGATCGTTTTCTCTAACTGTGGCGATGTTCAACGTGGTTAATGCTGCTTGAGTAGCTAATACATGTTCATATTGATCTTCATAGACATAACCTGCTGTTGATGTTGGTTCTGTTTCAAAAGAAGTTGGAGTGATATTTGTCGTATATGGAGTAGGACTAATGGTAAAATCATTAGCTGTGATTCTATAATTTTGATCAGTGACTGTGGTTGTTTGTGAAGACTGGAGTAGAAACAACTGGGGATTTAACTGAAGTTTATTTTTTTCTATTTGTATTTCTATTTCTCTAACCTGGTCAATACCTCCTATACGGCCTACCAAGAAAGCCCACTCTTCGTTAAGGGTCAAACTGTCGGATCCAGATCGACTGAGTTTGCCAAATATTTTTGTTATAGCATTTGCCGACCCTTTTTCGCGTATAAATCCCTGATACAGTTGGAATTGGCTCACTGGATCTTCGGCTAGATTGTTTAAATAATCTCTCTGTTGATACCCAATAGTGTGTCTTGCCAGTGCTCTCTGACTTTGATTTACTCCCTCCGATGATGTTTCAAAATAATCTCCGAATTGTTTAATCTTATAATCAAAATTGGGTAGTAATTGTTTTTGTGGGGTAGAATCTAATTTGGTCCAGAAAGCGTCGTTAAAGATTTCTGTCCCTAACTGATTTATTAGACTGGTCCAGTTATAACTTTTATATGAAACTATATCACCTAATCTATAATCTGTGAAGGGCTGCCAAATTTGTATATTAACATTATCAAATATAAATCCTGGACTCGTATAATCTCCATCCCAGTCCACTGTGCGGAATCCCTGTGCCTTGATTCGACCCTGCCTATATCCTGTGGTTTTATCATAGATAATGTCGTTGAACACTGTGCGATCATCAAATACCGTGACATGTTCTTTGAGAACGTAATTTAATTTCAAGAAAAATATTCCGTCGGTGGTATTGGTTGTTTCGACCGTGATATTTTGGAAACTACGATTGACATTTAAAAATCTTGGTTCTAAAGGCTTTCCATCACCTTTTAGTACCTGGTAATCATAGAACCCGTCCAGTATGTTATCTGCCACCCCCACAGGCACCACCACATCTACTTTTTGTGCCACAGGACTTATAGCGATCAACGAACCTTTTTCCCAATTGTGCTTGGTCCAAAACATGAATTCTTTGGCGCTGCTGAGCCAGTCTTGGCTGACCTGATTTTCAGGATCGTATCTGTCAAACCTAAATCCTAGATTTTTTAGATAGCTTTCGTAGCCCAATAGGAAATCTACTACCTGTTGTACGGTAGTAAACAGTGTGCCGTAGCTAATACGTTTTACTGATAATGTGTTAAATGTGCGGCGGCGTTGTGCTTCCACTGCGCCTACTTTAGGAATGTCGCTGAGTTTTTGCCATACTGTGGTATCGAAGGAATCTCCACTGTTGTGTGTGCGCAGTGCTCTATAGAAATCGTTAGAATATCTGACTATCGTACCATTGTTGTAATTTTTATCTGTGGTCCAATCTAAGAATGTTTCGCTTACTCCTCCTACAGATATCACCGGATCCCTCTGGCTAACCAATGCCTGATGATATTCAAAATAAGGATGTATGTCGTCGTACCCCGTAGCGATCCAGCCTCCTTCGGTCTTTTCAAATATCACTCCACTGATAGCCACCGTGGCCACTGGAGCGCCTACATTGAAGATAATATCATAATTTTCCGCAGGTACATATATACTGCTGGTGGTAGCTGAGGGATTTTTAGAATCTAGCAAGAATTTTTGCTGTTGTTGATCTACAAATCCGCTCATCCTAAAACTTAATGCAACATCTAACCTGTTTATTTTTTCTAAAATGCTGTCCTGTGGAATTCCTCGAGATTTCACATAGGCCACAATATACTTCAATAAACCTATGTGTGAATCTGATAAAGTGTCCGGAGCAATTTCATCAAGTGTGCTGAACAGAGATGTTGCGTTATTCACTGTCTGGCCCAACAGATTTGTAGTGGTCCTCGACCGATCAAAGTTATCTGTGATAAATTCAAAGGGTTTCATCAGACACATGGCCATGATCACTGCGAATGGCCATTCTGAACTGGATCTCCAGGCATATTCTACTGGGCTTATGTCGCCTAACACGAACGGTCCTCGATTGTTGATCAGTGAAAAATCCTGTGCTAGACTACTGTCTAACGGGCTTATTAACACACCATCGCTATCTACAGGAATATGATTTATCAATCCCGGACGTTTGTATCTGTCATGGCGACCGGCTCTGCTTCCTTGTCTAATATGGCCATTCTCTAGATCTTCCCAGAGCAATAGGTTGTTACGTGTGTATGGGGCGGCACCGTACTGTGTTTGCCACCAAGCAGGTTCTTGCGAAAATCCCAGCATCTCCCACGGACAGCGGTGTGGGCGGTCTGTGTCATAGAACCATTTATAAACTCCTCTCCAATAACCGGGCAAAGGCTGTGTCTTGGTCGGATCTGACATTCTAGAATAGGTATAGGTAAAACTATTCTCACTATCAAAATACGTGTTCAGGGTATAATTGATATTGGTGTTCTGTATCCATTTTAAAAATTCTTGATTTATAATATTATCTAATTGCGGTTTGGTATAAAGTCCAACACCATAGTAACCGCCTAGAATAGAATCAATGTCAAAGATTTCAGGATTGTATTCCTGCTTGATGTTGTTGTAGATGCGATACTCTAGTTCTAGTATCAGGTCATCTCTAAAATCACCATAAGCGGCGGTGATACTGCCATCGTGCCCCTGTATAACTAGACGAGGTTGCTGATAAGTGTCATCCATGAATTTCATAGGAGTGTATTTTTTATACAGCCCCATACTGGTAGGAGTCGGCGGGACATAACTGGTAGCTGTAGAAATATATTCACGTATTTCCACTATGTCGTTTTCTTCGAGAGTCACAGTGAGCTGCACAAAACCAAATGTTGAATTAAACACGTAATCTCTGGCATTCAACAATTGACTATCATTGAGATACACATACACTGCTCGTTTGCTGAGAGTGTTTAGGTCAAACTTTTCACTAAGTGCGAATGTTGTTATTCCTATGTCTTCTACTCTATATGTGATAGCTGTATAGGCACCTGCTCCTAACATGTCACTGTCTGCAAAAGGACTTGCTGCTGTTTTGTTTTTTGTCAGACTAATAATAATATCGTCGACAAAGTTTGGAACACTGCCATTGTAGGCTATTTCTAATGCTCTAGAGGCAAAATTATTTCGGAAGTCTGTATAGGCTTTTTTCGCGTATTGTATTGACTTAACCACATTGTGAGTCTTGTCACACAACATCATTATAGCCAATGGTGCGATTCCTGAATGTTTAAGGAATCGTTTAGCGTGTTTTTCGTATCCAGCAATATCTCTTAGATTGCTTACTCCAGGGATAGTTCCGCTGAGTGTGGAATCAAATTCCACTGCTGAAATCACGTGATCTACTGCTTGTCCTAGTGTGAAGGATGTCAGTTGTGCATTTAACGGATTTTTTTCTAGTCCTGCAGGTATTTCGTAATAGCCCTGATCTGGTTCCAGATCCGTGATAATTTTCAGAGTCACTGTGTCTTTGGCAGATAGTGTGTAAGGGAACACAAATGTATTCGCAGATCTTGTGTATGATCCTGTGTATTTTACTCCATTGATATAAACATTGATAATCGGATCAGTGGATAACAAGGACCAATCTATGGTGTTGAATATCAGCGTATCCGTATCGCTAACTACCAGTTGGCTGTCTATTATAGGTTGTATATATTCTGTACCTGCCAGTAACCAGCCGTTGTCAAAAACTGAGTTTGGATTAAATTTAAAGTATCCGGTTGATATTTTCACATTCTTAGGTATGCGTAACTCTGTGTATTCAGCAACATCTGTATCCCAGTCAAAATTGAATTCTATATCTCCCACATTGTCAATATTCAGATAACTGAGACGGAATCCCAATTCAGTATCTATTCTACCTGAACCTGGTTTATAACTGACAATTTTTGTACCGGCAAACGTACTGGTGGTGTATTTTTCACTGTCTCCGAAACTAACACCAGCCGAATCAAATGCATCGAACAACGGAGCCTGATTTACTGTGGTCTTTGTTTGACTAGGCACCCAGTCAGTACCGTTGAAGTGAAACATTTTACCGCCATTCTTATTACCTCTACGTACCAATACTCCCTGATCCAATACGCTGTCACTGTCCTCGGTTTCTACAAGATGTATCTGAGTACTGTTGATGTGCCTGATAAATGTTACTTCATATATTTTGTTGTTTGTTGATCTATCAGTATCAGCTGTGGCTAATATTCTAGCGCCATCAAATAAGAATTCCCCATCAATGTTGTAACCTGTGCTGCCTTCGATGCGAGATAGTATATCAGTGGTGTAATCGTCGAGATAATCTACAGTCTGTTTGGCTACTGCACCGTGATTGAATAGTTGCAGATTAGCTGAAAATTCTATAATAGGACGTTTGGCTCTAGTGGCTTCGTCTGCGGGAAAATCTGTGCCGCGCAAGGCATGAGCAGTTTCTAACACATTTCTGTGAAACCAACGATTGTATCGTGACCAAGGATTTGAGTCTATGCTGTCTCTAGCTATGGTCACATAGTCTTTGAAAGTGGGATAGGCGGTGGCATCATCGAAAGGTTCAGTATCGAATCCTGCGTTGTCAAACAACACTTCCGGTACTGTAGCGGTGAGTACTGGCACTATTAGATCAGAAAATTTTGTCAATGTTATTGCTTTTCCAACTCCCTCGACTAACCATGTTTCTGAAGAATATTTTCCTGGGACAACGGTACCCTGAAATTCAACAATCATTCCATTAGTAAATGTAATACTGTTGCTACTGACATATTCACTCTTGCCAATGATGTCTTTTTCTACATTTATATAGGTATTAGATTCAATATCAGCTATGACGAATCTACCAAAGGCATCGGGGGTGATCAATCCCTGATAATACAATATATCTGGAGCATCATAGGGCACAGTGAAAGTCACCGTGCCATTTTCAATACCGTTGTTAATGACTCCTTTATTGTATTCCAGTGCTGCACCGGATGCTGCTGGTTCGA
>Ga0068876_10001605_pt1 | contig 17509 bp, 11 predicted proteins | sample NOAtaG_6_FD_66442 | JGI IMG/M metagenome (GOLD analysis project Ga0068876, IMG submission 66442) | Freshwater lake microbial communities from Lake Erie, under a cyanobacterial bloom - NOAA_Erie_Diel5S_2200h metaG | ecosystem: Environmental > Aquatic > Freshwater > Lake | place: USA: Ohio, Lake... | reverse complement strand
GTTTCAATCCCTAAAAGGGTTTCAGAGGCTTTGAAGCTAGCTGCTCTTGCTGCCTCTGTTCTTGCTAGCGCTTCAGTTTCAATCCCTAAAAGGGTTTCAGAGGCTTTGAAGCTGAAGCGCATAGCTCCCCTGTGATAGCGCAAGCTTAAGTAGTTTCAATCCCTAAAAGGGTTTCAGAGGCTTTGAAGCAGCTTTTACAAACGATGAAGGTGGTGTATCTATCCTGTTTCAATCCCTAAAAGGGTTTCAGAGGCTTTGAAGCAAAGTCAAAGAAAAATTTCTGTACGACAAACAAGAAGTTTCAATCCCTAAAAGGGTTTCAGAGGCTTTGAAGCTTCGTTGCATTGCATTACGCTTGAAGATCCAATAGTTTCAATCCCTAAAAGGGTTTCAGAGGCTTTGAAGCCTTACAGATCACAAGCCATCTGCACCCAAAGACAAAGGTTTCAATCCCTAAAAGGGTTTCAGAGGCTTTGAAGCTCAACACCGAGGAAATCTGCTGCTAGATCGGCGCGGCTGTTTCAATCCCTAAAAGGGTTTCAGAGGCTTTGAAGCTCTACCAATCGAGGATACTCAAAAGGCAACAAAAAAGTTTCAATCCCTAAAAGGGTTTCAGAGGCTTTGAAGCCTCTTGCAGCCGATGCCCCAAACGTATCAATCAGTGTTTCAATCCCTAAAAGGGTTTCAGAGGCTTTGAAGCGGTAAAGATATTAGCAATGAAGAGGCGATCGCTGAGTTTCAATCCCTAAAAGGGTTTCAGAGGCTTTGAAGCTAAATCCGATTGTTGATGAAGAGCCAGAAGCGATCGGTTTCAATCCCTAAAAGGGTTTCAGAGGCTTTGAAGCCAATATTGAGTAAGCATCCGAAACTGGTTATCGTTTCAATCCCTAAAAGGGTTTCAGAGGCTTTGAAGCCGCAAGATGCAGCCAACTGCTGTACGTGAGCATATTGTTTCAATCCCTAAAAGGGTTTCAGAGGCTTTGAAGCAGGTTTGCGAGATTTCATGGTTAAGCGGTACAAACCAGTTTCAATCCCTAAAAGGGTTTCAGAGGCTTTGAAGCCTGTGATGCGATCAGTAACTTGCATTGAAACTAATGTTTCAATCCCTAAAAGGGTTTCAGAGGCTTTGAAGCGCAACAAATTGCCGCGATTGATGCCAAGATTTTTGTTTCAATCCCTAAAAGGGTTTCAGAGGCTTTGAAGCCATGAGATTTGTCTTCATGGCTAAAGCTCAAATAGGTGGTTTCAATCCCTAAAAGGGTTTCAGAGGCTTTGAAGCGATGTTGTCCTGTAGTGCAACCACATGATCCGCGCTGTTTCAATCCCTAAAAGGGTTTCAGAGGCTTTGAAGCTTTATAAATATGCGTCAAATACCGATATTTTGCTGTTTCAATCCCTAAAAGGGTTTCAGAGGCTTTGAAGCCCAAATGTTTACCAGCTAATTTTGCGTCGTTTAATGTTTCAATCCCTAAAAGGGTTTCAGAGGCTTTGAAGCCCCATAGCATTTCATCCATGATTACTCACCAACGAGTTTCAATCCCTAAAAGGGTTTCAGAGGCTTTGAAGCTTGTGACATTGCCTAGAGGCTCTAATGTCCTACCTGCAAATCAGTTTCAATCCCTAAAAGGGTTTCAGAGGCTTTGAAGCTCTTAATCCTCTTTTTTTAGCTTTTGCATAAACTCTGTTTCAATCCCTAAAAGGGTTTCAGAGGCTTTGAAGCTCCTGAGCGACAAACCAAGGCTCGTTATTAATGGAGTTTCAATCCCTAAAAGGGTTTCAGAGGCTTTGAAGCTTAATGGTGATCACGCCATTAACCCTAAAGAATTTTGTTTCAATCCCTAAAAGGGTTTCAGAGGCTTTGAAGCTGGAGCTAAAAGAGAATCAAGGCGATGGCAGAAAAAGTTTCAATCCCTAAAAGGGTTTCAGAGGCTTTGAAGCATCCGCGAGTTTTACCCAAATAGTAAGGGCAAATTGTTTCAATCCCTAAAAGGGTTTCAGAGGCTTTGAAGCTGAAGAAGCTGAAGCAGCTAATAAACGAGCTAAACGTTTCAATCCCTAAAAGGGTTTCAGAGGCTTTGAAGCCTCCAATGGGTAGCGATGGAGTTGATTTAGGCATGTTTCAATCCCTAAAAGGGTTTCAGAGGCTTTGAAGCGCTAAATCTTCGTTGGTTTGCTGTAGTTTTAAAGGTTTCAATCCCTAAAAGGGTTTCAGAGGCTTTGAAGCCGCTTTGAAAGCGATCGCGCTTTGAATATTCCAGAAGAGTTTCAATCCCTAAAAGGGTTTCAGAGGCTTTGAAGCCGGGTTGCGGACTATGCTCTATGCAGTTTTGGTTTGAGTTTCAATCCCTAAAAGGGTTTCAGAGGCTTTGAAGCGCTGGCAATTGCAAAATAGTTCGCCAGTCAGATCCGATTTGTTTCAATCCCTAAAAGGGTTTCAGAGGCTTTGAAGCTTTGGTACTTTAGCTATTAAAGCCGTAGCTTCCATGTTTCAATCCCTAAAAGGGTTTCAGAGGCTTTGAAGCCATTTGTCCCATCCTTCATTGTTGTACGAGATTTGCTAGTGTTTCAATCCCTAAAAGGGTTTCAGAGGCTTTGAAGCCATCTCCAATCCGCCGCCAATGTCATTGATAAATTCGTTTCAATCCCTAAAAGGGTTTCAGAGGCTTTGAAGCTTCAATTTTAGCTAATGAAGCAAGTCTTGCAGCTTCCGTTTCAATCCCTAAAAGGGTTTCAGAGGCTTTGAAGCCTAGAGTATCGGTATTAGGTGCTAAGGCTGGTTTTACTGTTTCAATCCCTAAAAGGGTTTCAGAGGCTTTGAAGCTATAAAGCTACGTTGCTCCAAAGATTTAATTACAGAGCTGTTTCAATCCCTAAAAGGGTTTCAGAGGCTTTGAAGCTCCTTTAATTGCAAATAATATTAAAGAAGTAATTACGTTTCAATCCCTAAAAGGGTTTCAGAGGCTTTGAAGCTCCCACAATTTCGGGTTACGTTGTCCAAACCAAGAATGTTTCAATCCCTAAAAGGGTTTCAGAGGCTTTGAAGCGATCGCTACTGAGGTCAAAGCAGAAAAGCCAAAATCTGTTTCAATCCCTAAAAGGGTTTCAGAGGCTTTGAAGCTAAGCTCGTTTTAAATCTCCAACAGTAAAGCCTAAGTTTCAATCCCTAAAAGGGTTTCAGAGGCTTTGAAGCCCTTCTTGCGGTGATACGATTGGCACTCCTCAAAAGTTTCAATCCCTAAAAGGGTTTCAGAGGCTTTGAAGCATCAGGGGAAATCCATCGCTACAATCGTGATCATCATGTTTCAATCCCTAAAAGGGTTTCAGAGGCTTTGAAGCATCAAAAGATTGATACCATCTTGGAGCAAAAACAAGGTTTCAATCCCTAAAAGGGTTTCAGAGGCTTTGAAGCGACACGATAGCCCCCCTCGCCGCTATACTTACCCCTGTTTCAATCCCTAAAAGGGTTTCAGAGGCTTTGAAGCAGACACGATAGCCCCCCTCGCCGCTATACTTACCCCTGTTTCAATCCCTAAAAGGGTTTCAGAGGCTTTGAAGCGCCATTGCCTTTGCCCTCTGTGTTTTTTGGTATGTTTCAATCCCTAAAAGGGTTTCAGAGGCTTTGAAGCGGTGGAAGTGGTACGCACTCGATCCGCGTTGTTTTGTTTCAATCCCTAAAAGGGTTTCAGAGGCTTTGAAGCAAAATCATCAACAAACTCAGCGTTACCGTAAGCGATGGGTTTCAATCCCTAAAAGGGTTTCAGAGGCTTTGAAGCCTGGTAAAGCTTTTCAGTCCTGATTGATTCAGGTGTAACGCTAAGTTTCAATCCCTAAAAGGGTTTCAGAGGCTTTGAAGCATTAACCGTCCAGCCGTAGTAGCGATCATGTTTAAGTTTCAATCCCTAAAAGGGTTTCAGAGGCTTTGAAGCGCAAACTCAGTAGAAGGTGAAGGCGCTTTTATTCAGTTTCAATCCCTAAAAGGGTTTCAGAGGCTTTGAAGCCGTCACAGCTAAATTCACCCGCGCCGCTAACGATTTGTTTCAATCCCTAAAAGGGTTTCAGAGGCTTTGAAGCATGAAGTTTAAACCAAGTCATCTTACTCATTTACTTGTTTCAATCCCTAAAAGGGTTTCAGAGGCTTTGAAGCCTCCCCTTACGTCGTTAATCCTGTACCAATGCCATGTTTCAATCCCTAAAAGGGTTTCAGAGGCTTTGAAGCAGAATCTACCCCGCCTGTTAACTGGACTTTTGACGAGTTTCAATCCCTAAAAGGGTTTCAGAGGCTTTGAAGCAGTCTTTCGATTTCTTGATTTAGCCCTTGAATTATTTTGTTTCAATCCCTAAAAGGGTTTCAGAGGCTTTGAAGCTTAGAACAACTCTAGGGCATGGCTGATCTTTGGGTGCTGTTTCAATCCCTAAAAGGGTTTCAGAGGCTTTGAAGCTCAGATAACAATGACTTACCTGCATACGCAAGCGTTTCAATCCCTAAAAGGGTTTCAGAGGCTTTGAAGCGCTGCTAATTGGGCGGTAGAATCGGCTGTAGTTTTCCAGTTTCAATCCCTAAAAGGGTTTCAGAGGCTTTGAAGCAAACTCGCATGATGAGAGCCGCCGAAGTCACAGGCGTTTCAATCCCTAAAAGGGTTTCAGAGGCTTTGAAGCTTTGTTAAAGCTTCTATTCAGGAATTTAGCAAAATTGTTTCAATCCCTAAAAGGGTTTCAGAGGCTTTGAAGCCGATCGGGGGGGCGTACCCAACAGCTACGCCATTGTTTCAATCCCTAAAAGGGTTTCAGAGGCTTTGAAGCCGTTAATCCTACGAACAAATGCGGCGGCGGCTGCTGTTTCAATCCCTAAAAGGGTTTCAGAGGCTTTGAAGCTGTCACATTCTGACTCATCAGCAGATCTTATAATCAGTTTCAATCCCTAAAAGGGTTTCAGAGGCTTTGAAGCTCAAGAATACTAAAATAGCCTATTCTAATAAAAATGTTTCAATCCCTAAAAGGGTTTCAGAGGCTTTGAAGCAGCTTTTGGTACGTCTTCACCATTAACACTGTTTACGTTTCAATCCCTAAAAGGGTTTCAGAGGCTTTGAAGCATCTTCGCTATCAGCACAAATCACAAAGCCAAGATGTTTCAATCCCTAAAAGGGTTTCAGAGGCTTTGAAGCCTATGACGATGAGTGCCGCGCTCATGTAGCAGAAGTTTCAATCCCTAAAAGGGTTTCAGAGGCTTTGAAGCTTGGCGATCGCTTCATCATCAGATAGCTTGCCCTGTTTCAATCCCTAAAAGGGTTTCAGAGGCTTTGAAGCCAAGACAGAGGCTCTAGTCTCTTGAATGAAATTGTGAAGTTTCAATCCCTAAAAGGGTTTCAGAGGCTTTGAAGCATCCTAATTTCGGCGAAATCCCTAATCGTGCAGTTGGTTTCAATCCCTAAAAGGGTTTCAGAGGCTTTGAAGCTAGGTAAAAGTATTTACAGACAGAGATCCGCCACTGTTTCAATCCCTAAAAGGGTTTCAGAGGCTTTGAAGCTTTTTCGAGATCGCTAGCTCGGATGCTCCAGCGACGTTTCAATCCCTAAAAGGGTTTCAGAGGCTTTGAAGCGAAGAAGCAGCAACAGAGATTTTGCATAGGGTTAACTTCTGTTTCAATCCCTAAAAGGGTTTCAGAGGCTTTGAAGCCCAGCCTAATCCAGCGCCTACGGTTGTACCTAAGCAGTTTCAATCCCTAAAAGGGTTTCAGAGGCTTTGAAGCAATATTACATCAAAGTTAATATTTGCGGATATAGCGTTTCAATCCCTAAAAGGGTTTCAGAGGCTTTGAAGCCTGGCAATTCGTCGAGGCAATGCCAATCGAAAACCTGTTTCAATCCCTAAAAGGGTTTCAGAGGCTTTGAAGCTCTCCTACCAATGCCATACCGCCGCGGAAGTTTGTGTTTCAATCCCTAAAAGGGTTTCAGAGGCTTTGAAGCTAGTCTGGAATAGATAGCCAGATAGGTTAATTGATTGGTTTCAATCCCTAAAAGGGTTTCAGAGGCTTTGAAGCTGGATTGCATCAGACACTAAATGCAATAAGTCTTTTGTTTCAATCCCTAAAAGGGTTTCAGAGGCTTTGAAGCTGAATATACTTAAGACTTACACCGTATTTTTTAGATAGGTTTCAATCCCTAAAAGGGTTTCAGAGGCTTTGAAGCCAAAATCTAGCGATCGCCTCATAATCACGACCGCCCCCGTTTCAATCCCTAAAAGGGTTTCAGAGGCTTTGAAGCTCTCGGCAGCATCGTCAACAATTGCTAAATCGCTTGTTTCAATCCCTAAAAGGGTTTCAGAGGCTTTGAAGCCTGGTGTATCAAATAGTTGATATGGGGTAAGTTCATTCATGTTTCAATCCCTAAAAGGGTTTCAGAGGCTTTGAAGCTAGAAGACACAATCACTGGCTACATTGTCGCTAATGTTTCAATCCCTAAAAGGGTTTCAGAGGCTTTGAAGCCTTAGCTTTTAGATATTTTATTGCAAAATAGTACTTGTTTCAATCCCTAAAAGGGTTTCAGAGGCTTTGAAGCCGCTCCTGTAGGGTTAGGCTAAAGGGATGATGTCCCCGTTTCAATCCCTAAAAGGGTTTCAGAGGCTTTGAAGCGTTAAATCGATACTGCTTATCCTTGGGAATAACTTGTTTCAATCCCTAAAAGGGTTTCAGAGGCTTTGAAGCTATAAGCCTGTTATCTGGCTCTCTATCGACAATCCGTTTCAATCCCTAAAAGGGTTTCAGAGGCTTTGAAGCGAAGCCCGCCAAGAACGTATCGCCGCACAAGGCGCATTGTTTCAATCCCTAAAAGGGTTTCAGAGGCTTTGAAGCCAAAAACGTGATGCGTCCAATTTGTTTTTTGAAGCTGTTTCAATCCCTAAAAGGGTTTCAGAGGCTTTGAAGCGGATTCGTTTCGTAAACATCTTTAGCGATGCCTTGCAAGTTTCAATCCCTAAAAGGGTTTCAGAGGCTTTGAAGCCAAAATATTAGATCTCAGTTGGAAGAAATTAGTCGGTTTCAATCCCTAAAAGGGTTTCAGAGGCTTTGAAGCTGGCAATTCGTCGAGGCAATGCCAATCGAAAACCTGTTTCAATCCCTAAAAGGGTTTCAGAGGCTTTGAAGCTGAAAGCGCAAGCTCAAGGCGCTTCTGATAACCCTGCTTTACAAAGTTTCAATCCCTAAAAGGGTTTCAGAGGCTTTGAAGCAAAGTCAGAACTCATTAAGTCAATGCCCTTAATGAGTTTCAATCCCTAAAAGGGTTTCAGAGGCTTTGAAGCTACTTACTACCAAGTATTTAGCGATTGGCTTGCGTTTCAATCCCTAAAAGGGTTTCAGAGGCTTTGAAGCCGTAAGCCTCTAGTTCCTCTTCGGTACAGTCTTCTGTTTCAATCCCTAAAAGGGTTTCAGAGGCTTTGAAGCATACTTTCCCATCCAATTCAGGCAATGAAATCTTTTGTTTCAATCCCTAAAAGGGTTTCAGAGGCTTTGAAGCATGCAATCTCCCATCACTATCTGCAATAGGAGCGTTTCAATCCCTAAAAGGGTTTCAGAGGCTTTGAAGCACGAGCGTTCCTGACTCATTAGCAGTTTGGAAAACGTTTCAATCCCTAAAAGGGTTTCAGAGGCTTTGAAGCTCCCTCCATTTACAGGCATCGCCGAATCTGCTCAGCGACTTGTTTCAATCCCTAAAAGGGTTTCAGAGGCTTTGAAGCACCGTCAAAGATTTTAGGTTTTGTATAATTGAATCCGTTTCAATCCCTAAAAGGGTTTCAGAGGCTTTGAAGCGCAATGCCAATCGAAAACCTAACAGGTAGTGTTGAGTTTCAATCCCTAAAAGGGTTTCAGAGGCTTTGAAGCCAATTGCAAAATAGTTCGCCAGTCAGATCCGATTTGTTTCAATCCCTAAAAGGGTTTCAGAGGCTTTGAAGCTTCACCTTAGCTTTTAGATATTTTATTGCAAAATAGTACTTGTTTCAATCCCTAAAAGGGTTTCAGAGGCTTTGAAGCAACGGCGATCCGACCATGTACCATCTGAGCATCAGTTTCAATCCCTAAAAGGGTTTCAGAGGCTTTGAAGCGCGATCGCGTTTTGGTTGCCACAGTATTAATCCCAAAGTTTCAATCCCTAAAAGGGTTTCAGAGGCTTTGAAGCAAACTCATATTGCATTGAATATAAGTAGCCCAAGCGTTTCAATCCCTAAAAGGGTTTCAGAGGCTTTGAAGCGCCAGATTTTTTCTTTTTGCCATCGTTCTTAGGGTTTGTGGTTTCAATCCCTAAAAGGGTTTCAGAGGCTTTGAAGCCATCAAGAGCGCAACTCATTTTTATTAAAATAGGCGTTTCAATCCCTAAAAGGGTTTCAGAGGCTTTGAAGCACATTAGCGATCGCCGCAATCAACACAAACCGCCAAGTTTCAATCCCTAAAAGGGTTTCAGAGGCTTTGAAGCCTGCACTCGATGCGAACCATCTAGCGATCCCAAATGTTTCAATCCCTAAAAGGGTTTCAGAGGCTTTGAAGCTTGATTTTGCGCCATTGTCGGAATTCCGACTCTACTGGTTTCAATCCCTAAAAGGGTTTCAGAGGCTTTGAAGCATGTAGGGGCTTCAACGCCGATGTCATTCTTGGTTTGGTTTCAATCCCTAAAAGGGTTTCAGAGGCTTTGAAGCAGGAGAGGTTGAGATGAGATTAATTAGCAGTATTTTGTTTCAATCCCTAAAAGGGTTTCAGAGGCTTTGAAGCGCAAGATCCCGAATTGGGTTGTAGAAATTTGCGATTACGAGTTTCAATCCCTAAAAGGGTTTCAGAGGCTTTGAAGCTCAGTCTTAAGCCAGCAAGCGACGCAAATATCCAGTTTCAATCCCTAAAAGGGTTTCAGAGGCTTTGAAGCAATGCTTAATGTCAGTCTTGGCTCGAATAGGGTTAGGTTTCAATCCCTAAAAGGGTTTCAGAGGCTTTGAAGCTTAGAGGTAATGAAGGATATAGACGATCGCTCTATTGTTTCAATCCCTAAAAGGGTTTCAGAGGCTTTGAAGCCTAACAACAACCCAACATTAAAGAGCATTGCTTATCAAAGTTTCAATCCCTAAAAGGGTTTCAGAGGCTTTGAAGCTCTCAAGCGCTTACGCAAATCGCGATCGCTAACACGTTTCAATCCCTAAAAGGGTTTCAGAGGCTTTGAAGCATGGAGTTTTAAGAGGGGCGGCGCGTTTGTTTAGCGTTTCAATCCCTAAAAGGGTTTCAGAGGCTTTGAAGCATTCAGTATCTACAGGTGTAGATTTTTTAGCTTTTGTTTCAATCCCTAAAAGGGTTTCAGAGGCTTTGAAGCCTGCAACGGGGGCTACAGCTACTCTAGTTTGTGCTGCTTCCGTTTCAATCCCTAAAAGGGTTTCAGAGGCTTTGAAGCCTTATTGCGTTCATTTCGTAGTAGCATCCGTTCTTGTTTCAATCCCTAAAAGGGTTTCAGAGGCTTTGAAGCAATCAACACAAACCGCCAATACATCTGCATCGAAAAAGTTTCAATCCCTAAAAGGGTTTCAGAGGCTTTGAAGCATTACTCAAGATCCCTTTATTGGTGGCAAAATAAGTTTCAATCCCTAAAAGGGTTTCAGAGGCTTTGAAGCTAAGTAAGACTTGCAAACCAGTAGCTTCCTTTTTGTTTCAATCCCTAAAAGGGTTTCAGAGGCTTTGAAGCGTATGGATTGATGGTGGTTTTAATAATTCAAAGCTGTTTCAATCCCTAAAAGGGTTTCAGAGGCTTTGAAGCTAGGAATTAGCACTGAATAGGGGCGCAAATCTAATTGTTGTTCGTTTCAATCCCTAAAAGGGTTTCAGAGGCTTTGAAGCTTACATCCCATTTTAGATGAGCAACCATGTTTTTTAGTAGTTTCAATCCCTAAAAGGGTTTCAGAGGCTTTGAAGCTTATGTTTTATGGAATTAAAGTTGAATTTATCAATGTTTCAATCCCTAAAAGGGTTTCAGAGGCTTTGAAGCATGACTTAAGCGCCATAGAGATTTGAGTGGTCAAGTTTCAATCCCTAAAAGGGTTTCAGAGGCTTTGAAGCATCGAGTGCAATTGAGCCAGTCGCAGTGTACGGCCCCGTTTCAATCCCTAAAAGGGTTTCAGAGGCTTTGAAGCAAAGCAGCAAGCCGATGAAGAACGTGCTTTAAAACGTTTCAATCCCTAAAAGGGTTTCAGAGGCTTTGAAGCCGCTTCGCCGCCCGAAATATGCCCATGGATGATGATGGTTTCAATCCCTAAAAGGGTTTCAGAGGCTTTGAAGCTTTGTGATATCCTAATATTAATCGTAAACATAGAAAGCGTGTTTCAATCCCTAAAAGGGTTTCAGAGGCTTTGAAGCTAATACCAAAATTGAGTAAGGAGTAAATACCGTGAAGTTTCAATCCCTAAAAGGGTTTCAGAGGCTTTGAAGCCAAAGAAAAACGTCAACCTCTTTTAGTGGATTGGTTGTTTCAATCCCTAAAAGGGTTTCAGAGGCTTTGAAGCCGCAGGATCGGGCGCTTCATGCATTTTAAATACGTTTCAATCCCTAAAAGGGTTTCAGAGGCTTTGAAGCAATTAAAGATTTATTCTGATACTGGCTTAACTACTTGTTTCAATCCCTAAAAGGGTTTCAGAGGCTTTGAAGCGTAGTGAAGAATTTGCGGTACAGGTAGATATTTGGTTTCAATCCCTAAAAGGGTTTCAGAGGCTTTGAAGCTAAATGCTTAATGTCAGTCTTGGCTCGAATAGGGTTAGGTTTCAATCCCTAAAAGGGTTTCAGAGGCTTTGAAGCCATAAATATTGAAGGCGACCAAATGCGATAAGGAGCTAAGTTTCAATCCCTAAAAGGGTTTCAGAGGCTTTGAAGCACCAGAGTTAGAGACGATCGCATCTCCACCGCCAAGTTTCAATCCCTAAAAGGGTTTCAGAGGCTTTGAAGCAGCGTAAAGTTGGAAGACCAAAAACAAGCGATCGCCTAAGTTTCAATCCCTAAAAGGGTTTCAGAGGCTTTGAAGCAAGCGAAGGGAATGCCAACAGATGAACGGGTTTTAGTTGTTTCAATCCCTAAAAGGGTTTCAGAGGCTTTGAAGCTAAAGAGGTCAAAGCCTTATGGAATCAAGGTATGGTTTCAATCCCTAAAAGGGTTTCAGAGGCTTTGAAGCTTAGTTAGGTGTGAAAAGATATGAACGCACAAATCAGTTTCAATCCCTAAAAGGGTTTCAGAGGCTTTGAAGCACTGTTGATGGTGTAGCAGCAGGACTAGTTGAGATGTTTCAATCCCTAAAAGGGTTTCAGAGGCTTTGAAGCCAAAACGCACACGCACCCGCAAGAAAGTTGAATCAGTTTCAATCCCTAAAAGGGTTTCAGAGGCTTTGAAGCTCAATTATCGCGACATAAGCATAGCCAATCTCTTCGTTTCAATCCCTAAAAGGGTTTCAGAGGCTTTGAAGCGATGTGCCAACCTGTATCGTAAATCATACTCAGCCTGTTTCAATCCCTAAAAGGGTTTCAGAGGCTTTGAAGCGTATTTCTGCTAGTAATTCGCTGTAGGTTTTAGTTGTTTCAATCCCTAAAAGGGTTTCAGAGGCTTTGAAGTCAAATACTGGAGCTTGATAAACTTTAGCGTTAGGTTTCAATCCCTAAAAGGGTTTCAGAGGCTTTGAAGCTTTTCCTGTTTCTTGATTGTTTATTTACTAAATTGTTTCAATCCCTAAAAGGGTTTCAGAGGCTTTGAAGCGTAAGTTTTTACCATCAATAATCTGCTCTAGTGCTGGTATGTTTCAATCCCTAAAAGGGTTTCAGAGGCTTTGAAGCTCCCTGACATCCGATAACTTAGCCTTACTTTTCGCCATAAATCGTTTCAATCCCTAAAAGGGTTTCAGAGGCTTTGAAGCCAGATTGGAGTTGACGCGATGCGTAAAAGCTTATTTGTTTCAATCCCTAAAAGGGTTTCAGAGGCTTTGAAGCGCAATGCATCAGGTACGGTAATAGCATCACCAATAGTTTCAATCCCTAAAAGGGTTTCAGAGGCTTTGAAGCCAAACCAAAAGCAGCGATCGCCAATTAAATCTCTTGTTTCAATCCCTAAAAGGGTTTCAGAGGCTTTGAAGCAGTAGTTACCGCCAACAATACGCCGCCAGTTCTCAAGTTTCAATCCCTAAAAGGGTTTCAGAGGCTTTGAAGCGGATTCTTGGGGACTTTAAACCCTAATGCTTTTTGGTTTCAATCCCTAAAAGGGTTTCAGAGGCTTTGAAGCAGGTCAATAATTTTAAGCTCCCATTTACCCTCAAAGTTTCAATCCCTAAAAGGGTTTCAGAGGCTTTGAAGCGCGTGATCAACCTTATCCATTAATCGCAGGTCAATATGTTTCAATCCCTAAAAGGGTTTCAGAGGCTTTGAAGCCGTGGATTATGCTCATTTAATGGGTAATAGGCTTGGTTTCAATCCCTAAAAGGGTTTCAGAGGCTTTGAAGCCGCCCGAAAAAGCGTTTACTCACGCTCTATTCTGCCGTTTCAATCCCTAAAAGGGTTTCAGAGGCTTTGAAGCTGGTTAGGCGTTTCGGTTGAGAGTCAAGGCACGGCGTTGAGTTTCAATCCCTAAAAGGGTTTCAGAGGCTTTGAAGCTAACAGGAGTAACATCATGCACCCCGTAGAAAACCTGTTTCAATCCCTAAAAGGGTTTCAGAGGCTTTGAAGCTCTCTAGAGATTGCGTAAATCTCACGGGTGAAAGGTTTCAATCCCTAAAAGGGTTTCAGAGGCTTTGAAGCTTTGTTATAGGTGTATTGTTGGAGTTAACGTCGTTGTTTCAATCCCTAAAAGGGTTTCAGAGGCTTTGAAGCAATCCCATGCAAGGTATAAAGAATACATCGAATATGTTTCAATCCCTAAAAGGGTTTCAGAGGCTTTGAAGCACTCCCTGTTAAGCGCGTTAAGCGCTTAGTGATTAGTTTCAATCCCTAAAAGGGTTTCAGAGGCTTTGAAGCATGGACGCATACTCCCATTCGATTTGGGCGGCACGTTTCAATCCCTAAAAGGGTTTCAGAGGCTTTGAAGCCTTTCCTTATACTCATTCCATCTTTGCATAGTCCGTTTCAATCCCTAAAAGGGTTTCAGAGGCTTTGAAGCATCAAACCTCACAGAGATGCTACTTTTGCACATCCTGTTTCAATCCCTAAAAGGGTTTCAGAGGCTTTGAAGCTTGACTTTTTGAGTTGTGCTGTAATTTCTTCACGGCGTTTCAATCCCTAAAAGGGTTTCAGAGGCTTTGAAGCTAACACTATTAGAAATGGCAAAGCAAGCCCGTGAGACGGGAGTTTCAATCCCTAAAAGGGTTTCAGAGGCTTTGAAGCGAATCATGAGTAAAATTGAATGGACTGATGTAACAGTTTCAATCCCTAAAAGGGTTTCAGAGGCTTTGAAGCTTGCGTAAACATCAAGTTATCCCAAGGGATAAGCAATACAGATTTGTTTCAATCCCTAAAAGGGTTTCAGAGGCTTTGAAGCTGGATGGGAAAGTATGGAGTGAATTGCCATGAATGTTTCAATCCCTAAAAGGGTTTCAGAGGCTTTGAAGCGCGATCGCTGTCAGCCTTAGATACAGCGTGTAACCGCTTGCAATTAGTTTCAATCCCTAAAAGGGTTTCAGAGGCTTTGAAGCTTTTGGGGTGATAAAGATTTTGCTTCATAAATTAGTGTTTCAATCCCTAAAAGGGTTTCAGAGGCTTTGAAGCTTCAGTATTCTTGATCCTGCACCAGCACCGCCAGACATGTTTCAATCCCTAAAAGGGTTTCAGAGGCTTTGAAGTCGAACCACTTAACACCTGACGGGCTTCACGTTTCAGATGGTAGACCTGTTTCAATCCCTAAAAGGGTTTCAGAGGCTTTGAAGCTAGATATAAAGTGTGTATTGTCTACCAACCAGTGCGTTTCAATCCCTAAAAGGGTTTCAGAGGCTTTGAAGCTTAAAGCATTTAGCTAGTATTCACCCTAAAGTTAGGTTTCAATCCCTAAAAGGGTTTCAGAGGCTTTGAAGCTAGAGAATTACAGCATTGCTAATGGTAGGTATTCAGTTTCAATCCCTAAAAGGGTTTCAGAGGCTTTGAAGCCAAGGGGAATGGATACCACTACAGCCATCACAAAAGTTTCAATCCCTAAAAGGGTTTCAGAGGCTTTGAAGCCCACGCATTTGATCGCCATAGAAATGGTTCCAATGAGTTTCAATCCCTAAAAGGGTTTCAGAGGCTTTGAAGCGGTTTCGAGCGATGACTTATCAAATACTGGTAAATTCGTTTCAATCCCTAAAAGGGTTTCAGAGGCTTTGAAGCCTAACCACGATTCTAAAGCTGTTAATCCTGATAGCGTTTCAATCCCTAAAAGGGTTTCAGAGGCTTTGAAGCCCCCCTGCGTAGCTGATACGGTAATCGTTGCGCCTACACTCACGTTTCAATCCCTAAAAGGGTTTCAGAGGCTTTGAAGCTCGTATGGATTGGTTGAACAATTTCGCAACTTATGTTTCAATCCCTAAAAGGGTTTCAGAGGCTTTGAAGCACCGATCTCTTTTAGGCGATCAAAAAATGGGATGGGATCTGTTTCAATCCCTAAAAGGGTTTCAGAGGCTTTGAAGCTGCCATGACGCAAATAGTTAAAGTCCTTAACTCGCCGTTTCAATCCCTAAAAGGGTTTCAGAGGCTTTGAAGCTTTTTGTTTGCTCAATATCGAAACACCATCCATCAGTTTCAATCCCTAAAAGGGTTTCAGAGGCTTTGAAGCCTGCGATCGCCGTATTTGCAGCGATTGTGCAAAGCAGTTTCAATCCCTAAAAGGGTTTCAGAGGCTTTGAAGTTCTAAACATGATTAGTTAACTCCAAGAAATAGACGCGTTTCAATCCCTAAAAGGGTTTCAGAGGCTTTGAAGCATTTAAATCTTGGGGTGCGATCGGTAAGCGATTCGTTTCAATCCCTAAAAGGGTTTCAGAGGCTTTGAAGCAACTCAATCAATTGAGCGCGTAACGCTCTTTCGTCTAGTTTCAATCCCTAAAAGGGTTTCAGAGGCTTTGAAGCTCACTCATCGGCATTGTCAGGCATAGGGAATGTGCGCTGTTTCAATCCCTAAAAGGGTTTCAGAGGCTTTGAAGCGAAACTAACTAGATATTACGAGAGTAAATAATCATGTTTCAATCCCTAAAAGGGTTTCAGAGGCTTTGAAGCTTGATGGCAGTAAGCAATATATTCCAGTGCCAAAATATGTTTCAATCCCTAAAAGGGTTTCAGAGGCTTTGAAGCTAAAGAAATCGCCATGCCATTTAAGTTGTAATGTTTCAATCCCTAAAAGGGTTTCAGAGGCTTTGAAGCCACTCAACGACACCGCCTGCTCTTTCTTCAAACGCAATGTTTCAATCCCTAAAAGGGTTTCAGAGGCTTTGAAGCACAATAATCATGAGTGACACAGAAAAACAGCCAGAAAGTTTCAATCCCTAAAAGGGTTTCAGAGGCTTTGAAGATGTAGGGGCTTCAACGCCGATGTCATTCTTGGTTTGAGTTTCAATCCCTAAAAGGGTTTCAGAGGCTTTGAAGCATCGGTATACCCCATCTCTCGCAGGGCAAGAGCTAATGGTGTTTCAATCCCTAAAAGGGTTTCAGAGGCTTTGAAGCTTGGCTAGAACCGCCTTTAGCCAAGTAATCAAAACGTTTCAATCCCTAAAAGGGTTTCAGAGGCTTTGAAGTTCTCTCAAGAGTTTGGTCGCCTAGCCGACCTTGCTCGTTTCAATCCCTAAAAGGGTTTCAGAGGCTTTGAAGCAGATATCCTTGCTACCAAAACAGGCGATCGCATTCAAGTTTCAATCCCTAAAAGGGTTTCAGAGGCTTTGAAGCTCCCACAATTTCGGGTTACGTTGTCCAAACCAAGAATGTTTCAATCCCTAAAAGGGTTTCAGAGGCTTTGAAGCTAACTTTATCCCAGTCAACAGAATAGTTTCTAAAAGTTTCAATCCCTAAAAGGGTTTCAGAGGCTTTGAAGCATAGATTTCTCGTCAGCAAGGTCGGCTAGGCGACCAGTTTCAATCCCTAAAAGGGTTTCAGAGGCTTTGAAGCCTCTGCAAGCTTTTATTAGCCATCAATCCAGATCCGATTAGTTTCAATCCCTAAAAGGGTTTCAGAGGCTTTGAAGCTCAATAAAATAGGTTTGAGCATTGCTGTTTGCGTTGTTTCAATCCCTAAAAGGGTTTCAGAGGCTTTGAAGCAGAATCAAATTAGCGGCGCGGCGGCGTAATTCATCGGTTTCAATCCCTAAAAGGGTTTCAGAGGCTTTGAAGCAATCAAGATGCGGAATCCTGTTGGCTGCTACGCCTGTTTCAATCCCTAAAAGGGTTTCAGAGGCTTTGAAGCGCTGGCAGTGGCACATTAGCGATCGCCGCAATCAACACAAACAGTTTCAATCCCTAAAAGGGTTTCAGAGGCTTTGAAGCCTTATTGCTTCGCGAATCTTAACGCCCCTACTCGAACACTTGTTTCAATCCCTAAAAGGGTTTCAGAGGCTTTGAAGCTAAGTATGATTTTGCTAATAGTTTAGCAAATGTGAGTTTCAATCCCTAAAAGGGTTTCAGAGGCTTTGAAGCTCAGCGCCGCAATCAATCCATCCCGATCCATCTACTCCAGTTTCAATCCCTAAAAGGGTTTCAGAGGCTTTGAAGCCTAGCCTTATAAGCAAGCAAAGCTTTTATACGCTGTTTCAATCCCTAAAAGGGTTTCAGAGGCTTTGAAGCCGATCAAGGTGCGCTGCTAAATTACCGTACAGCAGTTTCAATCCCTAAAAGGGTTTCAGAGGCTTTGAAGCGCGATCGCTCAGCCTGTTGAGATGGTTGCTGCTAATGTTTCAATCCCTAAAAGGGTTTCAGAGGCTTTGAAGCCACTAGCCGCAGCCTCTCCAGGATTCGTTTCGTAGTTTCAATCCCTAAAAGGGTTTCAGAGGCTTTGAAGCTGTTAAATTGCCACTGCCGTCCGTCTGCAAATACTCAGTTTCAATCCCTAAAAGGGTTTCAGAGGCTTTGAAGCCCCTGCATTCTCTTGGAAGGGATTGGATCGCATTCTTGTTTCAATCCCTAAAAGGGTTTCAGAGGCTTTGAAGCCTCAAACTATCGCCAAATGATTCCTTTCATGGAAACCATGTTTCAATCCCTAAAAGGGTTTCAGAGGCTTTGAAGCGATGCTTTAGACCAAGGATCGGGCGCAGGTAAATTAAGTTTCAATCCCTAAAAGGGTTTCAGAGGCTTTGAAGCTCGAATTGCAAAGCAATCGCCCAGTAAATTAAAAGTTTCAATCCCTAAAAGGGTTTCAGAGGCTTTGAAGCTGATATGGAAATAGGACTAGTAAGACTTGGTGGAGTTTCAATCCCTAAAAGGGTTTCAGAGGCTTTGAAGCAAAGAGAAAGAAAGGCTTGATGAAGAAGAACGAGCAAGTTTCAATCCCTAAAAGGGTTTCAGAGGCTTTGAAGCC
>Ga0068876_10001598_pt1 | contig 17564 bp, 12 predicted proteins | sample NOAtaG_6_FD_66442 | JGI IMG/M metagenome (GOLD analysis project Ga0068876, IMG submission 66442) | Freshwater lake microbial communities from Lake Erie, under a cyanobacterial bloom - NOAA_Erie_Diel5S_2200h metaG | ecosystem: Environmental > Aquatic > Freshwater > Lake | place: USA: Ohio, Lake... | reverse complement strand
CGCTGCGAATTATTACCTCGCTGCCCTGGTTTTATTTACTGCCTTCCGTTTTCTTTCTACGTATCTGATGAAGTTTTTCCCGGCACATCAGATGCTGGGCCTACTAGCCTTTATCGCGATCGCTTTGACTACCGCGGTAGTTTTTGCTGGCGGCAAGGTCGGTGTTTATGCCCTGGTAGGAATATCCGGCTGTATGTCCCTCATGTACCCCACCATTTACGGGCTCTCCGTAAAACCCCTTGGTTTGGACACCAAGCTCGGCAGCTCGTTCCTGGTGATGGCCATTCTGGGCGGAGCGTTGATTACTGCAATACAGGGAAAAGTATCCGACATGACTGGCAGTATTCATTACGCCTTCTTCGTACCTTTGATTTGCTTTGCCGTGATTGCCTATTACGCTTTGGGCCGTGGTCACGGAAAAAGTTGATATTCTGAAAACAGGCCCCAGTTATATCTTTGGCAAAAAGACTTATTGCAATGGGTCGGCCCGGGCGATACTTTTGGGGAGGAGCAGGTTTAAATATTGAAAAATGAAGGGAACATATCAAAAAAATATATTTTACGTCACCCTCATCAGCGGTCTAACTGCTCTGATCTATTGGATGGTCCTGCTGGGTTCAAAGCTCGAAGAGGGCAGGGACATTAAGGTACCCAAATCCGGAAAATCCCAATGGCAGGAATTTCTGGATGCCCTGGTTCAAAATTTCGAACATCCGCTGGCCACCCTTCTGGCGCAAATCATCACCATCATCGTCGTTGCCAGGATCTTTGGGTGGATTTGTAATAAGATCGGGCAGCCGACGGTGATTGGGGAAATCATTGCCGGGATTGTCCTGGGCCCTTCATTGGTTGGATGGTATTTCCCGGAATTTTCTGCAACGCTGTTTCCCGCATCTTCCTTGGGCAATTTGAAATTCCTGAGCCAGATCGGTCTGATCCTGTTCATGTTCATCATCGGGATGGAACTGGATTTAAAAATCCTCAAAAATAAGGCACAGGATGCAGTCATCATAAGCCATGCGAGTATTGTAATTCCGTTTTCGCTCGGTGTCGGGTTTGCCTATTTTACTTACCGGACTTTTGCGCCCCCGGATATTCCGTTTTCGTCCTTCGGTCTGTTCATGGGCATTGCGATGAGCATCACCGCCTTTCCGGTTTTGGCGCGGATTGTCCAGGAAAAAGGGTTACACAAAACACCGTTGGGTACTATAGCCATCACCTGTGCAGCGGCAGACGACATCACGGCCTGGTGTTTGCTTGCTGCAGTCATTGCTATCGTCAAAGCGGGGTCTTTTGTCAGCGCCTTGTACATCATCGTCCTGGCAGTCCTCTACGTGCTTGTGATGATAAAAGTCATCCGCCCTTTCTTAAAGCGGGTAGGCGAATTGCATTCCACCCGGGAAAACCTTAGCAAGCCGATCGTTGCCATATTCTTTTTGATCCTGATCCTGTCGGCCTATGCAACCGAGGTCATCGGCATTCACGCCCTTTTCGGGGCATTCATGGCCGGGGCAATAATGCCGGAAAACGCCAGGTTCCGGAGTATATTTATCGAAAAAGTAGAAGACCTCGCATTGGTGCTTTTGCTACCATTATTTTTTGTATTCACCGGGTTAAGGACTGAAATCGGATTGCTGAACGACCCTTATCTTTGGAAAATAACCGGATTGATCATCCTTGTTGCCGTTGCCGGAAAATTCGTGGGCAGTGCCCTGGCCGCAAAATTTGTAGGTCAAAACCTGAAAGACAGCCTGACGATCGGTGTATTGATGAATACCAGGGGATTGATGGAACTGGTCGTATTGAATATTGGCTACGACCTCGGCATTTTAACCCCTGAAATTTTCGCGATGATGGTAATTATGGCATTAGTCACTACCTTCATGACGGGTCCTTCCCTCGATTTAATCAACTGGGCTTTTAAGACGAATGATGCAGGCAATAAAGATAAAACGGAAGAAAAGGGTAAATTTAAAATCCTCATTTCATTCGGGAACCCCGAACGCGGCAGGTCGCTGCTGAAATTGGCCACCCATTTTACTAAGAAAATCAAGGACGACACCTCGATTACTGCCATGCACCTGATATCGAGCGAAGAGCTGAATCAATTCAATACAGCGGAATACGAGGAAGAGAGCTTTACCCCCATCATTCAGGAATCCAAATCGCTGAATCAAAAGATCACCACCCTTTATAAAGCGACGAACGATATCGAAGGCGAAATCGCGGAAGTCGCCAATAAAGGCACTTATGACCTGCTGCTGATTGGTGTCGGCCAATCCATCTTTGAGGGCAGCCTGCTCGGTAAAATCCTGGGGTTCACGACAAAGATCATCAATCCGGAAAAGCTGATCGGCCATATTACCGGTAAGGAAAGCCTGTTTGAAAATTTGCCCTTCGACGACAGGATCCGTATAATCCTTGAAAAAACAGAGGCAGCTGTCGGTATCCTTGCAGACAAGGGTTTTGACAAAGCAGACCGCGTGTTTATCCCAATTTTCGGCGAAATGGACCATGCGGTATTGTTTTATGCGGAAAAATTGATCCGGCATTCGGGTTCGACAATCACTTTCATGGATGCAGAAGGGTGTTTAAATACAAAAACTGAAATCGCACAACGCATCCGGAATATGTTGAAAAATACGCCGGATCACCTTGCAACGATCCCTGCAGAGATGATCGAAAAAGAATTTTTACAGCAGATGGATTTGATGATGGTCAGCGTCCATAGCTGGAAAAAGCTTATTGAAACGAAGAGCAACTGGCTGTCGGATATGCCTTCCACTTTGATTATTTCAAATGCAAATCAGGCCACAGGTCAATAGACTTATTGTGACCGAATGGGGCCCAAAATAGCTCAGGTACTTAATCTGGGCACACAAACTAGGGATTATGCCTGCGCAGATAGGCCGAAGGCGTATGCCCGGTAATCAGTTTGAACTGTCGGTTAAAGTTGGAGATGGTATTATAGCCACTTTCGAAGGCAATTTCTGAAATCGCCGATTCGCCATTTTCCTGCAGGAGGCGGCAGGCGAAACCGATACGGATTTCGTTGAGATATTGGGAGAAGTGTTTTTTGGTTGCTTTTTTGAAATAGCGGCAGAACGCCGATTTGTTCATCAGCGCGATATCGGCGACTTTCTCCAGGCTGATATCTCGGGTAAAATTGTTCATCAGATATTCGTGCACGCGCCCAAGGCGGTCGTTGGTTTCCCGGAACATGGCGAGGTAGCCCGGGCTGGAAAGCAGCCTACTGTCTTTGGCCTCTGCCAGCAGGCGAAGGATACCAAAGAAGCGCAGCAGGCGTTCGAACGCCGCCTCCGCTTTCATTTTTTCCAGCATACGAACAGCAGCGCGGGTAGTTTCCTGGCCAAACCACACCCCTACCCTCGCCTTTTCCATAAACTGTCCGATCAATTGAAATTCCGGGACTTCCCGTAGGTTCACCTTTAAAAATTCGGGTACGAAGTGGATCGCCAGGGATTCTGCCACCAGCTTGCTTTCCGGAGCAAAATACTTTTGGTCATTGATCCAGCTATGCGGAAGATTGCTGCCCAGGAGGACCAATGTACCGGGGCCAAAGCGCTCGATGGCATCGCCGATGAAACAGTTCCCGCTGCCCCGGGCGATATATACCAGCTCCAACTCCGGATGGTAATGCCAAAGGTCGAGGAAGTGCGGTGCCCGCACGTGCTGGAAGGAGATGGATTCGAGGTAGTCTTTGCGGTTTCTTTTGAGGAGTTGAGGTTTCATACCAGTAGAATTGCATCCATTTTAAGTTAATGACAGACTTTTTTCGATAAGGGAGCAGCGTGTGAAATATATACTGTTTTTTTTAAAAAGGGCTGGTTGATCTTCAGACTGATCGAATAATTATAACTACAGCGCCCTGTCGCAACAAGTATTCAGGAAAATATAGGAGATGCCGTGATAATATCCGACCTTCGGCAAATAAATCAGGTGCCATGGTTGCTGGAAAACTGAAAACAGGGGTATTTTTCGTCCCTTTCCTCCTTTTGCTGGTCTCGATGGCGTACAGCCTTTGGGATGCGGGCGGCTTTCTTCACGCCGTGAAGGGGATGAACGACTGGATCCTGGGGCATTTTGGCAGATTGTTTTCCTTAGCTACGTTCTTCTTTTTTATCCTTTGTGTCTGGATATATTTTTCCCCTCTTGCACAAGTGCGGATTGGCGGCGAAGGGGCGGTTCCTTTGCTGGGCAGGCGGCAGTGGTTCAGTGTAATCCTGTGTACGACCATTGCAATCGGCATCTTGTTCTGGGGTACCGCGGAACCACTATACCACCTGCACGCTCCGCCTGGTGGTATCGGTATTTCCCCTGTTACGGATGGGGCGGCCCGTTTTTCCATGTCCACGATGTTTATGCACTGGACCTTTACCCCGTATAGCATCTACACCCTTGCCAGCCTGGCATTTGCAGTGGCGTATTACAATTACAGGCAGTCCTTCAGTATTGGGGCGATGTTATTCCCGATACTTGGGGAAAAATCTACCCGTTGGGGCAACTGGATTGACGCTATTAGCCTGTGCAGCCTGGTTGCCGGTATGGCTGCCTCCCTGGGGGCCGGCGTGCTTACGATTTCCGGTGGGATGGAGCGGTATTTCGGAGCTGATGGAGGCCCTTTGCTTCTTGGCGGGATTACCCTTTCCGTGGTAGCCGCGTTTGTCATTTCGTCTATTACGGGCTTGACCCGGGGCATCAAGTCCCTTTCCAGGCTCAACACCTATATGTTTTTCCTCCTTGTCGGGATTGCCCTTGTTTTTGGACCGATGCGTTCCCTTTTTGTGATTGGCCTCGAGGGGCTTGGTGGATACGTGCAGACATTTATCCCCCGCAGCCTGGGGATTGGGATAGAAAAAAGCTGGTCAGATAGCTGGACGGTTTTTTACTGGGCCAACTGGCTGGCCTGGACACCCGTTACTGCGGTATTTCTCGGGCGGCTGGCCGTAGGCTATACGGTCCGGGAGTTCATCCATTTCAACCTCCTGCTACCCGCTTCATTCGGAATCCTCTGGATGTGGGTATTCAGTGGAAACGCCCTTTATATAGATTATTATGCAGGCTCACAAGACCTGTACGGAATTCTTCAAACAAAAGGGCCGGAAAACGTGGTGTATGCAGTACTCGATACATTTCCCTGGCCGCGCACCCTGGGCATTGCCTTTTTTCTCACGGCGTTTTTGTCTTATGTTGCCGGTGCAGATGCAAATACCTCTGCCATGGGCGGGCTTTGCGTAGGCGGGATTTCCCCGGAAAGCCCGGAAGCCCCGCCGTGGATCAAAATTGCCTGGGGCGGCACCATTGGCTTGTGTGCATGGGTCATGGTCGCTTATGCAGGCATTGACGGAATAAAGATGGCTTCGAACCTGGGCGGAGTCCCGGCCCTGGCGCTCATGCTGATCATTGCGGCAGGATGGATAAGAATGCTGCTCCATGCGTACAGACAGAAAGCAGATCAATACAACCCCAACCTGTGATCAGCGCTGTCCGTATTGCATTTCATAATAGCTGAGGTAAGCCCCGGAAGTTACTTTCTCCATCCACCCCTGGTTTTCCAGATACCATTGAGCAGTCATCCGAAGGCCTTCACTGGCCTGAACAGAAGGTACCCAGCCGAGCTCATCCCTGAGTTTGGAGGCATCAATTGCGTAACGGCGGTCGTGCCCCGGGCGGTCTTTCACGAAAGTAATCAACGCGCGCGAGGTTCCGGCAGGCCGGCCAAGGAGTTCATCCATCGTATCGCAGAGCTGATGGACCAGGTCAATATTCTTCCATTCGTTATTTCCGCCGATATTATACGTTTCCCCTACCCTTCCCTGGTGGAGGATCAGGTCTATTGCTGCGGCATGGTCCCCAACCCAGAGCCAATCCCGGGTATTTTTTCCGTCGCCGTAAACCGGCAATGGTTTTTCATGATATATATTATTGATCATCAAAGGGATGAGCTTTTCGGGAAACTGATAAGGCCCGTAGTTGTTAGAACAGTTGGAGAGGATTACCGGAAGGCCATAGGTATGGAAGTATGCCCTTACGAAGTGATCTGAGCTTGCTTTCGAAGCAGAGTAAGGGGAGCGTGGATCATAAGGGGTCTCCTCCGTAAAAAAGCCGGTATCACCGAGGGAGCCATACACTTCGTCGGTGGAAATATGATAAAATCTTTTTCCCTCAAAATCGCCCTTCCATGCGTTGCGGGCAGCATTGAGCAGCGCGACTGTCCCGAGGACGTTGGTCTCCACAAAAGCGAGGGGGTTTTCAATGGATCGGTCCACATGTGATTCGGCAGCAAGGTGGATCACGCTGTCCACCGCATATCTGGACATCAGTTCCTGTATCGCCTTGCTATCGCGGATATCGCCCCGTTCAAAGACGTAATTTGGAGCAGCCTGCAGGTCGTTAATATTTTCGAGGTTACCGGCATAGGTCAGCAGATCGAGATTGATGACCCGCATTTCAGGATAGCGGGATACAAGCTGGCGGACGAGATGGGAACCGATGAACCCGGCCCCGCCGGTCACCAGAAGGTTGTGAAAAATAGCCATAGCGACATTGGTTAGCGGAATTGTTGCGCGGTGGTACCTGCAACAAAACTATTGAACAACTTCTTTAAAGTAAGCAAATGTTTTTTCGAGCCCCTCGGAGCGGGGCACTCTCGGTTCCCATCCCAGGATTTTCCTGGCGAGCCGGATATCCGGCTGCCGCACTTTGGGGTCATCTTCGGGCAGAGGGCGGTAGTCAATAAATGCTTTGGGGTTACCTACCAGCGCGAGGATTTCATGGGCAAAGTCGAGGATGGTAATTTCGTCGGGATTACCGATATTCACGGGCAGGTGGTAATCGCTCATCAGAAGGCGGTAGATCCCTTCGACCAAATCGTCCACATAGCAAAAAGAGCGGGTCTGGTCGCCGTTGCCGAAGACGGTCAGGCCCTCGCCCCGGATTGCCTGGGAGAAGAAAGCTGGCAGCACCCGGCCATCTTCGACCCGCATCCTGGGTCCGTAGGTATTGAAGATGCGCACGATGCGGGTATCCACCTTGTGAAAGCGGTGATAAGCCATCGTAATTGCTTCCAGGAAGCGCTTTGCCTCGTCATAAACCCCACGCGGGCCAACGGGATTCACATTGCCCCAGTAAGCCTCCGATTGAGGATGTTCCAGGGGATCGCCGTAAACTTCCGAGGTTGAAGCCACTAAAATCCGTGCGCCCTTTTCTCTGGCCAGGCCGAGAAGGTTATGTGTACCTAATGCCCCGACTTTCAAAGTCTGTATAGGCATTTTGAGGTAATCAATCGGGCTGGCGGGAGAGGCAAAGTGCAGGATATAGTCCAACTGGCCGGGCACATGCACAAACCGGGAGATGTCATGATGATAAAATTCAAATTCCTTGAGCTTAAAAAGGTGTTCGATGTTTCTCAGAGCGCCGGTGAGCAGGTTGTCCATTCCAGACACCAGGTATCCTTCCCGGATAAACCGGTCGCAGAGGTGGGAGCCTAAAAACCCTGCAGCGCCGGTAATGAGTACGCGTTTCATGAAAATGGATTTGAATGGTTTGCCTTTTTTTAAAAAACTGGCACGAATGAATTCTATTTCCCAAAGATACGTTCAAATTCCGTGCGGAGCGGTACTTTTGCAAAGACAATTTATCTGCCCCGGACAATCAGGATGGCTGTGAGGGCGGATAAGGGGTTAAAAGTGGTTATTTTCGCCATAGTGGCCCTTTGCGACAAATCTGTCCTTTTTCAAAAAACTGCGCCCATGGGCCATAACACTGTAAGAACTTTGCTTTTTGTCGTTTTGCTTTGCCCTTTAACGCTTCAGGCCCAACTGCGGCCAGTGAATACGGGTGCTGCATGGCTGCCGGAATTCAGCTATGGTGCCCATTTTCCAGGTGGGGACATGGCCACACGGTTCGGGCCGAACTTCAGTGCGGGCGCGGCCATTCAAAGAATCAGCGCGAAGGACAACCTGATGTTCGGTCTCCAGGTGCAGCTCCTGTTCGGGAGCGAAGTAAAAGAAGATGTACTTGCCGCGCTGCGCACCCGGGAAGGGTATATTATCGCAAACGACCGTACCCCTGCCGATATCCAGCTCAGGCAAAGGGGTTGGTTTTTCGGTGTACAGGCAGGTAAACTGTGGGCGTTATCCGCCGTCAACAACAGGTCGGGCTTACGGGCAAGTATCGGTGCCGGGATCCTCCAACACCGTATCCGTATTCAGGAAGATCCCCTGCGTGCCGTTCAACAAGTACAGGGAGACTATGCACGCGGGTACGACCGTTATGCTTCCGGACCGGCTCTATATCAATGGATTGGTTATCAGGTATTCAGTAACGATGGCAGGATCAACCTGTACATCGGCGCGGAGGCGCTCCAGGCCGCTGCGCAAGGCCGCCGGGACATTCAATTCGACCTCAAAGGGCCGTATCTCGAAAAACGCCTGGATATCCTGTGGGGCCTCCGCGCCGGCTGGGTTTTACCGCTTTATTCTGCAAAAGGCAGGACGATCTGGTATTAAACCGGGTATGTGTCCGCCAAACCATAAAACGATCTATCTTGTTCATGAGGATGATTTACTGCATCGCGATCTATGTGTACCTTTCTGCGATCCACCTCGCCGCACAGTTCAACCGCAAAGCCCGCCTTTGGGTGGAGGGGCGCAAAGGATGGCGGGAGGGGCTTGCCCTACAGCTCGCCAATACCGGGGAGCGGCCTGTCGTATGGATCCACTGCGCCTCTCTCGGAGAATTTGAGCAAGGGCGCCCGATCATCGAGGGGTTAAAAGCCAGGCGCCCGGATACCTTTATCCTCCTGACTTTTTTTTCGCCCTCAGGGTACGAAATCCGAAAAAACTACCCATACGCCGATGCGGTCGCCTATTTACCAGGGGATACCCCGCGTAATGCCCGGGACTTTCTGGAGATCGTCCGGCCTAAATTGGTCATTTTTGTCAAGTACGAATTCTGGTTCAACCTGCTTTCCGGGATACACAGAAAGGATGTCCCCGCCCTGCTCATCTCTGCACGCTTTCGCCCCGGGCAGGTCTTCTTCCGGACTTATGGGGCGTGGTTCCGCCGACAGTTAAAGGCTTTTAATACAATATTCCTTCAGGAAGGCATAAGTCCAGCACAGGCGGAATCACTCGATGTACCCTGCCAGGTTACAGGAGATACCCGCGTTGACCGGGTGCTGGGCATTATCTCGGAGAACCGTGTGTTCCCTGAGATCGCCGGGTTTTGTAACGGGCAACCGATTTTGATTGCCGGCAGTACCTGGCCTCCTGACGAAGCACTGATCGCCAAACTTGTACAGCAACCTTGTTTTGAAGGGTGGAAGCTCATTATTGCCCCGCATGATGTTTCCCCAAAGCGTTTGACTGCCCTGGAGGCAAAAATACGCCTGCCTGCCTGCAGGCATTCCGCCCTTCGTCGTGGGGAGGGGCCCCACCATGCACGTATGCTCGTCATTGACCACGTCGGAATGCTTTCCGCCCTTTACCGCTATGGACACCTCGCTTATATCGGCGGGGCATTTGGCAGTGGGTTGCACAATATCCTCGAGCCTATCGCATTTCGGCTGCCCGTCATTTTTGGCCCCCGCTATGATAAATTCCCGGAAGCAGTCAGCCTGCTGAAAACCGGAGGCGCAACCAGCGTACGACACCCGCAGGGACTTATCACAGCATTTACCCACTGGTCGGAAGAAGGCCAGAGAAATACTGCCGCACAACTGGCATTCCGCTATGTCCGTGAAAACAGTGGGGCGAGTGCTTTCATCCTGGAAGAAATTGAAAAGCTGCTTTGACGATAAAAGTCGGCTATCGTATTTTTGAGGCGTAAATCGAAAAAATGACCGCAACGGAACTATTCGAACGTTTTTCCCGCATCAATGTGCTCATTGTCGGGGATGTCATGATTGACCGTTATATCAACGGAGAAGTCAACCGGATTTCACCTGAAGCGCCCGTCCCTGTTGTACAATGGAATAGTGAAGAGGATCGCCTCGGCGGGGCTGCGAACGTCGCTCTGAATATCCGTGCGATGGGAGCCACCCCCTTTTTATGCAGTGTCATCGGAGATGATGCAGATGGCGAGCGCTTCCTCGGCCTTCTGCCCGGGCATGGGCTCAGCGCAATGGGCATCATACAGTCCGGTAAGCGGCCAACAACGGTCAAAACCCGCGTGATGGCCGGAAAGCAGCAATTACTGCGTATTGACCGGGAAACCGTAGCGCCCCTCGATGCATCGGAGGCCGGACGACTTGCCGAAAAAGCCCTCCAACTGCTTGATGGCGGGGATATCCACGTTATTATATTCCAGGACTACAACAAAGGGGTCCTTTTCCCCGACAATATCCGGGCCTTGCTGGCAGAAGCACATAAACGCGGGCTGCCGACTGCAGTAGATCCCAAATTCCATAATTTCTGGGAATTCTCCGGCGTAACGTTGTTCAAGCCCAACCTGAAAGAGGTCCGTGCCCAGGTCGGAATTCCGGTGATCGCAGAAACCACCTCTTTAGAGCTGGCTGCGGCACAGGTGCGAAAACGCCTGAACAATCTCAACACAATGATTACCTTATCGGAAAAAGGGCTATTCCTGGACGACGGAGTTCACTCGCGCATTATACCCACCCAGCCAAGGGCGATCGCAGATGTCAGCGGAGCCGGAGATACAGTTATTGCGATTGTTGCGCTCGGCCTGGCAGCGGGTATGGATCTGGATGCGCTCGGCGCCCTGGCGAACCTTGCAGGCGGACAAGTCTGCGAACACCTCGGCGTCGTCCCGGTGAATAAAGGACAGTTGCTAAGGGAATACGAGTTACTGCCCAAAACATAGCAGCCGGATACTTGTCCTCCCAGATAGTTTCAGCTCAACCGCCGCGGATAACGCTATGCCGGGGAAGCGCTACTGCTTCCACCTTGCCGCGCCTTCGTCAGTAGCCTACTTCTTATTCAGCAAGTCTTCCTTTAAGTCGCCATAGGCGTCCCGGATTGCTCCGCCGGTACCCATCATACATCCCCTGGTTTCGATACCCGGCAGCTTTTTGGCCCCGGCATCCAGCATACCCGCCAAAACCGGCCTCATCGCCGCCATGAGGTCTTCGATGTTCGCCATATACTGGCCAGCCCAGTCTATTTCGCCATTCTCAGCGCAGGTGACCAGAAAGTCCAGCGGTGTGCCGGGAACGGCTTCGGCAGAAGGCATGGCAAAACACGCAATCGGAAAACCGTTATTGCCTGTCACATGCGCCGTTCCAGGCTCCTCAATCAATTTACAGCCAATCAGGAAACGCTTGCCAGCAAACTGACTTGCTTTCAGCTCCATCAGACCACAATCCAGCAGGTTGTCCTCCGAAGATTTTCTACCGCTGATCACGTTGATCAGTACCCAGAAGTCTTTGTCCCGCAGTTTGCGATAGGCATTTTGGGAGAACCTGATCCCCGAGAATTTAGCTACGCGTGTATCTCCCTTCAATTCAATATCCTGACCGGCCAACTGCAACTGGCCCGTTTCGTCCATATCGCTTTCCGATTTGGGCTCGCCCCAGAAATTTGCCGATACGATAATCGTCTCGCCTTGAGCAGATAACAGTTGATCGGCCTGACGGCTATTCGCGACTTCGATTTCAAAAGCAGGAATGACGATAAAATCCCCGTTTTCAGATATATTAAGACCCTCCGCTTGCTCATTATCCGCAGATCGTGGGATGTTATTGGAAGGGGTAGAGGCTTTGTTGCCCTGGCAGGCGATTGCTGCCAAAATGGGCAGGCAAAAAACAAAAGAATAGATTGGGATTCGCATAAGGAAAGTTTTAGAATTCATTTAAAATAACAACATATTTACAACAATATGAACGCCGCGGGTCAACACTTGCTGCAGGCGTTACCGCTTTTGTTCGCCAATACTCCGCTGGGGATCTCCTGTCAATCCGCAGTCTGTACTTTCAGAGGCAGGATTGCATACTGCCCGGGTGCGGTAACGGCATTCAATACCCGAAAAGACAAGTTGAGGGAATCCAGGGGGGTAAGGGTCTTCACCTGGATGGTCACAGAAGACCGTGGTTCAACAGTGACCAGGCCGGAATGTTGGTGCAGGGTATAAGTACTTTCATTCAGCAATACAAAAGGCATATCCGAGATGTTTTCCAGCACAACCTGGAGGACTGAAGAAGTCCCGATATACTCGGCTTTTTTTACTTTAAGTGCCGTCGCAAGCAGTGGGGCCATCCATCTTTCCCTGCCGATAAGGGTGTGGTTGAAATAAGCAAGCGTTCTTTTCTCAAAAAGGGCCTCTTTGATGCTTTCTTCTGTTTTTTCTTTTGCAAAAACGATTGTGAAAGGGCGGTGCCCCCCTTTTTCCAGTTCAAACTGCCAATCTACCAGTCCATGGATATCGGAAGTCGCCATGATGGTAAGGTCATAATCGAGCGCGATCTGCAATGCTTCATCCGAATAAGTCATCTCGTTAACCACTTCAATACCGTGCAACAACTTCCCTGCGATCAACTGCCTGTGCAGTTCAGTGATGCGTGCGATGCCATCCTTGCGTTGCGCCGTCCAGTTGGGATGATTCCAGAAAGTAAACGCGCCCTGGTTTTTGGCCTCCATAAACACCGCAAGCGCGGAGTCCTGGATCAGCTTATTGGCATCTTTGATAAAAATGGCATTATTGTGGCCCGGAGGCATTTCCCGGGTGATTTCTGCGCCGCGGGCGACGATTACCTCATAAGGTTTCGCGATCTGTGAAGCAATCTCAAAGGAACGGTTCCGGTCGGGATTTGGAATATCCGCTTTATGCGGCTGATATTCGAGATGCTCAGTCAATGAAATAGCATCCAGGCTATCCCTAACCGCCTCTTCGACGCGGATACTCGGCCAGACGGTACCATCTGAAAAGACTGTATGTATATGAAAATCTGTAGTCAATGACAAAAAGCCGGGAATGTTTGGGAAGCGCACCGACCTGCCATGTACATGGCCGGGCTGTGCGGACGAAACAATTGGCACAATCGCCAGCATCAGGATGAATAGACGGTTCATTTTGTTTTTTGCTCAAAAATAAATGGAATTATTGGAAAAAGGGGAAGTCAGCAGGAACTTCACAAAAAATAGCCACAAATTTGAAGTCATTTTTTATACCTTGGTTGTTTAAAACATGGACTATGAAGATCGAGGACATCCGGGCCCACTTGACAAATTACCCGAACCATTTAATATCATTTTATGAAACTTTTTCTTATCCTGCTTTGCACAATATTTGTTGCCCATCCCCTTCCGGCACAGGAGCCAGCCATACAAATCATCCCACAACCCGTTGAAATCGTTCGGGAAAAAGGGGAGTTTGTATTAGCTAAGACGGCGACGATTGGCTACAACAACCCGGATGCCCAAAAAGCAGCAGATTTACTCGCCCAAAAACTCAATGCCCCTACCGGCTTTGCACTCAAGGTGGCGAACGGTAAAACGGCCACTATACAGCTCAATATATACGAAATAAAAGACCCCCGAATCGGCGCAGAGGGTTATTCCCTCGATGCCGGGCAAAAAAGCATCGTCCTTTCAGCCAATACCCCTGCCGGCCTGTTTTATGGCATCCAGACCCTGCTGCAATTGTTCCCCAAAGCGATCGAACATAAAACTGCTACCCCGGGCAACTGGAGCATACCAGCCGTCAAGGTCACCGACTACCCGCGTTTTGGCTGGCGGGGGATCATGCTCGATGTCAGCCGTCACTTTTTTACCAAAGAAGAAGTAAAAAACTATATTGACCAGATTGCCCGGTACAAGTATAATACCCTGCACTGGCACCTGAGCGATGACAACGGGTGGCGCGTCGAGATCAAGTCGCTGCCCCGGCTCACCGAGGTCGGAGCCTGGCGGGTCGAACGCAGCGGGCATTTCGGCGACCGCGCCAACCCCAAACCCGGCGAGCCTGCTACTTACGGCGGGTTCTATACCCATGAAGATATCCGCGAGGTCGTCCGCTACGCTGCGGAGCGCCATGTGACCATTGTGCCGGAAATTGACGTACCCGGGCACAGTATGGCTGCGATCGCCGCATATCCCTGGCTTAGCTGCACAAAAGATACCAGTATCCGCGTCAACCCGGGCACGCCGTTCTCGGAGTGGTACGGCAACGGAACATTCAAAATGCTGGTGGACAATACCCTGAACCCCTCCGATGAAAAAGTGTATGAGTTTTTGGATAAAGTCTTTACAGAAATTGCCGATATATTTCCAAACCCCTACATCCATGTCGGCGGCGATGAATGCTATAAGGGATATTGGGCCAACGATCCCGGCTGCCAGGCCCTGATGAAAAAACTCGCTATCCGGCATGTGGAAGACCTGCAGGGCTATTTCATGGGCCGGATAGAAAAAATTCTGAGCGCCAAAGGCAAAAAACTACTGGGGTGGGACGAGATCCTCGAAGGCGGCATTTCCCCCGGGGCCACCGTCATGAGCTGGCGCGGGGTAAAAGGCGGTATCGAAGCAGCCGAAATGGGACACGATGTCGTGATGACCCCCACTACCTTTGCCTATCTCGACTATAACCAGGGCGAACAAACCGTTGACCCGCCCATCTATGCCGGCTTGCGCGTCAGCAAGTGCTACAGTTTCGAGCCCGTGCCCGATGGCGTAGATGCCAGGCATATCCTCGGCGGCCAGGGCAACGTATGGACAGAGCAAATCCCCAACACCCGACACCTGGAGTATATGTCCTATCCCCGCGCCTGGGCACTGGCCGAAGTCTATTGGTCACCCAAAGCGTCAAAAAGCTGGCCGGAGTTCTCCAGGAAGATGGAAGCACATTTCCTTCGGGCAGAATCCGCAGGCGTTAACTTTAGCACCGCCGTTTATGATGCTATCGTAAAAACCCGCCTTCAGGCCGGACAGCTTAAAGTGGAGCTGGGGACAGAACTTTCCGACCTCGCCATACATTATACCATTGATGATACCATGCCCGACCGCTACAGCCCATTGTACAGCTCCTCCTTCTCCCTGCCCGATGGCCCGGTCACCCTACGCGTACAAACCTTTCGGGATGGAAAGCCCATCGGCCACCTCATTACCCTGAAGCGTGCCGACCTCGAACGGCGGGCAGGAAGGTAAATATTCGGAATGCTATTACCAATCCAACAAGATACGCACTGCAAATGCATATAAGAATCGTATCTTCAACCAGGGATTTATTGGGCAACGGTCTAAACTTTTTCCGTTCAAATCAATTATTAAAAACAAATTATACACTTTATGGATCATAGCAAGAGTACTACATCCGCCGAGGAAATATCAAGTTCCAATGGCAATGGCGCTGCTAAATGCCCTTTCACGTCAGGCCAACTGAAAAAAGCGGCAGGTGGAGGTCCTTCTAACCAAGACTGGTGGCCGAACCAGCTAAAGTTGAATATCCTCCGCCAGCACTCCCAACTATCTAACCCCATGGACCCATCTTTCAACTATGCCGAAGCATTCAAAAGCCTGGATCTTGCGCAGTTGAAGCGGGAAATTTCCGAGCTGATGACCAACTCCCAGGAGTGGTGGCCAGCAGACTACGGGCACTACGGACCATTCTTTATCCGGATGGCATGGCACAGTGCTGGTACTTACCGTATCGCCGACGGAAGGGGCGGCGCAGGAGCGGGAACGCTGCGCTTTGCACCACTGAACAGCTGGCCCGACAATGCCAACCTCGACAAAGCGCGGCTTTTACTTTGGCCGATCAAAAAAAAATACGGCAATAAAATCTCGTGGGCCGACCTGATGATCCTCACGGGTAACTGCGCGCTCGAATCCATGGGATTCAAGACCTTTGGCTTTGCCGGTGGGCGCGCCGACGTCTGGGAACCCGAAGAGGATATTTACTGGGGTCCGGAAACAGAATGGCTCGGGGACAAGCGCTATACTGGCAGCCGCGAACTGGAAAACCCGCTTGCAGCTGTACAGATGGGCCTGATCTACGTCAACCCGGAAGGCCCTAACGGAAAGCCTGATCCACTGGCTGCAGCCCACGATATACGGGAAACCTTCGGCCGGATGGCCATGAACGATGAAGAAACCGTGGCGTTGATCGCCGGTGGGCATACCTTCGGCAAAACCCACGGTGCCGCCGACCCCTCGAAATATGTGGGCCGCGAACCTGCAGCTGCAGGTATCGAGGAACAGGGTACCGGGTGGAAAAATACCTTCGGCAGCGGCCATGGCGTTCATACCATTACCAGCGGCCTGGAAGGGGCATGGACGACCACCCCTACGCAATGGAGCAACAACTATTTTGAAAACCTCTTTGGTTATGAGTGGGAGCTGACCAAAAGTCCGGCGGGTGCACATCAGTGGAAACCCAAAGGCGATGCAGGCACCGCCACTGTTCCAGATGCCCATGATCCCGCCAGAAGGCACGCGCCCATGATGCTGACCACCGATATCGCCCTCCGCGAAGATCCGGCCTACGCCAAAGTATCAAAGCATTTTTACGAAAATCCCGATGCCTTTGCGGATGCCTTCGCCCGTGCCTGGTTCAAGCTCACCCACCGGGATATGGGACCGAGGGTACGTTATCTGGGGTCAGAGGTACCTGCCGAGGAACTGATTTGGCAAGATCCCGTTCCTCCTGTCCAACATGCACTGGTAAATGCCGGCGATATCGCCGGGCTGAAGGCAAAAATCCTCGAATCCGGTCTTTCCATTCCGCAGTTGGTAGTGACCGCGTGGGCATCTGCCTCCACTTTCCGGGGTTCCGATAAGCGGGGCGGTGCAAATGGCGCACGGATCCGGCTTTCACCACAAAAATACTGGGAAGTCAATAACCCTGTCGAACTTTCGAAGGTGCTGAGTGCCCTGGAAAGTATCCAATCTGCCTTCAACAGTACTGCAGAAGAAAAATACATCTCCCTTGCAGACCTCATCGTGCTGGCCGGATGCACCGCAGTGGAAAAAGCGGCACAACTGGCCGGATTCCCGATTGAAGTACCCTTTACGCCCGGGCGCACCGACGCACGCCAGGATCAAACTGATGTACAGTCTTTCGCTGTGCTGGAACCCAAAGCAGACGGCTTCCGCAATTATAAAAAAGCTGGTCAACCTGCATCAACAGAAGCATTGCTGGTGGATAAAGCCCAACTGCTCACCCTGACTGCTCCTGAAATGACCGTTCTCGTCGGCGGTATGCGGGTACTTAATGCTAATTACGATCACTCTGCCCTCGGCGTATTTACCGCTCAACCCGGTGTATTGAGCAACGACTTTTTCGTCAACCTCCTGGATCTGGGCATACAATGGAATGCCATTGATGACTCTAAGGAGGTGTTTGAAGGACGTGACCGCAAAACGGGACAGCTCAAATGGACAGGTACCCGTACAGATCTGATTTTCGGCTCCAATACCGAGCTTAGGGCAGTTGCAGAAGTCTATGCCTGCGAAGATGCCGGTGAAAAGTTCGTACGCGATTTTGTCGCCGCCTGGCATAAGGTAATGCAGCTCGACCGCTTCGGGTCATAGGGATATTTTTTTGAAAAGAGGGTATGCCTCATTTTTATGGGGTTGTGTAAAAAT
>Ga0068876_10001593_pt1 | contig 17592 bp, 15 predicted proteins | sample NOAtaG_6_FD_66442 | JGI IMG/M metagenome (GOLD analysis project Ga0068876, IMG submission 66442) | Freshwater lake microbial communities from Lake Erie, under a cyanobacterial bloom - NOAA_Erie_Diel5S_2200h metaG | ecosystem: Environmental > Aquatic > Freshwater > Lake | place: USA: Ohio, Lake... | reverse complement strand
TTGAAAGAAAGATTGGTTGGTTACTACTGAGCACAAATAAATACGCTTAAACGTTTTGCCCAAATGCTGAAAACTTGTGAAGAACAATCGTGGTATTCTGCGTAAATTTGCCCCTCATTTAAGCATTACTGCACATGTCTCTTACTGCATCTGAAACACAACTGGCTACTGTTGAACAAGCCAAACAATTAGGTTTATTACCCGAAGAATTTCAAAAAATCACAGAAATATTAGGACGTACTCCCAATTTCACAGAGCTGAGTATTTATTCGGTGATGTGGTCGGAGCATTGTTCTTATAAAAACTCCATTGTTTGGTTAAAGACTTTGCCGAAGGATGGTCCGCACATGTTGGCAAAAGCCGGAGAAGAAAATGCAGGCCTTGTGGATATCGGTGACGGTTGGGCTTGTGCTTTCAAGATTGAGTCACACAACCACCCTTCTGCATTGGAGCCGTATCAAGGAGCTGCAACAGGTGTTGGTGGAATTAACCGTGATATTTTCACGATGGGCGCTCGTCCTATAGCGGGTTTAAATTCCTTACGTTTCGGTGATCCGAATCTCGATAAAACAAAATGGCTGGTGCGCGGTGTAGTAAAAGGAATCGGCGATTACGGTAACGCTTTCGGTATTCCTACAGTTGGAGGTGAAGTGTTCTTCGATGAATGCTATAATGTTAATCCATTGGTGAATGCCATGTCTGTAGGAATTGTCCGCGTTGGTGAAACGGTTTCTGCAACTTCATACGGAGTGGGAAATCCGGTGTTTATCGTCGGCTCTGCCACAGGTAAAGATGGCATTCACGGTGCTGCATTTGCGTCAAAAGATATTACTGAAGATTCTGCTAAAGATTTGCCTGCTGTTCAGGTTGGTGATCCGTTTCAAGAAAAACTATTGTTGGAAGCAACATTAGAAGTGATCAAAACCGGTGCTGTTGTTGGTATGCAGGATATGGGTGCAGCAGGTATTACTTGTTCTACATCAGAAATGTCGGCTAAAGGTGAACACGGCATGGTGATTTGGTTGGACAAAGTTCCTACGCGTCAGGATCACATGAAATCATGGGAAATATTATTGTCCGAGTCTCAGGAACGCATGTTGATCGTAGCGCACAAAGGTCGGGAAAAGGAAGTGTTGGATGTTTTTGAAAAGTGGGATTTGAATTGCGTACAAATTGGAGAAGTAACTGCCGGTGATCGTTTGAAATATTACATGCATGGTGAACTTGTGGCTGATGTTCCTGCCGAGTCGCTAGTCCTTGGCGGTGGTGCTCCTGTTTATCATCGTGAATATCATGAACCTGCATATTTCGCGGAATCTAAAAAGTTCTCTATTGATCAGGTTAATGAACCTGCAGATTTAGTTGCGGTGGCCAAGCATTTGGCAGCACACCCTAACATTGCATCTAAGCGATGGGTGTACAATCAATACGATTCAATGGTAGGAACGGTGAACATGAGTACCAATAACCCTTCTGATGCTGCGATCGTAAATTTGAAAGGCAGTAACAAGGCATTAGTCTTAAAAGTGGATTGTAATTCACGATACGTTAATGCTGATCCTGAAACCGGCTGTGCCATTGCCGTTGCAGAAGCTGCACGTAACATTACTTGTTCAGGCGGTGTTCCTTCCGGTGTTACCAATTGTTTGAATTTTGGCAATCCGTATAACCCTGAAGTGTATTGGCAGTTCGTAGGTTCCATCAAAGGAATGGGCAAAGCTTGTTTGAAGTTTCAAACGCCGGTGACAGGAGGAAACGTAAGTTTCTATAATCAGTCTTCTTACGAAGGACCGGTATTCCCAACGCCGACAATCGGTATGTTAGGAATTGTTGATGATAAGAAGCACATCACTTCATTGTCATTCAAAAACGAATGTGATGCTATCGTTATGATCGGTCGTTCGCGTAATGACATCAATTCTTCGGAATATGTGTATTCGTATCACGGAATTAAAAATACTCCTGCTCCTGATTTTGATTTGGACGAAGAATACAACGTGCAGGCTGCAATCCGTGAAATGATTCGCGCAGGTGCTGTGCATTCAGCTCACGATTGTGCAGATGGTGGTTTGTTTATCACTTTGCTGGAGTCCGGTATGCAACATCAATTGGGTTTTGAAATTAATTCAACCGCCAATGTTAGAAAGGATGCTTTCTTGTTTGGTGAAGCGCAGAGTCGCGTAATTGTTTCTTGTGCTGCAAGTAAGACGGAAGTGCTTAAAGCTATCGCAGACAAGCACGGTGTGGCGTTCAACGTGTTAGGTACGGTGAAAGGAAATGCCTGTGTTGTAGATGGTAAGAATTTCGGTACTGTTGCTGATTACGCGAACAGTTATAACACCAAGCTGGAAACTATTATGAATAACTAATAGTTGTAAGAAGAACAAAAGAAAAAGGAGCGATAATTACATCGCTCCTTTTTTGTTGATTAATGTTCGCTTAAGGTTGACTTCGCAACAAATGCACGAAGCCGCTGTAATCTTTCACACGATTTTGATAATCAGTGACAGTTGCCACCCAATAATACACACCATCAGTAGCATCGTTGCCTGCAGTAGTGCGTCCGTTCCATCCGGAAGTAGGAGCTGTCACATCGCTACCGGTTAAATTAATGGTTTGAATTAACACGCCCCAACGATCGAAAATATCGAAACGTAATGCTTGCACACCGGAAGAAGTGGCATTGAAGAAATCATTAAAGCCATCGCCGTTTGGTGTAAATACATTCGGGAAAGTAATTACAGCTTCACTCATTACACGAACGCATGATGTAGCAGTATCCAAGCATCCGAAGGAATCCTGCACGGCAAGATTGACGCAGTACAAGCCGGAATCGTTAACCGTGAAACAAGGTGTTTGTAACGATGAAGTCTGTGAACCGTCAAATACCCAAGCCCAGTTTACAACAGTTCCAGGCGCAGGATTAAAGAAACAAATGTTAACGCTATCACCGGGAGCATTTTGAATCAACTGCCCGTTCACTGCATTGGAAGTGATAAGAGGATCAACCGGAGGATTGGTGTTGTTCACTACAACCGTATCAATTACAGCGCAGCCTGCAGCATCCGTAATGGTTACAACATAGGTTCCTGCTGTAAGATTGGTGGCTGTTTGCGTCGTCTGTCCTCCGGGCTGCCACAAATACGTGTACGGCGCGGTTCCGCCATTGCCTGTTGTTGAAGCGGATCCGTAACCTCCATTGCATATATCAGCAGTGCCGGTTGATTGTGCAGTAACGGTTCCGGGAGAAACACCAATCGTCACTGTGTCTTGTACTATGATTGTTCCTGCACAAGAAGTATTCGTTACAACGGCAACATAAGAAGTAGTGGTGGGAGGACAAACTTGAAAAGTAGTTTGCGTGCTCAATTGGTTTCCGGCTAAATCAAACCAAGCGAATGTGAAATTCGCAGCACCATTAGGCTCAAAACGATAGCCATCATTAGTTGCGGTCCATTGCGTAGGGAAATTTCGTCCCGGTGCAACATACGCAGTTGTACCTGTTGCGTTTTGTATGCCTTGAATAGAAGCACCGGCATTCCACTGTGCACAAACAGGTTTATCGGTAAGATAGATGTCAATGATATTGGTCGTTTCGTGAAGCACTAGTTGTGATGTAGCTAACACACTCGTACAGCTGAACATAGGAACGCTGTACCATGTAATTACAAACTGCCGGCATGGAGCAGTGCCGTAAACTTGCCAGTTGATGTCTGCAGGTGGGTTTCCGGGAACTGACGGATCAATATCATGAAACGGAGCCATGATAGAATTCATCGGATTTTGATTGGACGGAATAGCAGCGTTAATGGGCCATTGGCAATATCCATTGGCTTGTGCAAGATCGAAAGTCACGATGGCATTTGAACCGATGACAATCTGATTGTACGTATTCCCGAAGAATTCAAAGCAGAAGGGCATGTTGATAACACTGGACCACGTATCATCAATATTTAACAGAATGGAATTCCCGCCCGTAAATGCATACGGACTATAAGGAATTGCATAGCCGTTGTAGCTGGTAGTAGCCCGTGTTCCCTGAACCTGAGCATTCAAGTTCACGCACCCGCCGGTTCCGCACAGTGATGTGTCAGGTGTGGCAAATACGTCGGGACATGCAGAGGCTTGCGCGTTCACATCCTGAGAAAAGAAAGTACCGAGCATGAGCGCTGCTCCAATAATTTGATTTTTCATGATAGCGTTTTGACAGTGTAGACACTAAAGTTAGCAGAATTCTACTACAAAACGCTCAGTTTTTTATGCCGGAAAGTGCAACATAACGTGTGTGCCACCTGAAATCGGGTTGGTAAACTGAACTTTACCGTCAAGTTGATCCGTCAATGTGTGAACAATCGTCATTCCTAATGACTCGCTATTTTCGGGTGTAGAGGTCAGCTGCATTCCCTTTCCGTTATCTTCAACAGCAATCGAAAATCCACCCGAAGGCAGACTGATTTTTGTAAACTGAATTTCAATGTTACCTTCTTGGATACCGGTAAACGCATGTTTATATGCGTTACTGATTAATTCGTTTAAGATTAATCCTGCAGGAATTGCCTGATTGAGGTTAATGTTTGCAGGTGTTCCTGTAACGGAAATTGTGATGTTTCGTTCATGATTTCCGTTGTAGGTATTTTCCAGCTCTTTGGCAAGATCTGTGATGTAGGCGAGGAAATTCAATTCATCTGTATTAGTATGGCCGTATACGCGTTGGTGAATCATTGCCATGGATGTCACGCGTGATAAGGAGTCTTGCAGAATTGCACGTGCCGTTTCATTGGTGGTGCTATGCATTTGCAGATTCAGCAAGCTGCGCATTACAGCCAAATTATTCTTAACACGGTGATGCACTTCTTTCAGTAAAATTTCTTTTTGACGCAATGCTTCACGAATCGCCATTTCAGAACGATTTTTTTCTTCCATACGCGCCTGAAACGATATATGTTGATGCCAGTTCAACCAACCGGTGATCACGGTATTGGAGATCATTATTAGAGCCGCCATGATCATATTAAAATAAAACGAATAACGTGCTTGAAGTTCCGTTTGTTCTATATCATAAACCGGGTCACGAATTATAATTGATGCAATAATGGTTGTAAATGAAATGCCAATGCTGATAACGGAGGCCAGAGGTTTTCTGAAATCCGCAATGTATGCGTTCGCTAAAAGGACAGGGAAGAAATAAAGGTAAACGCCTGCTTCGAGTCCTTGAACATTATTGAAGAAGAACAAATTGATATTTACGATCAACATTAACCATATTTCTGCCAGTCCGCTAAAGCCTTTCAGAATAAAAATAAGGCCTACCTGAAAGAGGGCACACAAAATAAAAATGGCCGTAAACACTCGGGCTTCATCGCAGAGGTACGATTGTATCGTGGCCGCAATGAAGGTGATAGAACTGATGAGATAGAATGTGTTTAGCAGCACGAGGCGACGTCGGTCTATCTGGTCCGTTAACTCTGAAACGCCAAAATGCGTCAACTTTTTTATCCATCGAATCACAGTATGCGAATTTGCGCAATTTTATGGTACGCGGTACTTCTTTAATGCTCAATCATGAGGATTTCATAACTTCGATGCCACAATGAAAAAAAAGATGGTAACCGCGCTTAGTACATTAGGAAAAGCATTTCTGTTTTGCTTATGCCTTGCCGTATTACAGGTTATCTTTTTGCGATTCGTCCCTGTTTCTTATTCTCCGTTGATGCTAATTCGTGCCGTACAATTTGCAGGTGACGAAGATTACCAAGGTGTTCAGCATGATTGGGTAAGCTTAAAGGAAATCCCCAATCACATGCAATTGGCCGTGGTTTGTACAGAAGATCAGCGTTTTGTCACACACCATGGTTTCGATTTTGAAGCGATTAAAGATGCTTTTGATGATGCGGAAGAGGGGAAACGAGTGCGTGGAGGTAGCACCATAAGTCAACAGACGGCAAAGAATGTTTTTTTATGGCCATCCAGCACATGGGTGCGTAAAGGATTCGAGGCCGGATATACCGTGCTAATTGAGACATTTTGGAGTAAGGAACGCATTATGGAAGTGTATCTGAATACCATTGAATTTGGGAAAGGAGTTTATGGAGTTGAGGCTGCGTCCAATCATTTTTTCAAAAAAAGTGCCTCTCGGATTTCTACTCTTGAAGCTGCGCGACTTGCGGTCGTATTGCCAAACCCTATAAAATATAAGGCTAATGCTTCGGGTGGCTATGTGGTGCGTAGGCAGGCATACGCCTTAGGTCAAATGCGGAATTTTGGCGGTGTATTAATTTATCACCCCGAGATTAAAGAACAGAAGAAATCAACACGAAAGAAATCGAAAGCCTAATTTTCGTTTTGCACCAACTGACGAAACTGTTCGAATTCCCGACGATCATTCAGTTGTGCAATGACATGTCCGTTTTCAATCAATACTGCTACACCTGCAGAAATGTGCTCCTTATCGGTTAAAATAGTTTGTAGGGTAACAGGTGCAATGTGAATTGGAATAATGTAAAAATCGGGTTGTTTACTTTTCATTCTGCTGATTCGATTCAATAAACTTCTTGAGTTCATCAGACTGGTGCTATCTCCGGGAGTGTGAAACCAATATACAGTGCGTAAGTTGGGCACTAATGGCAAATCATGCTCATCTAAAATCCAGCCTACATGAAATGGGTGTTTATTCAACCACATGCCGAATTCTTCTTTCAATGCACGGACGGTTTGCTCCTTGTCAAATAAGGTTATAGTCGATGATTGCTCGGTCCAATTGGATGGCAATAATTTTTTTAATCCTAATCGAAATAATAATTTTTCAGGAGTCAATTTCATTTTTTTCGAATTAACGTCAATCCATCTCGAACCGGCAACATCACTTGCTCAAAGCCCGGGGCTTGTAATGTAAGTGCATTAAACTCACGCAGTGCAACAGTATCGTCATCCTTTGCTTTGGGGTCAATAATCTTACCGCTCCACAAAACATTATCTGCAATTATTACAGATCCTGATTTCAAAAATGGTTGGATCAAATTAAAATAACGCGCGTAGTTTTCTTTATCGGCATCAATAAATACCAGATCAAAATGTCCAGTCAACGTAGGAATGATAACAGAGGCATCTCCGTGTTGCAAGGTTATTTTGCTTCCCAGCGGTGTCAACGCGAAGTGTTCACGAATTAATGGAAGTAATTCATCATTCTTCTCCAAGGTGATTAATTCTCCTGTTTCCTTTAATCCTTCAGCCAAACACAATGCCGAGTATCCCGTAAAAGTCCCGATCTCGAGAATACGCTGAGGTTGTATCATCTTGGACAACATCGCTAACAACCGACCTTGTATGTGTCCGGATAACATCCGAGGCATATAGGTTTTTAAATGCGTAGATCGTGAAATGCGCTCCAGATATTCGGGAACGTCTCCGGTATGCTCCTCGCAATAACTATCAATTTCGGGTGAGGTGATGATCATGAACTGTAAGTTAACGTAAATAGATTGCCATCTTGGAAAACAATGCTCGCACATTCCTGCATTTCTTTACGAGATATTTTCCGAATTACTTTTTGGGTGTCACTATGATCTGTAAGTTTCCCTGTTTTTAATAAATGCCTAGCGGTGCTAAGAATTACGTTTAATCTGTTTTCTGAAGCAACAGCTTGTTGTCCTAATAATTGAATTTTACCGGCTTCCAATTGTTCTTTACCAATGCCCTGATGCGCGAAACGTGTTAATTCTTTTTGTATAGCATCAAGACATTTTTCGTTGTTCCTGCTTTCAGTACCATAGTATATGTGGAATATACCAGTGTCATCATACGAATGAAAGCCTGATTCGATGGTGTAAGCATAACCTAATTTTTCGCGAATCAACAAGTTCAGTCGGGTATTCATCGCGGGACCGCCAAGTATATTGTTCAATAAAATCAACGGCATTCTCAGTGGATCAGCATAAGCGAACGCTTCTGCACCCATTATGGTATGGGCTTGTGCGGTTGCTGCTTTACGTTTGGAATACGTTGCTGAACGGCGTATGGCAATTTGATCATTTCGTCGTTGACGTTTCCCGGAAGGAAGTTTATTAAATGCATCATGTGCTGCGCTCAATATCTTTTTTTTGGCTGGACCTCCGGATACTGCCAAAACCATATTGTGCGCCACAAAATACTTTTGGATGAAAGCTCTTAAATCGTTTCGCTGAATGGTCGAAACACTATTTACTTTACCCAAAATGCGTCGTTGCAGTGTGTTTCCTCGAAATAATAAACTTTCAAAATCGTCATAAATCTGCTCAGCAGGATTGTCTTTGCAACTTCTGATTTCTTCTTTGATGATTTCTTTCTCCTTGTTGATTTCCTTTATTGGAAAAGTTGAGTTTAAAATAATATCACCAATTAAGTCGAACGCTTTTTTCAAATAATCACGATGACAAGTCGCATGAATACACACTTCTTCTTTGGTGGTGTAGGCGTTTAATTCGCCGCCGACACTGTCCAGCTCACTAAGGATGTGAATGTAATTTCGCTTCTTAGTGCCTTTGAATAAACAATGTTCGAGGAAGTGAGCAGTTCCTTCCGGTAGTTCACCTTCATCGCGCGTACCGGCGTTAATCAGCAATGCGATATGACAGATCTCGTGCTCGAAAGGTTGTCCAATAATTTCTAACCCGTTTTCCAGCTGCGAATTCCAAAATTTGTTTTTCATGTGGCACAAAGGTACATTTTACAGAGGATCGGCCTATAGGCTGAAATTCATATGGAGACTACCTTGTAGCTGTTTTTAACTTTTGTGTGTGTAAAACTGTATACCTGCGCTGAAAAAACGCACTTCCAATTTTTGGATTTTAGCTATATGGTACGTAAAATAGTATTGATACTGTTATGTATTGTCCTTCCCCTCGCGGCGATACAGGCTCAAAAGAAAAACAAGCCCAAACAGAAGCAGGAAGAGGCTTTGCTGGAAAGTGCCGAATATTATTTCGGTGAAAAGAACTATCTGCGTGCACTTCTTTATTATAAGCAATTGACTGTATTGGATCCGGCAAATCCGTACTATAATTATCAGACCGGTATTTGTTACCTGTACAAGAATGATGAAAAAGAATTGTCTATTCTGTACCTAGAGAAAGCGAAAACGCAGGATGCTCAATTGCCACGAATTGATTTTTACTTGGGACGCGCGTATCACCTGAATTATCGTTTTGATGACGCCATACGGATGTTTCAGAATGACTTGTCCGATCCTGATATCAAACCGAAAGAAGCGCAGGAAGTTAATCGTTATGTATTATATTGCGAGAATGCGAAAAAAGGTGTGAAAGATTCTATGGATGTTCAGATTGATAACCTTGGGGATCCAATCAATTCAAGAGCTTCAGAGTATGTCCCTGTAATCACTATTGATGAGAGTACGCTAATTTTTACTTATCGAGGCGAGCGCAGCACAGGAGGTTTGATGGATCCGAAATTTCGTCCGGATACAACAGGTGATTTCTATGAAGATATTATGTTTTCTCAACGTGTTGGTGAGCGTTGGTTGAGTCCGGAGCCTATTGGACCTCCAATCAATACGGTGGGTCACGATGCAAGTATTGCTTTGTCTAACGATGGTCAATTGTTGTTTGTGTTTAAGAGTTCCACTAAAGATGGTGGTGATATTTACATGAGTCGCTTGAACGGAACGGTGTGGAGTGCTCTTGAGCGTTTGGGGCCGAATATCAATACGAAATACTGGGAAGGAAGTTGTTCATTGTCAGGTGATGGGCAGTTGTTGTATTTTGCCAGCGATCGGCCGGGTGGATTAGGAGGACGAGATATTTACGTGTCGAAAAAACAAAATGACGGGTCGTGGGGGCCTGCGGAGAATTTGGGGCCGATGGTGAATACCCCGGCTAATGATGATGCGCCATACGTTCATCCTGATGGTTTGCATTTGTTTTTTAGTTCCGAAGGTCACAATAGTTATGGCGGATACGACTTGTTTTATACCAAGCAGGTGGATGGAAAATGGGGAACTCCGAAAAATATGGGCTTCCCGATCAATACGCCGAATAACGAACGTTATTATGTATTAAGTGCGGATGGTGCTACCGGATACTACAGTTCGGATCGTCGAGGCGGTTCAGGACAATTGGATATTTATTCTGTTTCACCAGGTTTTAGCGGTGATCAGCCGATTCTTGCTCTCGTTGTTGGTTTTGTAACACTGGATGGTGCTCCGGTTGATGCGAATATTGCCGTTTCAGACTCTACAACAGGTACAACGTATGGCAATTACAACTCCAACGCTGCTACAGGTAAATACCTGATTGCGTTGAAGCCGGGTAATACGTACAAAGTTGCGATTGAAGTTGAAGGAGCTAATACGTATTATGAATATGTTAATGTGAAAGGATTGGACACTTACGTCGCAGTGAATAAGGGTTTCAACTTTGTGTCGAAGTCAGATTCTACAGCTCCGGGACCGCGTGTAACTCCTATGTTAGCTGACTCCAATGACGTGCTTCAGAAAAAACTGTATGAACAAGTAACACGTATTAAAGAAGAACGGAATGATGAAGTGTATGAAGCTCGGATGTACAAGCAGGTACTAAAGAATCATGGGTCGGAATATACACCAACAGTGCAATATCAGGTAGAACTTGGTACTTATGAAAATCCTGCTGATTTTGATTCCACCAAGTTTAAAGATATGGGCCCGATCGGAAAGGAAATTACACCGGCGGGTTATACGAGATACAGTGTCGGACCGTTTAAGACGATGCTTGATGCTGAATTGTATCGTACACGATTGGCAGAACGCGATACACAAGTTGCGAAAAATTCAGAGGTTACTGTCATAGATAATGGTGAACGTAAAACAGTGCCGATGATGTATCGTAAAGAATACAAGCGCAAAGATTATGTGCCGCGTACAGATACACGTATTGTTCCAAAGACATCATCTAAAGAAGGAATTACTACTGCTGTTGGTCAAACGTTTGAATATAACAAGCTGGTAGAAGATAAAGGAACGTTCCAGGCTGATGGTCTGCAATACAAGTTGGAATTGGCTTCTGTTACTGACACTAATGATTTCAAGTTAGGTCATTTGGCGCAATACGGTAAAATTGAAAAACGTGTATATCCGGATGGAACCATTCGTTATTCTGCGGGGCCATGGAATACCTTGAAAGAAGCAGAAGATTTCAAAAAGATGCTGATGGAAAAAGATCCTGCTGCCGCGCAGTCTATTGTAATGGTATTCTATTTCGGTCAACGCAAAACCGTACCTGAATTTTTCGCGGATCAACCTTGTGTAAGTCAACCATTAGACCTTGCTTGGTTTAAAGGGAAATCGCTCAACGATCCTGCGGTATATAGCAAGTTCTTAACGGTAGCCGGTAAAACATGTAGTGAAGGTTTGACGTACACAGTGCAAATTGGTGCTTACCGCCATCCTGAAAATTTCAAGTATCCGCAGCTAAAAGAATTCGGACCTGCTAAAATCAAGGCATATCCGGACGGTATTACACGTTTCACCATGAAGTCTTTCACTACAATTGCTGAAGCCGAGAAATTTCGTCAGACCTGCATACAGCGTGGAATTACAGACGCATGGATTACCGGAGAATACAAAGGCGAACGCAAAACATTGGAAGAATTGATTGACGCCAACTTCTACGGGAAGTCCATCCAATAGCAAATACGCGCAACAAACTTAAATCGTCCGACGGTATTTTAATCGTTGGACGATTTTGTTTTATATCGCTATCTAAATTGATGACAAAGACTCATCTTCCTGTTACTGCACTATTTGTTGGCAGTTTTCTTTGAGATAAGCACGAAACTTAATTGATCACGTGCTGCATTAACTGTACCTATCATGCGAACATTGTTGCGTGTAACATCGAAAGAGGCAAGAGCCGGATTTTTTGAAAGTTGTAGCTGCAATTTTGGATAAAGCTTACTCAGCCGAATTAAAGCATCGCTCACGTGCTGTGCGCCTTTCACATCAATGAATATGAATGCAAGTTTGCCGTCACAAAATCGGTACTCGATATGTCCGGCAAGAAAACCTTTGAGTTGCAACGTTTCATTGGTGCGGAAATAATTGTGACACGTAGTGTTGCGGATATAAACAGCCGTGTCCTTATAAGCAGATGAGGTGTCCAGTATAATTACTGAATTCTTTAATTCCTGCTCCGACATTCCAAAGCGAATCCCCGACAATCCCAATGAATCCAAAACCTGTTGAGAATAGCCCGTAAGGGTAAAAACACATAGTAAAATCGACAGCAGGAAACGCAGCATAGACAAATTTAGGAGTTATTCAGTCAGCGGCTATGTTATAAATATCCTTCTTGCTGATTTCCATCATGCGTTGTGGTTCGGCTAGAGGTGTAAATCCGAATTGCGCATACAAACCATGTGCATCTAGCGTGGCCAAAGAAAACTTACGTAACCCTTGCAGTTCGGGATGTTTGAGGATAAATGCCATTAATTGTTTACCGACTCCGGTACCACGAGCACGCTCGTCCACAATGACGTCACACAGATATGCATAAGTTGCACAATCGCTGATTACTCGGGCAAATGCAATTTGTTGATTCTCCCGAAACGCCCCAAAACAAAGTGAATGCTGCATGGCACGTTCTACCGTTTGTTTCGGAATGCCTCTGGCCCAGTACGAATTGCTGAGCCATGCATGAATACGGGTAACATCCATTTCTAGGATATCCGTAGAAAAATGTATTGCACTCATCATTACTCTGTAACTAAAGCCATTGTTTTTCCATCAGGACTAAATGCCAAACGCGTGACGTTTTTGAAGCCAAAACTCGATAAATCCTGTACAGTAGTCCATTCAGAACCATTCTCGATGTTACGGTAATACAATACTGAAGTTTTTGCGCAATACATATTTCCACGCTTGTCGATAGCAAAATCTTCTACGCCTTCCGGTAAATCAATATTTTTCCACGATGCATCTTTGTTGCCGTTTTTGTCAATGGCTTTTATCGTCCACAACTTGTCGTTTTTCTCAGTATACAACAAAACTTTTTTCTTCGCCGAACGATAGATCTGCAAACAACGTCCAACATTAGTGGCCACATTGCGTTTCATGCCGTTGTTCACATTAACAGCTACAAGTAACGTCGGGCTACTTAATTGGAATGCAAACAATGTATTTGTATCATACCAACAGTAATATCCAACTGCATATAATTTCGGGATGAGCAGTTTTGATGAACCGTTATATCGATTGTATTTCCACAAACGTTGTACACTGTCTTTTTCAACTACAACTGCAGAAATGAATTTATTCCCGGGCATAAACTGTGGTGAATATTCACTAACTGCCGTATTCGTGATGCGCACTACGTTTCGAATGCCAATTTCATAACGGTATAGATCAGTTTGTCCGCTATCTCTGGAGGAAGTCCACAGCAAGTAAGATCCGTTCTCGGAAAAAGCAGGTTGATTATCATACCCCGGATGGTTGCTGACATTTTGTGCCGCGAAAAACATTGGGGTTGTTTTGTTAAAACTGTATTCCATTAACCAAACTTCCGTATTGGGAAGTTGAGCCAATGCAACAATTACAAGAAAATTTGTGTAGATAATTAGATAGTACTTTTTCATAATTCATCTTTCATATAAGAGCCGGCTTCACGTGCGGCAGCATCCTCATGACCCAGTAAATATTTTTTAATGCGTTGTCGATCTTGACCGATACGGTTCTGACTCAATTTGTATTGCGCTTCCAATTTATTCACCACAATTTTTACCACCACAATTTCTTTTTTCAATGCGTTCATATAGTCTTCGGAAACGGTGTGCATCCGAGAAGCCCAATCCGGATCATAATGTGCGGATATTGCTTTCATGGCATCATCAGCACTTTCTCCATTTAGTATCTGAACATTTCCGAACGCATGAACGGCAACATAATTCCACGTGGGAACATGATCATTGCCGGTGTACAAACTCGGACTGATAAACGCGTGTGGTCCTGCAAAAATGATTTTTACCGATTCGCCATCCTGCAAAGAAGCGCATTGTTCATTTGCTTTGGCTAAATGCGTAGTAAGGACAACGTGTTCTTGTTGCTGCTCAATTAAAAATGGCAAATGTGTGGCGAATGGCACAGCGGTTCCGTTGCTCAGTAATAGTCCGAATGAATGCTCGCGAATGAACGCAAGTATTTCATCGTGATTGGTATTCCTGAATGAGGGTGGAACGTACATATTCAAATGTAACCAAATCACGATTAACATGATACAATTTTCGTAATTTCAGGCTATGCGCAAAATTGCTGTTTGGGTATTGTTGTTGCTGATTTTACTTCATTCGTGTCGTAAAGAGGATACGATGTTGCCTGAACTGGAATGGATTACGCCCAACGGTTCTTTGCAATTATCCGTTATAGATACCGTTGATGTGCATGTGAAGCTGCTCGACAATGAAGGATTAAATCGTTGCAGAATTCAGTTACTGGATGAGAATATGATTCCTGCAATTCCTGCACAGGAACAACAATTGAGTGGAACAGAAGATGAAGTGCGCATGGAGTATGTAGTAGGAGATATTCGCCTGCCTTCCGGATTGTATTACTTGATGGCGGAAGTGAGAGATGAATCAGGTAATACAAATCGTGGCTATCGTTCCGTTCAATTAACCGAGTTTCCGAAACTATTGAAAGGATTTTTTACTGCGCATTACCCTCAGGCGAATACGTTAAACGTTTATCGCGTGGACAGTACAGCGGCACCGGTGTTGTGGAAAACAGAAAATTCTGATTTCGGTGATATGGCCGTAAGTGCATGGTGGCAACAGGTTTATGTATGTGGTGATGTATATGGAAAACTAAACGCGTTCTCTATTGATGGTTCATCTCAGGAATGGAGTAAGTCGCCAACCGTAAGTACTTCGAGTTTCTGGAGTGATCTGTACGTGAAGGATCGCTTACTATATACAGGCTGGAATGGTCCGGAGCAGTTTCGTTCCTTCGACAACGCAGGAACACAACAAGCAACTTACCCGATGCTCAACTTACATCGTGGAGTGGTGATGTGCCGCACTGCAGGTTACATTTACACGGTGCAGAAAGAAATCAGCACAGGACAATCGTGGATGGTGGTGTACGCCGGTTCCGGTGGAACTGTAGCGCAATGTCCGTTAAATATGGAAGTGCAGCAGTTGCTACCACGCAACGAAGATGAGGTGTATGTTATCGGTAATGCGGCAGGACAGGGACAATTAAAAATTTATGAACGCATCAGTAATGGAACATGGACTCCTGTTGCATTATCCAATGGAAGCGTGAATTGTGCAGAACAAATTTCATCCAACACCTTGTTGCTCGGGCATAGTGATGGTAACGTGTATCGATTTGAATATAATCCGCTGGGCGTTCAATTGCATTTGCCGGGAGTTTCTGCGCAACAAATTCGTTACGATGTAATAAGCAATAGCATTTACGTGGCTTCCGGAACGTCGGTATTAAATTACAACGGGAGCAGCTTAATTCAATCGTGGAATTATGCCGCTCCCGTGTTAGATTTAGAATTGTGGTATAACCGTTAACCTTCTACCACAACGCCCATTTTGCAAAACTTTTCAATACGTTGATCGATGCGTTGCTCCGGCGTTAATTGATCTAATGTCTGAAGTTCTTCTTCAATTCTATTTTTCACTGTTGCGAATATCTCTTCCCAGTTCGTGTGCGCACCGCCAACAGGTTCTTTAATAACACCGTCCACCAATCCTTGTCCCATCATATCATCAGCAGTTAATTTCAATGCTTCCGCTGCACGTTCTTTGTTGTCCCAACTTCTCCACAAAATGGAAGAACACGACTCCGGAGAAATTACCGAGTACCACGTATTTTCCAACATGATAACACGATCGCCGATACCAATGCCTAACGCACCGCCCGAAGCTCCTTCACCAATGATGATGCATATAACAGGCACTTTCAATTGTGCCATTTCCAAAAGATTGCGTGCAATAGCTTCACCTTGTCCGCGTTCTTCCGCTTCTAATCCCGGAAATGCTCCCGGAGTATCAATAAATGTAACGATAGGCTTATTAAACTTTTCTGCCATTTTCATCAGACGCAATGCCTTGCGGTATCCTTCAGGATTAGGCATTCCGAAATTGTGGAACTGACGCAACTTGGTATTACGACCTTTTTGTTGACCAACAAACATGACAGTACGACCATTCAGCATACCGAAACCGCCAACCATTGCTTTGTCATCTTTAACCGTGCGGTCTCCATGCAGTTCAATGAATTCGCTGTCCGTAATCGCTTTGATATAATCCAAGGTATAAGGTCGATCAGGATGACGTGAAACCTGAACGCGCTGCCACGGCGTAAGATTTGAATAAATCTCAATCTGCTTTGTGGTAATTTTATCTTCAATCTCTTGTAACGAGGATGAAACATCAACACCATTCTTTTCAGCCGTTTGCTTCATCTTATCGCGCAACTCGATCAACTCTTGAATCGGCTTTTCAAAATCCAGATAATTCATGTTTAGCGTTTTTTAATAGGCGGTGAAATTACAAAATGATTGCAACTAACTGCTGTTTAGATCAGGGTTCAATCCTTAGAATTTCCTTATAGAATTTATATAATTCGCTGCAAATCAATACGGGTCAATTATCTTCGCGCCACATGATTTTATTTCCAAATGCAAAGATTAATCTAGGTCTGTACGTAACGGAAAAGCGCAGCGATGGTTATCACAACATCGAATCGGTTTTTTATCCGTTGCCATGGAAAGATATTCTGGAAATTAATGAAACTGCAACCACGTTAAAGTTTACTTCAAGTGGTTTGCCTATCCCGGGTGATACTTCCGGTAATTTGTGTGTTAAAGCCTACCATTTGTTGGCACAACACATAGAACTTCCTCCGGTGCACATTCATCTGCACAAAATTATTCCGATGGGCGCAGGACTGGGCGGAGGCTCTGCTGATGCCGCATTTGTGCTGAAACATTTGGTGAGTGCATACGCACCTGAATGGAACAAGGAAAAGGTCGCTGCACTTGCGGCGCAATTAGGTGCGGACTGTGCTTTTTTTATTCATAATGAAACCATGTTGGCGACAGGCAAAGGAGAAATCTTATCTCCTATAAGCCTGGACTTAAAGAAATGGCATATCGTGGTGGTGCATCCGGGAATACATGTTAGCACTCCGTTGGCGTATAGTTGGGTAAAACCTGCAACAATGAAGTTCGATCTTGTAAAGCAACTTACTACAATTACTCCTGAACAATGGCGTGATGTTATCGATAATGATTTTGAGCTCGGCGTATTCGCTCATCATCCCGAGGTTGATACTATAAAAACAAAACTTTACGATATGGGCGCGGCGTATGCATCCATGAGTGGTAGCGGGTCTGCAGTGTTTGGCTTGTTTCAACAGAAGCCTCAATCTCAGCAGTGGAATTATAAGTACACAGTTTTTGAAGCTGTTCTCTAAAATGAAATATCCAAAATGGGATGTAACTCCATTTCATTTTTAGCGGCGTTTCGCGGATAACGATGATCGATGTCGATGAAACCAACTCCGGTAATGGTTACGGTTTTGCCTTCGAGTTCATCATAGCGCGGTTCAAT
>Ga0068876_10001588_pt1 | contig 17665 bp, 25 predicted proteins | sample NOAtaG_6_FD_66442 | JGI IMG/M metagenome (GOLD analysis project Ga0068876, IMG submission 66442) | Freshwater lake microbial communities from Lake Erie, under a cyanobacterial bloom - NOAA_Erie_Diel5S_2200h metaG | ecosystem: Environmental > Aquatic > Freshwater > Lake | place: USA: Ohio, Lake... | reverse complement strand
ATGTATCGTTCGAAGTGTTTAAGCGCAATCTGATTGCGATTGCACGTCGTAAGGGTCGTGCGTTCGTAGACGCTTTACCACAGTCATGGAAAGATGAAATGGCAGAAGAAGTGAAGCATGTTGCACGAACCATTCTGACACGAATGAGTTAGTGTTGACAGTACACTTATAATAGAAGTAGGAGGGTGCATGAACATTTATGCTGTAAAGAATGTGTCACAAAATATGCTCGCAGGTCGTGCCATCGTATTTGGTGGTGTAGACGTTGTTGGTGACACATTTACACCCAACACTGACATTGGAAGTACACGTTCGTTCGTAGGAATGCCTGTGTATTGGAATCATGCGATGTCAGGTACAAAGTCCCAAATTGGTGTTGTGACTGATTGGGAGAAGAACGAAGAGGGAATAGACCTGATAATCGAAATCGACAAGCGTGGTAAGTACGTTGCACAAATCATGGAACTTGCCAAAAGAGGAATGCTTGGACTTTCGACAGGTGCAGTAGGAAACACCGTTGTTCGCAAGGGTGGGGAAATACTGCGATGGATAGTAGGTGAAGTCAGTTTGACCACGACACCTGCTGAACCACGAACCTATGCGAATGTTAAGACAGCAAGTGCAGATGCCTTGTCAGTAAAACATGTCGCTGGTTATACATTCGATATTTCGGAAACTAATTTATCAGACTTTAAGGAGATGACTATCATGTCTATTGACAAAGACGCTTTGAAAGATGCCTTGTTGGATATTGCAGGTGAGCCTGCACAAGGCGGTGGGTTGTATATGGGTGGTAAAGCACCGAACGTCAAGAACGTAACGACTTTGGGTTTCAGTGAGGAGCCTGTTAAGGCGTTCTTCCATTACATCAAGACTGGCGACAAGATTGCGGCTAAAGCAACGATGGTCGAGGGTACTGATGCCAACGGTGGTTACACCGTACCGAACGAGGTTGAGCGTGAAATCATCAGCAAGCGTGATGAAGAGTCGATTTTGGGTCGCTTACCAATCACTCGTCGTCGCACTTCACGTGATTACTACGATGTCAACGTTGGTGAGAACAATTCAGACTTCTCATTCACGGCTGAAGCCAACACTGCGAACTTTGATGAGCCAACCATGGGTCAGTCAAGCATTCGCATCTACAAGGCTACGTTGGCACTTAAGGTTTCAGAGGAATTGTTGAACGATTCAATTAGCGATATTGAGGGTTTCATCACTGCTGAAATTGGTCGTGCACTTGCTCGTCACGTGAACACCTACATCTTGACTGGTTCAGGTTCGAGCCAACCATACGGTGTTGCTACTCGTGCTTCATTGAGTGAAACCCTTGCTTCTGCTACTGGTGTAGACGCACAGGACATTCAGAACATCTATCACAAGTTGCCAAGTGCCTACCATCAGGGTGGTAACACTGGTTGGGCGATGCGTATTGCGACGTTGGGTGGCATTCGTGGTTTGACTGGCAATCCGTTCTTGTATCAGAACACTCCTGCTGGCACGAATGGTCAAGGTGGCGAGCAACTCATGTACCGACCTGTGTTCTTGAGCGACAAGGTTGGTGCACCAACGACAGGGTTGACTTCAATTCTGTTCGGTGACTGGTCGCAGTACTACTTCGTTGAGAACGGTGGTTTGACCATTCGTCGCAACGAGTATGCTTACATGGAGAATGGTTTGGTTGGAATCTTCGCTACGGTTCGTTGGGGTGGTGATGCGGTTATCACCAACGCATTCGTCAAGGGCGTTCAAGCCTAATCTAGGAGGAACGAACCTTGAAAGTGCTACTTAACATTTCGATAGCACGATTCATCAATGGTTCTTGTAAGATTTTCAAAAGTGGGGAGGTCGTTGACCTCCCTGCTGATGAAGCGGAGAGAATGATTGTATTGGGGCGTGCAAATAGGGTTGATGAACCAATACAGCAAGAAGTTGACGTTCAGGTATCACCCAAACCAAAATCAACTTCGAAGCGAGGTGCGTAATGGCGTACATCACTACTGCTGAATTGAAAAGTTTCTTGGATATTACAAGTTCTGCTGACGATGCGCTTCTCGGAATTATTATTGCAAGTGCACAGGAAGCAATAGACAACTATACACTTCGCACATTCGAACCATCAGGTGCACAGGGAGGACATCACCCACACAAGTTTACACCACTTCCTAGACGACTTGGTGGTGACGTTGATGATGAGAATCCCCGATTGCTATGGTTGCAGGATATGGATTTGTCAGAGATTCAGTCAGTAGTAAATGGTGACGGTGTTACGATTCTCTCTACTGAATATATTACGAATCCTATCAACCATACACCGTGGTATGCAATCGAACTGAAGCGTGGTTCTAGCAAAGTGTGGACTTACACAGGGAACTCACCAGAGGGAACGATTGTTATCACAGGGAAATGGTGCTATGCACTTGAAGCACCTGCTGACATCAAGATGGCGATGTACAAGTTGTGTAAAGCATGGTACAACGGTCGTGCTGACAGCACAGGTGATAGGGACATACTGACGACTGATGGTGTTGTGTTGGTGCAGTCGAGGATTCCTAGCGATGTTACTGCAATCTTGAGTAAATACAAGAGGTACTCGTAATGGCTAGTCAATTACTCACCATCATTAACGCAATCAAAGCGTACAACCCACAGTACAACGGACAGAATGTCACGATTCGTTCAGGGTCTACAATTCCCAATACTGCGAATGCGACTGATTTACCAATGCGTATCATCAGCGCAATCGGAAATAGTGCAGGACAGGTTCAACGTATGACGCTTGGGTCTAGTCCTGTAATCACCCTACGATGGCAAATCACGGATGTACTATTGGGACAGCAGGTTGGACTAGGGATGGGTGAAAAAGACCAAAGCGATGCACAGATTGCATACGCATCTGCATATGCTGACTTAATACGAACGCTTGTTACCAACAAGTATCAAATTGAGGATGTACGCATCGTGATGGAAACCATCGAATATCCTGTTGAATCAGGGAATCGGTTCTACGGTGTTACCTGCGAGTATATCATTAAGGAAATAATCCAATAGGAGATTGCACATGGCACAGACTACAGGCGCAATTACAGGCGCAACAGCAAAGATTGAAATCAACGTAAACAGCACAGGGTACGTTGACATTTCAGGTTCTTCGCAGAGCATTGATGCTGTCGAAATGACACGTTTAAATGGTTCTGCACACACGATGGAGGGTGATTATGCCGTACTCACGTTCGGTAAGCAACCCCCAACGGAAATCACCGTGAACGTGTTATACACCGAAGTTTCGACAGAGGGTTTCATGAAAGCGGTGTCAGCATTGAAGAATAACCAATCGGTTGTACTTCGTTGGTATCCTGCAGGTTCGTTAGGAAAGTACTTCTTGACACCTGCTGGTGCAAAAATCTCAAGCGTTTCACTACCTGGGAATGACGCTTCAAGTGGTGAACCGCTTATGGTTTCGTTCACCGTTATGTCACCTGGGATTGAAACCGACATCGCTTAAGGAGGACTGAATTATGGCACAAACGACAGGTGCTATGACTGGTGCTACTGGTAAAATCGAAGTTTCGACTGATGGTAGCACGTGGTACAACATTTCGGGTTCATCGCAGAGCATTGATGCAGTAGAGTTCACACGGTTGAACGGTTCTGCACATACGTTCGAGGGTGACTATGCTGTCCTGACTTTTGGTAAGCAACCACCGACTGAAGTCACGGTCAACATTCTGTACACCGAAGTTTCAGGTGAAGCGTTTCTTCGTGCTGTATCAGCATTGAAGAACAACACGACGTTTAAGGTACGATGGCAAGCGATGGATATTGCGGAAACCACGTATCAGCGGTACTTTACTGCAGGAACGTCAAAAGTCGCATCGGTTTCACTACCTGGGAATGATGCGTCAAGTGGTGAACCATTGATGGTGTCGTTTACGGTTATCTGTGGTGGTATCGACTATGAATTGGTTGTACCTGCACCGTAATCAGGAATGACTTGCGTAGGATGTTATAATGGGTGTAGAGGGGAAAATCCTCTCTACACCTAATCTTTATCTAGGAGATACGATGTTATGGCTACGAAAAAGACTGTGAATGAGAATGCGTTGGTAATCGACATCGACATGAATAATTTCATGATAGATGACTTGGAAATCTTGGACAAATGTGCTCGTGGTGAAGCGTCATTAAGTGACGAAATTGCTGTGTTCGAGCGAATTGTCGTTGGTGGTGTACGTGGTAAGTACAAAGCACATGAGATTCGAAACATTCGTGATAGTGTTCTTAATTCATTACGGAATGCTTCGAAAGACCCAAACTAATAAAGCGGTTGTACGACTTTTTCTACACGAATGGCGCACAACCGCATGAATACAGAGTGTATTATTGGTGCATGAAGTTGCAGTGTAGACCTGACCAACTGCCACCGCTTAAAACGCTACTGACTTGGGAAACGATTATGGACATCGAACACAAAGTTGGTGCGAAGAAAGCGCAAATCGCAAGCACCAAGAGGAGGTAGTATGGCAGAAGAACGCCCAATAGTAATACGATTCGTTGGTGAAGATAGTGTAACGACTGTTGCGAATAAGGTTTCTGCATCTGTTGAAAAAGTTGGAAAATCAGCAGGAACATCTGGCAAGGGTCTTTCTGCTTTTGCAGGAACGATTGGGAATGTCGCAAGTGCGGCAGGACTTGCTGGGGGAACTGTTGGTGCATTAGGAAGTGCGATTGCGGCAGTTGGGGGGACTGTTGCAATCGCTGTGGGTGGTATTGTTGCGATTGCAGGTGCATTGGGTGTTATGGCGCATCAGTCTGCTATGACTGCCGACAATGTAAACGCACTACGCAGAGGTATCATAAATCTATCTGATTCACAACAAGAGGGTGAGAAATTATATTCGACACTTATCGACATCGCTTCACGAACACCGTTTGAGCGTTCTGATGTCATTGAAATGGGTCGTTCACTTCTTGGTGCAGGTATCGAAGCGGAAAAGATTCCTAACTATATCTATGCAATCGGTGATGCAGTCACTACGATGGGTGGTGATGCACAAACCATTAGAACCATAACAACTGCCATTGGTAGAATGGAAATGGCAGGTAAGTTGTCATATGAACAAATGTTGCAGATACAGGAAAGTGGTATTCCTGTGTTTAGACTTCTTGCAGAAGCAACAGGTCGTTCAACCGAAGAAGTTATAAAACTGGTTCAGGATGGACTGCTTCCTGCAGAGCAAAACCTAGACACCATCATTAAACTTATGCAGGGAACGTATGGTGATGCGATGGCAAGCCAAATGGACACTGCAACACAAGCGACTTCGAATCTTGGTGATGCGTGGACTGATTTGGCAACAACTTTAGGAACGGTAACTTCACCTGCTCTGAATGATTTCTATAACTGGTTGACTGATATTATCAATTCGACCAATGAGGGAATCAAATCCTCAAATGCGTATGCTGATGCTATTAACCCCAACAGAATAAATGAAGCATCAGAATCAACAAGGGATTGGACTAAAACACAAACACAACTTGCAGGTGCGCTTTCACTTGCAGAGAAATCTGCATACGTGTTGTGGGAGAACTTTAAGTTAGTCGTTTCACAACATCCGTGGGTTCGTGCAATAAATGAAAGCATCGAACTTATGGGGAAAGCATGGGATGAGGTTGTGAAGTCATTGGAGAATGTTTGGCTGGAAACCGTTAAGGCAACAGATAAGTTAGTCCTTTTTGTTGACGAAATGGTGAAGTCAAATCCCAAAGTTAAATCGTTTGCTGATGCTGTTTCAGGTGCATGGAATTGGATTACAACAAGTGCTACAAGTGCATACAACTCAACCGTTAATTATGCCAACGAATTGGTTTTGCTTTTGGGCAAAACCGCAAAAGCAATCAGTCAGGCTTATATGGATGAGGGAATGGCAATTCGGTCTGCACAGGGTACTGCATTCCTGTATGCAGATACCATACAAAAAATATACGTTGGTAATGGATTGTGGATTGATTCAACGAACCGAACAACCGAAAGCATGTACGGATTAGCAGGTGCTGTTTCAGGTGCAGGTCAACAACAAGAGGAATATAACCTTGTCATTGATGATACTGCTCAAAAGGAAAAAGAGCGACAAGAACAAGAGCGCAGAGCGAATGAACTAATGCGTGAACGAGAGCGACTTTTACAGGAAGCATCTCGTATGATGTCTGATTACAATCAACGGATTTCTGATTTGCGTAATTCCTATATGGAAATTGCGGATGCAGAACGTTCATTATCATCAGCACAAAAAGCATTACAAGACGCACAAGACCCAAGACAAATCGAATCTATGGCACTTGCACTGCAAATGCAACAAATCAGTCTTGACGACCTGAATGATTCAATGGCGCAAATGCGTACACGTCGTGACGAAATTGCAAAAGCACTTGCAGGAATGACAGCAGAGCAAATCAAGTACAACGCACTTACTGATGCAGAACGCAACAAGTACAAAGCACTTGGTAAGGATTTAGATGAATTGCGGAAGCGTCGTGAAGCGGTTCGCAAAGCACTTGCAGGAAACAAGTTGACGAATCAGCAACGTGTCGAGTTCCTGCAAACCGAAGCGGCTCTCACTGCGATTATTGGTGATAAGCAATCAGAACGTAGCGAACTTGAGCAGAAGCAAAAGGATGCGCTTAAGAAGTCAGAGGAAGAGCGACTTAAACTTCTTGAAGAAGATAAGCGACTTCGTGATGAATTAGAAAAAGCGCAGATTCGATACCAACAATCGCTTATCGCAATCAGTCAGGCACAACAGAACCTGATGGAAGCGCAAGACCCAAATCGACTTGATGCGTATCGTGATGCAGTCACGAAAGCACGGTTGAACTTGGAAGAACTTCGTGCAGAGCAAATATCCAATGCAGTTTCTGCCAATCAACTTGCAAGTAAATTGGGGATAACTTCTCAAGTTATGGAAACACTTGCATTGTCAGCATCTGACACGGCAACACCACTTGACGATATTGCGTTGAAGTCCCTTGATTTAAGCAAGGCTGTTGCGAGTGATGGGGGAACTAGTGATTCAGTCAGTGGTCTTTCATCGGCATTCAACAAGTTAGATGATAATGCTTCCGATGCCGTTTCAGGGTTGACAAAACTTGAATCAATGCTAAAGAGTATAGATTCACTTGGATTGTCATCTGGATTGGGTAAGGATTTAAGTAGTGTTGCGGATTCAGTAGCAAGTCTTGGTAAGAGCAATCAGAGTTTTGCGACTGACAACTTAACATCGCCATTGAATGCTATAAGTAATGTAGCAAAAAACTTGGGAAGCACACAATCTGTGGCTTTTGCAAAATGGACTGATTCATATCGCAACGCTCTTATCGGTTCGATGAACTCAACTGCCGTCGCAAACTTGGTTAGAGCATTTGATGCACTTAAAAATGCTGTGGGTGGTAGTGGGACAGGTAGTAGTGGTGGTGGTAGTACTAGTGGTAGTAGTGGTAATAGAAGAATGATGCCAAGTGAAATCATTGTTGGTGGTCGTTCAACGCAACCTGCTACACAGAACATCACGATTCATCTGCACTATGCAAGTGCACCAAGTAGCAGAAATCCTCTGAAAGATGTTGAGGACTATCTTGCCGCACAAGGAGGTAGATTGCGTATATGACAACCACGACCTTTAGTATGACATATACGACAGGTGATGGAACGCATATCCTGAATGGTTTCGATGCTATTTCAGGATATACGTTTCACCTGTTGGGATTCCAAGATGTAGGATTGCCACCGATAACACGCATCACACAACGTGGTGCGTTTCAGCATGGTGATACCAACATCGACTTTCGACTGAATCCTCGGACATTCACTATTGATGGATTGGTTGAAGCATCGAACGCATTTGAGCACTTGCAGATTCGACAGATGTTGGGTCGTATCTTCAAAGTTAGCAATACTGCATCAACGATTCAGTACGAAACGTCAGATGGGTTCACGACAATTACACGTGCAATCGACTGCTATGTAAGTGGTGACTTAAATGTATCATCTGATACATCAGCAGGATATGACGTGTACTACACTATCGAACTTCGTGCTGACAACCCATTGTGGTACGACCCAAATCAGAACGTCGTACAACTTACAGGAAGCGTCGTTGGCAACCCAACAGATATTCCTGCTGTCATACCACGAACATATGGAACGAATGGACTTGATTCAAGTTCTATCATTTCTTATGATGGCACGTTTTTGGCATATCCGATTATCACGGTGTTTGGTGGTTCGTCAGGATTACAAAATCTGACGATTGCGAATGTCACAACCAACAAGATTATTGCGATTGGGAATGTCCCTGTGAATGCGACATACACCATCGACTTACGGTACGGATATAAAACCGTGGTTGACCAAAATGGCGTAAATCGAATTACGAACATTGACCCACAGTCGAATCTAACGACATTCGCCATCGTTCCAAGTAATTCATACGACCCATACGACAACGAAATCACAGTTGAATGCGATAACGCATCTGCTAATTCTTCTGTGACATTATCTTTTTACACGCAATACACTTCGATATAGGAGGAAGTAATGGCAGAGCAATCTATTGGGTGGGCAACGACAGGTACAGGTGATGGTGTAGCAGGTGGTTATAACGAAGCACGTATGGCATCAATGATGCAGTCGCAATTCGGTAACGGTATCTTGTTCACAGGAAACCGCTTTCAACGCACTTGGGCATCGACATCAGTCACAGTCCAAACAGGTGCGTGTGTTATTGACGGATATTTCTATGAAAACACGTCAAATGTCACCATCAACATGACATCAGGTGCATCAGGTACGTACTATCTTGTCGTGTACATCAATACCAATGCGACTGATACTGCGTGTCATGCAAATGTGACAGCAAACAATCCATCAGCAACGACAATCGGTGCGAAAACGGTGCGACTTGCAATCGTAACATCGACAGCATACGCAACACCACCTGCAGGTGTTGACTTGATTCCGCTTCACGCAATTACGTGGAATGGTACTGCGATTACTGCGATTTCCGACATTCGACAATTCATTCAACCTGTAACACCATCATTATCAGTTATTCGTATGGTTAAAACGAGTGCACTTTCGATTGCGACAGGTGGTACAGGGACTGATGTCAATGCGTACACCACGTTGTATCAGATGACTGATGGGTTGATGACAGGAAACTCATCGACAGGTGTTATTTCGTTGAACGCAGAGGGAATCTATCTTGTTGAAGCATCAGTCGTGTGGGCAACACAAGCAACACCTGCAGGAAATCGACACTTACGACTATGTTCAGCAAGTGAAGATGTTACAGAGGTGAGTGCGACATCGCTGTCATCGACAGGACTAATTGACGTTGTTGGTGGTACGCTTTCACCAACCAACGGATATGTGCAACGACTAACGACCACGATATTTCGTGACCAAGTCAACCTGACATCGACACCATCATACGAAACATTATTCTTGCGTGTTACACAAACGTCAGGTACTGCACAGAACATCACACGTGCTAGCATCACAGTCACACGATTGTCAGATGTACCACCGATTGTATAGGTGAACGAATATGGGTTCATACATAACATCGACTGAATATACGGTGCTTGTGTATCGTTATAACGACGGTGCGTTTCTTGGATATATCACGGACTTCTCGTCGCTGGCCATCGCAAAAACAGTCAACGCATACGACACGTTTCAGATGGAAATGCTGTATGGGACAGAGGGGTCGGAATATCTGGTTACTGATGCTGTGGTGAGGGTGTTTCGACAGAATACCCTCCTCAACATTCCAAGTACATTAGAGTTTGAGGGATTGGTGGTTCGTACTGTAATAACAGAAGCGGAAACCAACACGTTGATGGTGACAGCATTTGGATTTGAGCACATTCTGACACGACGCATCATCGCATGGAAAGATAACCAACTTGGGAAAACGACGTTTCCTGAATCCCCAACAGCAGGATTCGAATATGCGTCAAGTATCATCAGGAAGTTGTACAACACGAATGTTGGTAGTGGTGCGACATCAACACGAGAAGATATTACCAACGTGGTAGGGACAGCACGTATCATCAACGGACACATTACACCGTGGTTCAACGACTATACCGACACAAGTAACTTTGGACTAGCGATTTCAAGTATAGAGGGAATTGCTCGTGAGAATCTTCTTGAAACGATTCAGAGCATCGCAGAAGAGGGAAAGATAGGGTTCAACATCACGTGGCAACCATCACCAAGTCGATTCACGTTCAACATGAAAGCGTTTCGATTAGGTGCTGACAGGACTGATACAGTCAAGTTCAGTATTGGGACAGGAACTGTTGCAAGTATCGAAACATCGACTGATTACACCCAAACATGGAACGTTGCGATGATGTCAGGTGGTGGTACAGGTTCATCTGAAAAGCGTTTCGTACTTGCACCAGAGGGAAGATATTCAGGAATCGCACAGCGTGAAATATGGTTGACATCTGCAACAGGAACTATCAACGGTAATAGAGCAACAGCGATTGCGGAATATTACAAGATGAAGCGACTTATCAAACAAGTCACCTGCGAAGTACAGCAATCGCAAGGGTTGATGTATGGTCGTGATTACTTCTTATCCGATTTGGTAAGCGTTGACACGATTGCAGGGACTGTTGAACTTCAGGTGAAAACAGTAACGCTTTCGATTTCGTCAGAGGGAATCGAAACAATAGGAGTAACACTTGAATCAGAATAATTCACGATTGCTTAAAGCAATATCAACAATGCAGAATCAGGTGACACGACTTGAAAGACGACAACCATTCGAAGCCGTGTCATCTGCAACGTACACAGCAAACCTTGCACTTGGTGCAGGTGTCGAAACATTCATTCCGTACAATTACTTCTATATAAATCAAGGGTTCTATTACAACGAAGATGGTGCGTATTGGGTATGTATGAGTGCTGGTATTTATAACATCAGCATGACGCTTGCGACAAGTGTCAATGTGAGTGATTTACTGGTAAGAATGTACATTGGAACGTCACCAACAACATTACCTGCTATTGCGTATCAGGCAATTTCTGTTGGAAGTGGTGTTGCACGAAATCTTCATGCCGTATCGTTTTCGACACCATATCCGCTTGTTGAGGGTTGGACATTTCGGTTTTCTGTGCAGTCATCAGTCGCATGTGATTTAACGTATCGTAATTTTCAACTTGTGCAACTTCCTGCACCAATGATTAGCATCGTACAGATTGCACAGAATTATCCAACACCTGCGAATGCCAATGATTGGTACTACGAAGATACCGAACCTGAACCACGATAAGCACAACGTAAAACCCCCACAGAACGCACAGGAATTGTTCTGCGGGGGTTTAATTTGCTTTTGGTACTACGACACCCTAAAACTCAATATGACGCTTTATGGCAGGTTTTACAGGGTGCGATGGCTGGTTCTGATACTTGCCAACTTTGGTGCGGTAATTCACCATTGGTGGTTCACCACGAAAGAACGAAACCTGTGCAATTCCCTCTGATGGATAGACTTTCACAGGATAGTGCAGGGAATTGTACAATTCGATGGTCAAATAGCCAGTCCATGCAGGTTCCATTGGTGTCGTGTTCACAAAGATTCCGCAACGTGCATATGTTGACTTTCCTACTACCATTCCCCATACATCGTCAGGGAGGTTGAACTTTTCGACTGATACACCAAGAATGAATGTTTGGGGAGGGATATAGAACGGCAAATCGCTAAAGAATGGTGTAAACACACTATCCCAATTATCGGTATGCTTTGGGTCGATTTTGGCATCGACAGCACTAATGGGTCGATACTGCATCTGAAACTTCGAACCAAGTCGCATATCATATCCGAACGATGTCAGTCCATAACTGATACGGTTGATTTCACGTGTACTTGCAACGAAGTGTTCTATCATGTTGTGTTCGATTGCTAACTTGTTAATCTGACTGTCGTTCAGTATCATTGTTCTCATACTCCTCTTCAATTTCATCTGCTAGACCACGAATATCGTCAAGAATCTGTGCGATTTTATCTTTCATCGTTTCGCACCGATACAACGCACCACTTAATACAGTATTTTCATGTTCTGTTGGGGTTTCTTCTGTAGCAGGGATGTATCGTTCGATGGTGTACTTATTTCCGTTTATCCATACCTGATAGTCATATTTTCCGTATGGAATGTGCTTTTTGAATATTTCTTGCCAACTCATATAGGGAAATCTCCTCGTAAAATCGAAATAGCCTCCTCGGCAGTACGCACAACATAAACAGTCCCTTTCCAATTCTTATGCCAAATAATCTGTGCAGGTGTCAACGTTCCATTGGGACCCTTGATTTCCATCAAATAGTTCTTGTAATTATATCCAACCACGATGTCAGGGACACCATTTCCTGCATTCGCAAGTGATGTCACACTTGCACCGAAATCACGTAGTGCATTCACTATTTCATTGTGATTTCTATCTATCTTTGCGTTTCGCATATTCTCTAAACCACTCCTCTAATTTCGCATTCTTAATCGCTATCGTATTGAATTGCAGGGTTTGAAACCGTTCATTCAATGTGATGTAATCCAACCATAATTGCAACGCATCTGCGAATTGACCACCACGTGCAATCGTTTTGGCAACTTTGGCATGAAACTTTGCAGTCGCTTCGTTGCGTTGACGAAAGTAAATCAGTTCCTTAATCTGTTCGTGTGTTTTCAACACCAAGTCACGTCGCTTCGCATCTTCTTCATTCAGCATTGAGAAAGCGTGCTGATAGTCGCTTTGCAGTCCTCTGACTTCGATTTCCATCGCTTCCAATATCGGTATGATGTTTGCTTCGCAATCCTTACAGATTTTGGTAAACGTCAGGTGTCGTGAGTACTGTAGACATGCTAGACATTTGGGTGCAACGTTCATTCTATCCTCCTTTTTATTATACGAGCGATTGTAGTATGTTGTACTCGTATATGGATATTATACCATAAAAATATCCTCTACATATATCACTATTTATTTGTCAGTATCAGTACGATACGATGGTACGATTGTGTTCGGATTTTGTACTAAAATGTTGTGGTTAATTTTTTCATATAGGATTTTATGCAAAATCGAAATACAATCGTACTATCATACTCTCTCATACTGCATGTCGTGTCAGGTGACAAATAAATATAGACATAGGTGTAGAGCATAAATAGTGCAAGGGTGCATCGCAAGTGACAAATAAATAGTGATATATATAGAAGCATATTTTTTTATGATGTTGACATCTATAATATTTATATGCTATACTACTCATAGGCAATATTAAGGAGGAAATTATGCCTAGAAAGAAAAGCGAAAGTCCAAAGCAAGTTGTTGTGTACGCATACGCAGAGGACAGAAGATTGCTTCTGTACAGTCAGTTCAATTACGAACCAAAACTAAACAAGGAAGTAGTAGAATTGCTAGACACGATGCGTGATGGACTGCAAAAGACTTGGGACACCGTCGTACACTTTGAGTTTTACGACAGAACCACAGGGAAATCGGTATCGTTAGACATTCTGAATCAATTCACAAAGGAGGTGATAGCATGAACGAAGAAGTGTTACGAGGGTTATTAGACGAACTTGGTGAGTTGGAAAGCGAAATCAAAGCACTTGAATATCGCAAAGAGGAAATCCGCAATCAGGTGTTCAAGATTGTCGATGAACTTCCAACCAAGTCAGTAGAGGTTCTTGGACTTGGGACTGCGCTTATCACGAAACCCTCTGTAACAGTCAAGTACGATTCGGATAAGTTGGATTCGTTGGTTGCTGAATTGATTCGCAACGGTGAAATCCACACAGCACAAAAGATTAGCGACGTTCGTGAAGAGAAACCACGTAAGGGTTCGCTAATGATTCGCAAAGCAAAGTATTAAGGAGAAACACAATGAGTAAGAAGAAACAGTCGTTGACCACGGTGCATTTCGAGAATGAAGTTCTTGCAGGACACATTTCTATTCGCACAGCAGATGCAGATGGGACATTCTACCACTGCACGTATGAGCAGGACTTGGGTGATGGCATTCGCAAAGTAATCCATACTGCCACCATTGGTGCGTTAGACATCGTTGACGCAACCCAACAGTATAAGCAAATCGTTTCAGCAGGAATCCCTGCACCTGATTCGATGTACATTCCTGAACCTGAACCACCTGTTGACGATGGCGATGGCAATACTGTGGTAGATGAGGGTGATGACGGACTTCCTGACCTTTAGGACAGCAATTCAGGGGACAAGTATGACGCTTGTCCCCAACACACACAAGGAGAGCATATGGATAAATTGAAAGCAATCGTATCGACAGTATTTGCCATCGTGTATGGCATCGTCGTGAGTATCGTGGTATCAGCAGGTATCTTATGGGTGATTAACGCACTCTTTGGTACACAGTTCGAAATGAATATGTGGTCGTACATCGCAATCGTTGCGACCCTACTGATTGCACACCAAATAAATCGCAACAATTCATAGTTGACTTTCGTACTATAGTTGTGATATACTTTTTATATACTTAATAGGAGGATAGCGATGACACAGTTTAGTGAATTACCCAACGAAGAGTTCGATGCAGAGAAAGTACGTAAGGACATTAGTGACACAGCAGAACGGATTCAGGGAGGATTGGAAGAAATGACACAGCGATTAGACATCATCGAAAGGAACTTGGCATCTATGGTAAACAGCATTCGTGCAAAGAACGTACAACGAATGATTCGTGAACATGCACAGAAGCCACCATTTGGAAGTGAAGTCGTGTTCATGAACCGTGTGGTATGGCACGACCCTGACGATGCAAGTGAAGTGTTTGCATACGGACACGAAGTGAAGCGTGAGAACGACGATGGCACATTGACCATCATTCGCATTCAACGCATTCCTGAAGCAGATGAGTATTTTCTCGTGTTTGGGACATTCGAAACACCTGATGAGGTGAAGGAATCAACAACCCTGTGGGTATACAACACGATGGAAGCACGTGCATACATCGCAGATTACCTGAACTTCCAAACATTATCGCAGGTCGAATTAGAGTAACAATACGCACACTGAAAGGAGGTGATGCTGATGAAAGAACAGAAGAAAGAGTACCTGTTAGCGATGAACCAAGAATTGTTTGATTGGTTAAAAACCAAAGCAAAGGAGGAATCTGACAGGACATATGCACGAACAAGCATTCGAGCAATAATCGTTCGCATACTGATGGAAGCGTACAACAAAGAGCAGAGTAATTAGTACCAATACTGAAAGAGGATAGCGACAATGAGTACATTTGATTTCGATAACGTGATGAATGGTGAGTTCGATTACAACGACGACGAAAGCGTCAGTCGTGGTTATCCCAAGATTTGGTGGTTCAACGGTGTTCGACAAGCAGGGACAGCAGGACACTTCTACACGTCAGAAAAAGAGTTCCCACAGGGTTTGGGGAATCCGTGGCAACCTGTATCACGCTTCAATGACAGCGATGGGTTCGTAGCAGAACGCTTGTGCATTATCCCAATTCGTAAGCGGTATCAACCATACAAGCGTGATGTTATGGATAGCAAACGCAAAGTATGGTTGAACCCCAATGCTGAATGGGAACAGGGAATGAGCATCTACACCGAAATCCTCTGTTTCATGGAGGGTTATGATGGGTTAGTTGTTCTTGCTGTTAAGGGACTTGTTGGGAAAGCGATGACGAATCGTGTTGATGGTATCTTTAAGCGTCATGCTGATTTGGTGATTGCGACAGCAAAGAAAACAGCCAAAAAGGGTGCGAAGATTCCCCCATACATGTTTTGGATTCCGATTGCCACAAAGCGACTTGCAAATGGTCGTGTCGAATATCGTGACACAGGACATAGTTCAACGATTACCCCACCTGAACTTGACTTGGTGTTCAAGAACGACCCAACACGTGATGACATCAAAGAATGGTATATCGGTTCTGAAATGATGGTCAAAGCGAAAGAAGCATACGAATCACATGCTGAATGGCGACGTGAATTGCGACCTGTGCGTGGTGAAGATGCACCAAGTGCTGATGCACCCAAGACTGCAGTACAAGCACCACGGAACGCACCACAGGCACTACAGCACGTTGATGACGATGACGATGTATATTAGATAGCACGAATGTCCCTGCACTATGCTTCGGTATGGTGCAGGGAAACACACTAGGTTGACTTCCGCAATAAAATCGCTTTGGAATGCAACAACATGTCAACCTGATACAAATGATAGTACAACGAGGAGGATAGGAATGTTTAACTTCTTTAAGCGCAAGTCAGAGGATAAGGATATGAGTGCAGAGCAATTACTACGATTCAGTACGACCCCTGCATACAGCAAAGCACAACTAGAAGAAGCGTACAAAGAGAAATACAATGCAGGGAATAAGAATTACAGTAAGAACGTGATGGGACTTCCATCAGGAAGTGGTTTCGAACAAGAACACTTTGCAATCCTGATACAGTTCACCACAGGTGGTCATGTGTTTAGCGAATTGATATCGCAATACGAACCAAAGCGACTTCGCTACCACGGACTGCAGGGGAATGACCACGAAAAAGATGTCATGCACACAATCGAGCAACAGTACATGATGATGAACAAGTACAACTTTATCGAAAACTATCTTCCTAGACCGTGGGTTGAGTACATGGTGCAACCACGAACGGTGCATGTTGGTTCGGAATGGTTTCCTGCACGATTTACGTTCAGATACAACACACACGAATTGACGATTACCAAAGTCGGCGACGACACGTATGACTGCGATTTAGGTGTTGTATCAGGGACAGAGAATATTGCTGACATCGTTGCAGATGGGTGGTATCAACGATATGCTGTTGAACGCTTACCACTTGGGTCGAAATCAACGGACATCTTCTATGCACGTTCTAAAGAGGAAGTGAAGCGCAAAGTGGTGGGTGTCCTGACAGCACTTGAAAAAGTAGAAGTCAAAAACACACGGACAGAGTACGATTTAACGATTGTGACATCGAGCGGTATGGAGGAATTGTCATGAAACCACCTGAATGGGCAAATCATATTCCCTACAGCAAGTTTATGCACATTGTTTCACAACATGGTAGTGCAGTCGAACTGATGAGCACAGATGGAAACAAAGCGGTGCTGAAAGTGTACATGCACAACAATTTGGGAATAGTCAGGGTTATCGCAACACCACCACTATTCATCATCGTGTGGACTGAACGACTGCTGTTTGACGACACGATTACACCGAACATCAAAGCGGTTCGTGCATGGTTCGAATCGCAGGGAATGAAAGATTGGGACAGATACATTGAGTACGAGAGGAAGTACTTTGCAAATGACGGACACGATTAGTCAAGAAGAAATCGAAGAACGATACCTGAAAGCAATACGAATGCTATGGAAAGAGTTCAACGACACGTTCCTGCAGAATATTACCGACAACACAGAGGATAACGATGACACAGATAACAACGATAGACTTTCTTAAGCAAAGTATGCCAATAACGTTTACACCATTGTTGTGGTATAAGCACGTTGACGACCACAATATGCTCTTTTGGATTGCGCCAAATCAGCATCAATATCCGTATTGGCACGACGATTCTGGTATATCC
>Ga0068876_10001585_pt1 | contig 17688 bp, 11 predicted proteins | sample NOAtaG_6_FD_66442 | JGI IMG/M metagenome (GOLD analysis project Ga0068876, IMG submission 66442) | Freshwater lake microbial communities from Lake Erie, under a cyanobacterial bloom - NOAA_Erie_Diel5S_2200h metaG | ecosystem: Environmental > Aquatic > Freshwater > Lake | place: USA: Ohio, Lake... | reverse complement strand
CCTCTAAGGTGGCAATCCCTTGCATCAATGGTGAGGCGGAGTCCAGTGCGTCCCTTCCACCGATGATGTTCATGCTGTTGCGGATGCATAACAGGTAACTGTCAAGCCCCAAATTGACTGTCATGCCAAGTGCGGAAGGGTCTGCAATTGAAACAAGGTCGTAAATGCTTCCAAAACAAAGGCCGATCATCAAATAAACACAGGCCGAACCCCAAAGCCGCTCACCCATCGATTTCCTACCCCTGAACAGGTCGTTGATGGCGTAAAAAATCACGATGGCCTCTACCGAAAACAACACCGAATGAATGGCAAACAACAACACGCGCTTGAAATGTGGGTCGGTGACCCATTCCACAAATGGATTCAGGGCATAAAGTGTCAGTCCATATGCACCCATGATGAGTACGAAAAGCAGGCTTACGACGACTTGCCTGCTCGTCAGGTTCCTCAAAAAGTCCCACAAAAAAATCACATACACCCCACCCAACAACAAGAAGATGCAATCCCTCAGCATCGAAGCGGTCTGCGGGTTGTCGATGAGCATGGACAGCATAGGTCCCGACATCAACGCAGCGGCAATGATTCCGACTTGCAATGCCACGATGTTTCGGTAGTCACGCAGGATTTCCAGCCTCAGGTCAGGCGCCGAGGACTTGATTTGCAAAAAACGAAATCCGCCTCCTTCTCCCATCAGTAACGGAATCGGTCGAAGTCGCGAAACAAGGTGAGGTGAATGCCCCCACCCGCCATCAAGGTCCTTCTTGGGATATCAGTAGGGCCCATCGCCAAGGACAATCCCACTTGGAAGTTGAATTTCACCTGTTCGTATCCTGCCCTGAGCGTCAGTCCCGGTTCCCAAAAAAAGCCCAACTCATTCACCTTTGACTCGCCCGCGGCTGTTCGGTCCAAGTAATACTGAACCCCGCTGAAACGAGAGGTTAGCCCGAAGTCGAAATACCGCGTCGAAATGCCGGCTGAGGGTTGAAGGAAGGCCCTGCGGTAAAATTTCAAGTCGCTGTTGACACCCGATGAACCCATACCCAGTCCGCCCAAACATTCCAACCGCAAGTTTTGATTGACCGCCGTGTACCAGCCCGTGCTCAATTCATATTGGCGCTGCTTGTACTTTTCGGTGTATCGCATGTCAAGGTAGGTATTGAAGCTGCTAAGGTTTCCTGCCACCACCCAATGGTAATAAGGGCTGTAAGCCAATTGGAAACCATACCCGTTCGAGCCTCCGTTGATGCCGACTTGGGTTTCGTCTCCTCCCATCATCAAAGGTACTTGAGGCAGGCCGGGGTTGTACAAGGTTTGGCAGCCTGCAGACCCTAAAAGCAGAGCGAACAATCCTAAGAAGGCCCATTTGGAAAACTTCATGGTTCAATTTAGGTCTTTTTCATGAATCCTCGTCAAGGTTCGAATGCGGTCAGTGGGTTGTAGGGTTGATGCCGGTGGCTGTGATTTTCTGCAACAAAGTTGCAAACAAAAGGTCGGTTGGTTAAGTTTGCTTTATAAATGCGTTCCATCAAGTGGCAATATCAGGTTGTGTCTTGGTTCCTCATCTTCTCGGTGGGGTTCTTGGGCATTTCTCGCATGTTTCAACACGAATGCGAGGTGCATTGGGATCATGTTTCGCATTTGGAAGAATCGCATTCCCACGATTCGTTTTCCGATCAAGTTTTCGTTCATGATGGTCGCGTGCATGTGGAGGCCGTTTGCGATGCGTGTGACCACGATTTGATTTTGACATGCCAGTCCGTTCCGGTATTCAAAACGGACCCTGCAATCCCGGAAGGGACCTTGATTTGTATTACCTACCTATGTCCCGCCACGATTCGTTTGGCCGAGGATGTTTCCCGGGGCCCTCCTGCGGAAATCACGCTCTCTTGAGTTTTTGCCAGGTAGGTTTCATTCAATCATCATTTCATCATGCGGTTTACAAGGAGTGGCATTTTTTGCTGCTTGCTCTTAGGGCTCCAATCTGTTTGGTCTCAAAACACCAAGCATTGCGGGCATGTGCTGTATGGCATGGTGCATGACTCCGAAACATTGGAAGCCTTGCCTTTTGCCCGGTTGGAAATTGAGGGTACGGAGAAGGGTGCATTTTCAGACATGTCGGGTGAATACCGCATCGTGGGGTTGTGTGATGGCAAATTGAAGATGAAGGTCAGTCATGTGGGCTGTGAGGACATCACCGTGGAGGTTGAAATTCGGGAAAACACGCACTTTGACATCACCTTGCCCCATAGTCATTCCCACGCAGACAGTGTGCTCATTGAGGACACGCATCCAGAGCCCAAATCAATGGTTTCTGCCTCCACTTTGGATCGAAGGGAATTGAGCCGGGTGCAGGGATCATCTTTGGGTGAGGCACTCATGCAGGTAGCGGGAGTCACGGCTTTGCAGACCGGCCCCAATATTTTCAAGCCCATGATCCATGGCTTGCATGGGAACCGCATTTTGGTCTTGAACAATGGAATTAGGCAGGAGGGACAGCAATGGGGCAGCGAGCATGGTCCGGAAATCGATCCCTTCATTGCCACCCGTTTGACGGTTTTGAAAGGTGCAAGCGGGGTGCGCTATGGTCCCGATGCGATCGGTGGTGTTGTTTTGGTGGAGCCTGCAGAATTACCCGACTCTGCCGGATTGGGAGGTGGTATCCATTTGGCTGGTTTCAGCAATGGCCGTGGAGGAGCTGTTTCTGGTCATTTGGAGGGCGCATTTACCAAGCTACCGGGCTTTGCATGGCGTGTCCAAGGTACGTTGCGGAGGCTAGGAGACCAACAATCGCCTGCCTACATGCTTTCCAACACCGGGTTGTCCGAGCGGAACTTTTCATACGCGGCAGGTTGGTCCAAAAAGCGCTATGGTGTGGATTTTTACTACAGTCAATTCAATTCAGATTTGGGCATTTTGGCTGCGGCACACATAGGTAACCTCACCGACCTTCAACAAGCCATCGGAAGAGACACCCCGCTGGTGGTGGAGCCATTTACCTACCAAATTGGCAAGCCCCGCCAGCACATTGTCCATGAGTTGGCAAAGGTGCGGGCATGGTACAAGCTTGGTGAGTTATGGACCTTGCGGGCCAATTGGGCGCGGCAATACAACCTTAGGGAAGAATATGACATCACCCGCCGTAACATTGAGCGACCTGGACTTCAATACGAGGTCACCACGCACAGCGGCGAAATCTTGTTGGAGCATGAGCTCTGGAAGCACTTGAAAGGTCAAATCGGGTTGGCCGGACAGGTTCAGAAAAACACTTATGAAGGGGCGTTTTTGATTCCCGATTACCGTGCTTGGGGCGCCGGATTGTTTTGGATTGAGCGCCTGGTGAAGTTACGTTGGGAAGTTGAGGCTGGCCTGCGGTTTGACCATCGTTTTTTGAAAGTGTATTTGTATGAGCCCGGCGGGGTGGTGACCCGGAGTCAGGCATGGTCCAATCCAAGCCTCACATTGGGTGGATTGTACCGCTTGGATGCTCATTGGCATGTCCATTTCAATGCAGGAACAGCTTGGCGTCCGCCCGCCGTGAATGAATTGTACAGCAAAGGATTGCACCACGGTGCTGCGGCGGTGGAAAATGGCGACCCCACACTCAACGCTGAAAAAGCAATCAATTTTGTTGCATCCCTGCGATACCAAGGACATGAGGAATTCAGCGGTGAATTGAGTTTCCACCACACCCGTTTCGACGGTTTCGTCTACCTTCAACCCGTTTTTCCTCCCACCCTGACCATACGGGGAGCCTTCCCGACTTTTCAATATATGCAAGCCGATGCTCGTATGTCTGGAGCAGATTTGAGCCTGTCTTGGATGCCGATTCCACGCATCAATTGGCAGGTAAAGGCTTCTGCATTGAGGGCCCTGAACACCAGCGATGATTCTTTTTTGGTGGGAATGCCTGCCGATCGTCTTGAAAACACATTGGGATATACTTTCCGTGATTGGGGCGCAATCGGTCAACCCGGTTTGTCGGTGACGCTTGCCGCCGTTCGGCGTCAAACACGGGTCAGGGACGAGCAGGATTATTTGCCGGCACCAGGAGGATACCTCCGGGTTGATTGCGAGGTTCAGGCCGAAATTCAAGCCGGGAAACAAAACCTGACCGTCCATGCAGGCGTTCATAATCTGTTGAACACCCAATACCGTGACTATTTGGACCGTTTTCGCTACTTCGCGGACGCACCCGGTAGAAACGTGATGGTTCGGATAACTTATCCATTTTTCAACCCTTGTAAACTCAAAAAACCTTGATTATTATGAAAATGAAGAACATGATTTCCCCCTTGATTTTGGCAGCAACTGCCTTCTTGGTGCTGAATGGACTCAGTGGGTGCAAAGGAGATGACTGTGAGCCCGGTGAGGATTGCCATGTCCACGATCAGGAGCTCATCACCCGCCTGCAGGTTCAGATAACCGATTCGGCATCGGGTACATTGGTCGCATCGCCCACTTTTGACGATGCAGATGGCGCAGGTGGAAACCCTCCTACCATCGACTCGATCCAAATCATGTCCAATACCACCTACAATGTTGCCTTGAAGGTGTTTGCCCAACATGGCGATCATTCCGATGAGATCACTTCCGAAATCTTGGCGGAGGGCGATGAGCACTTGTTTTGCTTTACAGCATCTGGGGTTGCGGTCACCATTGTACGAACGGACAGCGACGGTGTTTACGAAATTGGGTTGGCATCCAGATGGCGTTCAAGCGCTGCAGGGCAGGGCAATCTCCGCATCACGCTCAAACATCAAGCCGGTGGGATCAAGGACGGAACCTGCACCCCGGGGGATACGGACATCGAGGTAGATTTTCCGCTTGAAGTCCTCTGATGAAGGATTTCTAGGAGTTTTTGCCTTCTTACCACGGAATAGGAGGTGTCCAACCGACGGGATGGGTGCCTCCTATTTTCTTTCGGCTTCAGGATGATTATTTTTGGGTCCGAAAGGGAAGGTTTCCCCGACACAACAAAACAGCCATATGCAATTCAGAGAAGAAAAAGACACCATGGGCATGGTATTGGTCCCCGTAGATCGTTATTGGGGGGCTCAGACCCAACGTTCCATCCAAAATTTCCCCATCGCGCAGGACATCAACCGGATGCCCAAAGAAATCATCCGCGCCTTCGCCTACCTGAAAAAGGCTGCTGCCCTGACCAATCGTGATTTGGGTGGATTGGCTGAAGACAAATGCCATCTGATTTGCAAGGTTTGCGATGAAATTTTGGAAGGCAAACTCGATTCGGAATTTCCATTGGTTGTTTGGCAGACGGGATCTGGTACCCAAAGCAACATGAACGTGAACGAAGTGGTCGCCTACCGCGCGCACGTCCTTCAAGGTGGCTCGTTGACCGACAAGGACAAATTCGTTCACCCCAACGACGACGTGAACCGTTCGCAAAGCTCCAACGACACGTTCCCGACCGCCATGCACATCGCGGCCTACAAAATGGTGGTGGAGACAACCCTTCCCGGCCTCAAAAAACTGAGGGACACCTTGGATGCAAAATCCAAAGCCTTCATGAAAGTGGTGAAAATCGGTAGAACGCATTTCATGGATGCGACACCGCTCACCTTGGGCCAAGAATTCAGTGGCTATGTGGCCCAGCTAAACCATGGCATCCGAGCCATTGAAAACAGCCTGCCCCATTTGTCTGAATTGGCCTTGGGTGGCACGGCGGTAGGTACGGGTATCAACACGCCCAAAGGCTATGCAAACCATGTGGCTGCCAACATCGCCCGTCTGACCGCTTTGCCCTTCATATCCGCGCCCAACAAATTTGAGGCTTTGGCTGCACATGACGGAATCGTGGCCGCACACGGAGCTTTGAAAACGGTTGCGGTGAGTCTCATGAAAATTGCCAACGACATCCGGATGCTCAGTTCAGGACCCCGATCGGGCATTGGTGAAATCTTCATCCCCGACAATGAACCCGGTAGCTCCATCATGCCAGGCAAGGTGAACCCTACCCAATGCGAAGCCATGACCATGGTAGCGGCGCAAGTTATGGGCAATGATGTTGCGATTAACATCGGCGGCAGCAACGGCCATTTCGAACTGAACGTGTTCAAGCCCATGATGATTTACAACTTCCTGCACAGTGCTCGCCTCATCGGGGATGTCTGCGTGAGCTTCAACGACAAGTGTGCCGTGGGCATCGAGCCCTTGCATGACAACATCCGAAAGCACCTCAACAATTCTCTGATGCTCGTGACGGCTCTGAATACCAAAATCGGGTACTATAAGTCCGCCGAAATTGCTCAGAACGCCCATAAGAAGGGATTGACCCTCAAGGAAAGTGCAGTTCAGTTGGGGTATTTGACCGAGGCTGAATTTGATGAGTGGGTGAAGCCCGAAACCATGGTAGGCGAGATTTAAGGCATAACCAGGGTTGTTTTCAGACGAAATCGAAAGAAAGGGCTGCGAGTATGCGGCCCTTTTGTTTTTTCAAGCCCTTAAGTCTTGGGAAGGCGCATCCAACTGTTGACCCAACGTTGGAAGGGTTGTTCCAATAACCAGGCATACATGAGGATCAGGGGCGCGAAAATCAGAAAGTCCAACACGATGTTGCCCGTTTTAACAGCCGAGGAAAAATGAATGATGGGCAAATGGACAATGTACAGCGCGTAGGAAATTGGCGCCAAATGCACGAATCGCCCGAGGAGGGCTTTGAAACCGAAGAAATGGAAGGATTGCCAAACCCAAGCAGCGAATAAAATCAGGCTGGCGGTGACAAAATGGCGCATTTGAAGGAAGGGAAACAAGGCGATGTTGGGCTTCATCCATCCTTGGTCGGCATCGTAGGCATGTAGGGCCCAACAGATTCCGGTAAGGCACATCAACGCCCAAACCGGGAATTGATGTCTAAGGGTGATTTTGCCTTTGGTCATGAACTCCTTGGCCAACTCCACGCCGCACCACCAAATGATGTAATAGGCGAAGAACACAGAAAATCCATTCGGAAAGATGGACAAGAACAAAACATTGGCCAGCGAAAAGCCCCCCACAGCCCATTTTGAAAGGTGTGGAGTCCGTTCGAAAAGCTTCATGGTGGGGTAGTAAAGCATATAAAACCACCATTCATAACTCAGACTCCACAAAGGATGGTTTCCCATGAATGGGTGTGCGATGCCGTAGGGATTGTTGTCGTCTTGTAATTGACCAAGGTTGAGCAGGAAATCTTGCCATTGGAACGCCACCCAAGTGCCTGAACCCAAACAGGCCAAAAGATAGTTGGTAAGCATTGCGAGAATGAAAATCGGATAAATCCGCCTGAACCTAGCCAAAACAAATTCACCCCAACCGACCGTTTTTTCTTTTGATTGGACGGAATAATGAATCACGAACCCGGACAAGATGAAAAAAAGCAGCAGGGAAAATTGTCCGAGGATGAAATAAGGTTGCAGGGAGGCCAATTCGTTGCGAGAATGAACGAAATGATGGACCAACACATACAATGCCGCAACACCCCTAAGGGCTTCCAACTTGTCTAGGCGTCTAGATTGGTTCACGGGGCAATTTAAATGTTTTACCCTCAACGATACAAGGTTACGGTTCCTGCCCGCTTGACCGTTTTGCTGAGATAGCCGCGGGCTTCGATGACATAGGTATAAACTCCTTCTTGACAGGGGGCGTCGTGCAGGTCACCATACCATCGGAAGTCGGGATCACGGCTCTCATATATCAACATCCCCCAACGATCAAATATCATGACATGGAAGTCCTTGACACCTATCCACGGGGTGTTGAAGTAATCGTTGATGCCGTCTCCATTCGGGGTGAATGCATTGGGCACGTAAATGGTGAAATCCACTCCTACGATGATGCGCTGAATCAGGGTATCCGTGCAACCATTTGAGTTCATGGCCACAAGCTTGGCGTAGAAAACCCCGGTATCCAAGTAGGTATGGGAAGGTTGAAACAAACTGGATTGACCTCCATCATCGAAAAACCACTGGTAGGAGTTCGCTCCAGTGCTGAAATTTTGGAATTCGACGGTGAGTGGTACCATCCCCGAGTCTGGCGTCGGCACGAAATCGGCCAAAGGCAACAAGGTATCAACGGTGAGCAAAATTGAGTCGGGCAGGCTAGGACACCCTTCTACGATGGCTGTTGCGACATACCAGGTGGAGCTGTCAGGAGAAACCACCAATCTCCTCGTCGTGTCTCCTGTGCTCCATGAAACTGACTGACCTCCAAACGCGAAAATGTTGGCTGTCGAACCCTCGCAAACCACCCTGTCGGCACCTAATTGAACGACTGGTGTTGGTGTTACGGCAATCCTGATGGTGTCGAAATTGTCACATCCATTGGCAGAGGTGACCTGAAGGGTAAATGTGGTGCTTGTTTGTAAAGTTGCTATGGGATTGGCCACTGTAGGATCGTTCAGCAGGGAAGAAGGAGCCCAATTGTAATTTCCTCCACCCGATCCTGACAATTGCGCGGTAGAATCTTCGCAAACGGTGGACGGTCCGCCGGCTACCGCCACCGGCGCAGGCAATAGTTGAACATTGAACGTGTCAAGGTCCCTGCAACCCCATTGGTTTGTGCCTAAAAGGTAGTAATCCCCCCCGATTGTGGGGAAAAACAAAGTGGTGTTGGATGCTGGTGCATCGAAAAAGGCCGCTGGCGTCCATTGATAGTTCAGGGCCCCAAAACCTGTGACTTGGCTTGTATCGAGTTCGCAGAGAATCATGTCGGGGCCTGCATCCACCACCGGCAAAGGCCTTAGGGTAATGCGAACGCTATCCAAGGCGGTGCAGCCATCCGCATTGGTAACTTCCAAAAAATAGGTGATGTCTGATGGAGGGTTTGCGGTAGGGTTGGGAATGTTCGTCGCACTGAGAAAAACCGGCGGAGACCAATTGTAACTACCCCCGCCCGTCCCATTCAGCGTGGTTGAGTTGCCCTCACACAAATCTACATCGGGCCCGGCCTGGGCTTGGACGTTGCTGATTTCGATCCGGACCTGTTCCGTGTCCGTGCAGCCATTCACATCCGTGACCGTGACCACATATTGGGTGGTGGTGGATGGGAAGGCCCAAGTAGACGAGGCTGTTGGGTTGGACAAACTGGTGCCGTTGGACCAGGCATAGGAAAGCCCTCCATTTGCAGTCAAGAGTGCGCTATCACCTGGGCAAATTCGTGTATCTGCGGATGCAATGGCTGTGGGAGAAGGCAAGACCGTGACGGTGACCGTGCCTGTGTCGCGACAACCACTTGCCATGATGACCTCAACGGTGTAAGTGGTAGTGGAGCTGGGTGAGGCGGTGACAGAATTGCCATTTACACCGCTCAAACCATTGGAGGGAGACCAATTGTAGGATTGGCCGCCGGTTGCTGTCAACGATGCGCCTTGTCCCCTGCAAATTGAGGTGTCGGGGCTGACGACAGCTTGGGCTGGAGGGAAAACGGTGATTGTGGTGAAGGATGTGTCCGCAATGTTGCAGGCATTGGGGTCCGTGGCAATCAAGGTGACCACATACACACCCGGTTGAGTATAAAGGTGTGTCGGCGCAAACAGGCTGCTGGAGTTTGAGGTACCACTCAAAGGATCACCAAAATTCCAATTGAAGCTGACGGCCCCGATGCTGTTGTTGGTGAATTGAACGTTCAAAGGTGCGCATCCGGAGACGGTAGGGGAGGCAGAAAAACTAGCCCTCACGCCTGGAAGATTCAACTCCATTTTGAAACAAGCCAAATTGCATCCGGAACTGTTGTTGCTGTTGGAATAGGCATTGGAGGTGGTGGGAAAGTCCGAATTGGACCAACATCCGGCACATACGCTTTGGTAGATTTCGGCCTCCTTATTGAAACGACTGGTGCCTCCGTCCACGTGTTCGTTGCTTTGGGTGCCCCCGATGAATGTAGCATAATCCAAAGCCTGCGCATCTTTCTCCAAGACGATGATGTACAGGTCTGAGCCATGCGTGGAGGATTGAAATGCATCTGCAGTAACCGGCAATCCTGCAGTACTGCCTTCGAAGTTGGTGGCTCCTCCCCATCCGGAAACGTATACATACTCGCAATTGTCAACTAGAAATGCAGTCGGCGAAATGTTGATGCCCGCATTGCTCGTGCCGAATTGTGTGGAGTAAATCAGGTTGCTGAGGGTGTTGTTCAGCTTCATGATGAATTGGCCACCTTGTTGAGTGGACCAAACCCCAGGCGTCACAGGCCATGAGCCCTCTTTTTGCCCGACCACATATACCTCGTCGTCATCGTCCAACTCCACAAAATAGCATTGGTTGTAAGAGGCATTTCCGATGAAAGTACCGTTGAGGATGGTCGAACCGTTGGAGTTGATGCGGACGATGAACCCATCGATGCCTCCATTGTAGAGGGCACTGAATCCACCGGATCCGACCGGAAAGTTGGAACTGGATGTGCCACCTGTCACCACCACATTTCCGCCTGCATCCACCTTGAGCGAGTAGGCCGCATCACTTGCACTTCCTCCCAAATAGGTGCTCCAAGTCAAAGAGGTCAAGGCGGGGTTGAGTTTGAATACACACCCATCCTGAACACCACTGAGGTTGGTGCGAAACGCTCCGGCGGTGGTCGGGAAATTGGCGGACTGGGTACAATTGGCAACGTACACATTGCCTGCGTCGTCCACCACGATTTCTCCACGGGCATCATCGCCGTAGTTGTGCTTCAGTCCGTTTTGGGCATAGTTGGTCGAAACGTTGAGGGCATCATCCCCGGCCCCACCCATGAAAGTTGAACCCAATAGTTGATTCCCGCCTTGGCTGAGCCGAACCACGAAAATATCTGCATTGCCATTGTAGGTAGCGTCGAAACATCCGAATGAAGTAGGGAAATCGGCGGAAGTGGTACGCCCCATCACATACAACGTGTTGGTGGCATCCACCACCATGGAGTGTGGCTGATCGGGGCCTGATGCACCTCCAATGTAGGTGGAGTATAGGTGGGCGCCCGTAGGACCAAATTTGGAAATGGAAGCATCGAATCCTCCCCCGTTGAACGAAACATCGTAGGCTCCAGTGGTGGTAGGGTAGCCTGCTCCGTAAGCAATCCCTCCGGCATACAACGCACCATTATTGTCATAGGTGGCAGTGAAGCCAAAATTGTCGGCAAATGATCCGGTGTAAGTCGAGAAGACCATGGTGGGGTCAATGAGGACAGGTTGGGTCTTGTCATACCCATTTGGAAAATCAAAGGCCAAAGCCTTTCCATTCAACATGAAGTCACACGGAACCTTTTCATTTCCTTGAAAAGCCACCGGGGCCTGGTCGGCCACATCCGTGACACTCGTTTTCACAATCAGGTTTCCATCTCGCAATTCCAATCCGTCCTGACCCTCAAATAGCAACCGAATATCACTTGGATTGGCACCGGCTTTCACATCGAATGCATATTTCAGGTGTTGCCCGTCTCCTTGGATGATGTAGTCGATGCCCGGATAGATTTCCCGGTAGCGCACGGATTGAAACAGGGGTACCTCTGTTGCCCAATGGGACGAATCATTCCCCAAAAAGTAATTGTGGTATTCTGAAGCTTGATTTTCGCCCGATACAACCGGAGATGGGTTTGCTCCCCCGAACTGAACCGTGTAAGAATGGCAGTTCATTTGGAAGGGTTGTCTGGCGTTTTTGCCGTGAAACCATCTTTCGTGGAGGTCCTTGGTGTCACAAATCACAAATACCAGCCGGTTGGTTTCTAAAAACACCCTGGCACCGGAGGCTAAATCAGCAGCGTAAAGGACCTTTTGTTCCCACTGCCCATTGTTTTTCACGAATTTCAACCCAGATGACGAGGGGGCGGATGGAAGACCATGAGGGGGGCCCACCCTCGGAAATGCCGTGGCGCATGTCAACACAAACAGGAGTGCGATTGAAAAACCCCTAAAAAACGCCATCATGACATCTAAATCCTTGAAAACGAACCTGAATTCGCGACTTTAAAATTACGCAACGTGGCGGGTATTGGCAAGGTTGCGGAATTGATACCACAATGGGTGCTTTCTTTAACGAATGGTGAATTTTCAGGCCCCAACGGTTTCAGTTGCTGACCCTGAGTTCAAACGGTGTGATATTGTTAACTTTGGTACCTAACCCTCTCAACATGGCTCGACCGATTTTTCGAATCAACAGCAAGCGAATCAGGTTCATACGGCTGAACACCCAACAATTTTTAAGGAAAAAGCGCATTCGGCACCTCAGCCAGGTTGGTACGCTCAGAAAATTGTTAGTCAAGGCATCTGAAACGGAATTTGGTCGCAGTTTCGGATTTGCTGAAATTTTGTCCGATCCCAATCTTCAGGATGCTTTTGCCAAGCGTGTGCCTGTGGTGGACTACGATGGCATGCACATTTGGTGGCGTCGCGCAGAACAAGGTCATGCCGATGTGGCTTGGCCAGGCAAAGTGAAATACTTCGCGTTGAGTTCGGGTACCTCGGGAGCCCCTTCAAAGCACATTCCGGTCACCAAAGCCCTGCTTCGTTCCACCCGAAAAACCTCAATGAGGCAATTGGTGGCCTTGCGAAACTTTGGCATACAACCGGTATCACTTCGCACGAAGGTTTTGACTTTATCAGGGTCGACCTCCTTGCAGGATTTCGGGATTCACCAAAAAGGAGACGTCAGTGGAATCAATGTAAAAAATTTGCCTTGGTTTGCCAGGACCCTCCACAAACCCGGCCAAAAAATAGCTGCAGCGCCGGATTGGGAAAGCAGGTTGGCCATGATGGTGGAAAAAGCACCTTCTTGGGACATCGGTATCGTGGCAGGTGTTCCAGCATGGTTGGACATTTTGCTCACCCGAATCCGTGAAACTTACGATTTGGACCATATCCATCAACTTTGGCCGCATTTCAATGCCTTCATCCATGGTGGGGTTTCCATCACCCCTTATCGCAGCAAATTGGAGTCCCATTTCGGGAAGCCTGTGGTGTTTGCAGAAACGTACCTAGCCTCTGAAGGGTTTTTTGCCTACCAAAGCAACCCGGATTCCACCGGCATGGAGCTTGTGCGGAAGGCAGGGATTTATTTCGAGTTCATCCCCTTCACTGAGAGCCACTTCGATGAAGATGGAGGTCTGCTCAACCCATTTCCGGAATCCTTCGATTTGTCCAAGGTGGAACTTGACAAGCCTTATGCCTTGGTGATTTCCACCTGTGCGGGTGCATGGAGATACCTCATCGGGGATGTGGTTCGATTCGTTAGTTTGGACCCACCCGAGATCATCATAGACGGACGGACCAAGCATTTTTTGAGCCTTTGCGGTGAACACCTTTCCGTCGACAACATGAACCATGCCTTGGCTCAGGTAGGCTCTGAGTTGGGGCTTCATTTACAGGAATTCGGTGTGGCTGGCATCACGAAAGGCAAGTCATTCGGTCATCATTGGTATGTCGCCTGCGATACGTCGGGTGTGGACCCGGAAAAGGTGAAAATCCGTTTGGACGAGGCATTGAAGTCATTGAACGACGACTATGCCGTGGAGCGTCAGCATGCCCTTTCCCATTTGGAGGTGACCTTGATGCCGGGGAATCTGTTCATTGATTTTTTGGCATCCCAAGGTAGGGCCGGAGGTCAAAGTAAATTTCCTCGGGTGCTGAAGGGCCAAGTTTTGGACAGTTGGTTGGAGTTTTTGCGCGATGAGGGAGTGTGAATTTTCGATGTTGAAGGTTGGGACAAGAGTCTCGTTCTAACCCCTCATGAAGTCTCAGCTTGTCCCGATTCGTTTTGTTTGCTCAAGAACGCAGCCCCTCCAAGGGCACAAATGGCAAGGAAACACCCTGGCTCCAACAACAGGTCTTCCACCTGCAAATGAACCATCAAGGCTACCCAAGCTGAAAAATAGCCCACAGTTCCTGCGTTTCCGCTGCCTGCCTCCCCAAACAAGCCAAAGGAAATCATGGCTGCCAATCCTGCCAACAAAAAGGCCCCAATCCATCCTGTTTCCGCTATCGAACCCAACCACAATTGGTGGGCGCCGCCTGTCCATCCAGGCCAGTAGGAAATTTTTGCGACCTCTTCATCCGTCCGCAGGAAATGTTTGAAGTCGGGTGCAAAGCACCCTGGACCCGTACCCAGCCAAGGCCTTTGTTCTGCCATGCGAAATGCAAGTTCCCACCTCAACATGCGCTCCTCGTTGGAAAATGAGTTCACTTTGGAAAAAACGGTCCTGTTGCCGAGCCCCCCATCCATTCCTTTCGGCCAAAGCAAAAACACCGTTCCGACCAATCCGATGATGGTCACAATGGGCCTCAATTTTTTCCATTCCCCCACCATCAAACCCAATGTCAGTCCTCCCGCTGCAATTCCCAACATGGCCCCTCTTGAAATCCAAAAAATCCAAATGCCGGCCAAAATTGACCACAACCAGGCCATCCTTTTTTGGACCGAGCCCCTGACCGACAAAGGCCATGTCAAAATCGCCGCCAATAAGGTTCCGGCAGCCACGTTGTCTTGGGTAAAAAAAGGTACGGTGCTCAATTTTGGCTCAAACGGTGAAAAAATGACAGAATAAACCAAAACCGTTGCCGTCGCCCAGCCAAAACGATTCCAAAATGACCGATAGGTTTCAGGGTCACCCACCAACGACCAACCAAGTGTCCCTATCGCCCACATCGAGGTCCATTTCAATGAAACAGCTGGACTCAACGAAAAAACCGCTGAAATCAGGCACCATAGAATCCAAGCCAGTAAAACCCAACCCGATAGTGAAACATGCAGGGGTTTCTTGCGACTTGAAAGGGTATGCAACATTGCCAAAACAACCGGGAAAAAGCCCATCAAGTCTAAGAGGGCAATGCTAGTGTTTTTGGGTGCCAAAATAACCATCCAAGCGGCAAGGGGCATTAAAGATTCAGGCTGTCTGAACCAATACTCGACACAGAGGGCCAATGACGGGACACAGGCCAACATTAGCACCCAATTCGGCCAAGAAAACCATGTATGGGTAGCCGTTCCGATGGTCAGGGTTGCGGCGGCCAACAACTCAAACGCAACATGTGAAAGACCTTTTTTCCCCATCAATTTTGCTGGGTCGTGGGCTCCACCATCAGGATTTCTTTCACGTTTTTCCGGATGTTGCGTGCCATGCCATCCGTGTCAAGGTCATTGGCATCGGTACCAAAAGGGTCTTCGATTTCTTCCGCCAATACTTCAATGCCTGCGATGACATAGGTGGCAAACATGATCATGGGGACTGACCAATATCCTAATTTCGTTACCATGCTGAGGGGCAGGGTAGCCAGATACAGAATGATGACTTTTTTGATGTAGGTGCTGTATGAAAACGGAATGGGTGTATTTCGAATTCGTTCGCAAGCGCCGCCAACCTCCATGCAATTGTCGAGGTCCTTGGCCAAGGCGAGCATTTGTTCGGGCGTGATGATGCCTGCTTTTAGGTCATTTTGAACCTGTTGTTGGAGGTGGGCCACGATGTGTGCCGGTTTGTGTTGTGCCTCTCGGATGCTGCTTGCATAAGGCATGTTTTCCAAGTCCAAATCATCCGGTTCGCAGGTGCCCCGCAGATGCTCTTTGAGGGCGAAGTAGAAATTGTAGATGGTTTTAAAATAGTAATCCCTCCTTGCTTGGTCCTCCAGGGGCAGGATTCCATGCAATTTCAGCGCCAAATTGCGGCTTGAATTGGTGAGGCTTCCGAACAATTTTCTTCCTTCCCACCAACGGTCATAAGCGGTATTGGTCCTGAACACCAAGACCAAACCCAACACGATGCCCACGATGGTATGGATGGCAAAATCAGCTGGGATGGGGATTTCCCATTTATGGACCGTGAAAACCAATCCGAAGGTAAATGCACCGACGAGGAGAATGGTTGGTGCCAAGTAGCGCATGAGTTGCGACCGATGGAGGCCGAAAACGAGCTTGAGCCAGTTTTTAGGATTGTAAGAGATCATGGATGGGTAGGATGGCGTCTGCCAAAGGTAGCTTTTTCGGTTGGCAAAATGAATTCTGGCCAAAAGGGTCGAGGATGGATGGCTTGCAGGTGCTGTGGGGAGTTTGGATATTCGCCACATGCCTTTTGAACTTCCAAACCCAAAGGAGATTTTTCAGTATTCGATTGATTTCGACCGGTTGGCCGAGCGCATTTGGCAGGTTCAAGCTTTGGCAAATGCTCCAATGGCGGAGTTTGTCAAATTGATGGCGTTGGAGGGGATGGAGTTCATGCCGGTTTCCTTTTTCAAGGATTTTGAAATGCGTTGTGGGACGGATTGGAATCCTGATGCGGTGTTTTTCAGTAGCGGCACCACCGGGCAAGCCCGCTCCAAACATCATGTTAGATACCTGTCGGTCTACCAACAATCTTTGCTCAAAGGATTCCACCATCATTTTCCCGAAGGGCCCTACCGAGTTTTGGGATTGATGCCTTCACCTGAGCATGCACTGAACTCCTCGCTTGTTTGGATGGTTAAGACTTGGATGGAGAGTTTTGGATTGGGTGGCAGTGGTTTTTTCATGCATGATTTCCATGGGTTGAAGGACGCTTTGGAAGATGCCACCATACGGGGGGAGCGGATTTTACTCATCGGGTTGAGTTATGCCTTGTTGGACTTTTCAGAACGATTTCCAGTTGGGTTGCCTGCCGATACCATCGTGATGGAGACAGGAGGGATGAAGGGGCAACGTGAGGAATTGGTCCGGGATGACCTGCATGGTCGTTTGAAAACGGCTTTCAAGTTGGATCGAATTTATTCGGAATACGGGATGTCGGAAATGTTGAGCCAAGCTTATACCGACGGAGGCAACAGATTCAGATGTCCGCCATGGATGAAGGTGGTGGTCACGGACTTGTTTTTACCCGGCAAGCGGGTGGGCATGGGTCAAACCGGCCGCATCAACATCATCGATTTGGCCAACCTGCACAGCTGTTCATTCCTCCGTACCGACGATTTGGGAAGGTTGCACCCGGACGGGAGCTTCGAGGTTTTGGGTCGATTGGACCACGCCGAGATGCGGGGATGCAACTTGATGTATTGGTCGGACTGACCCCTGTTCAAGCTTGGGATTCCTTGCTGGCATGGCTACCCATCAAGGGCAGGCGCTCAAATGGTTTGTTCCGGTCAAACAGGTATCGCATCGTGTAATAGGTCTTGTAAATCTCACCTCCCACATCCATGGCCACCTTGAGCATTTTGGGATTGAAATCGCCGATCCAAGTCATCTCCATGTGGTTCCAATGGTTCATGGGATGAAGCACAAATGAAGCGCCTTTGATGAGTCCTGCGTCCACCCCTTTGCCTTGATGTGCGGGCACCACTCCGAACACAATCCCGTAGCAAACGGTGGTTTTCTTTCTTTTCAGCGTCCACCACACTTTCAACTTTTGAAGGAGGCCGAATTTGCCGTTGAATCCCTTGATGACTTGGTTCAGGTCCGGAATCATGATGAAAAACCCAACAGGCTCGTCCTTGTGGTAGCCAAACCAGGCCAATTCAGGAGCCAAAATCGGTTTCAGTTTCTTCATGAGGCTGTAGGCCTGTTCTTCTTTCATGAGCTTGAAGTTGTCATGTCCTCCCCAAGCCGCATTGTAAATCTTCATGAAGTCGGAGGCATACTTTCTTAGCTGACTTTTATCGATGTGTCTGAAACTGTAATTCGGGTCGCGCATCAAAGCGTCATAGCCACGCTCGAATTTCTCCTGCACGGGGTCCATGATCCTGCGGTAAAGCACATATTGTTTGTAGTA
>Ga0068876_10001583_pt1 | contig 17708 bp, 16 predicted proteins | sample NOAtaG_6_FD_66442 | JGI IMG/M metagenome (GOLD analysis project Ga0068876, IMG submission 66442) | Freshwater lake microbial communities from Lake Erie, under a cyanobacterial bloom - NOAA_Erie_Diel5S_2200h metaG | ecosystem: Environmental > Aquatic > Freshwater > Lake | place: USA: Ohio, Lake... | reverse complement strand
CGCTACACTGGTGGATTAAGTAGAAAAAAACCTGTACCAAATGAAGCAGAATTAATAGAAAAAATGAAATCTTATCCTAATTGGTGGTATATTGGTAATTAATGAGTGGGTTAAGAGGTTTTGAGTTTTTACTTTATTTTAGCAAAGTAAATTTTATTAATAAATTATCGGCAGGCATATTTTCTATTGATAAATTGCCACATATTCTTAAAGAAAAACATTTTTTAATATGCAATTTAAGTCCTAGTAATTTGCCAGGTTCGCATTGGATTGCAATAATTAGAACGGAAAAAAATACTCTTGAAGTATTTAACAGTTTAGGTGTTTCCAATTTAGACACATTAAAAAGTTATTTTAAGTTTAAAAATACTTTTGAGCTTTTATTTAACGAACAAAAATTTCAAAGTGATTCAAGTGTTAATTGTGGTTATTTTTGTATTTATTTTATTGTTCAAAGATTATTTAATTTAGATATGTCATTTGAACATTTACTTGAGGAAATTTTTAATATTGATCCAAATATAAACGACACCTTAGTAACAACTTTTTGCCAAAAATTATTAAATGACAATGATGACCTTTTTCATTAATTTTATTTTTTTTTTCAGATGGCCAATCTTCAAGTGTCTAAAGTTTTGGAGCCGGAACTTGCTGTACAAAAATTTGAGTTTCCTCCCGATGTGAATCGATTTGAAAATCCTTTCACCATGCTTTTAGCTGGTCCAACAATGTGTGGTAAAAGCACATTTATTTTAGAGCTCTTAAAATGCCGCAATGAACTTTTGAGAACAAAATATTCTCAAATTGTGTACCGAGTTCCGGCTACCGACTTGCACTCTGAAATTCGACAAAAATACATCTCAAAACTTACGGAGATAATTCCTGATGTGATTGTTAAAACTGGTCTTCCCGAACCGAGAGATTTTATGGTCAGCAATCTGCCAAAACTGTTTATTCTAGGTAAAAAAAATTATGTTGCAGCATAAACTAAATTTTAAATTTTAAATATATGTGTATTTTTAGTAATTAATCTCATTTAATTTCAGATGATCTGATGAAACCACTGTTCGAAAACCGCGAAATGGAAACATTTTTTACTAATGAAGCTCATGGATGGAATACTAGTATAATTTATACTTTACAAAATTATTTTCCTCTTAAAAAGGATCTTACTATTGTGAGACAAACTTGCTACAAAGTAATTTTTAACGATGTATCCGATAAAACTTATTTGTCAACCATTTCTCTCAGAATTTCTGGAAAATCTAATTTTTTAAAAGAATGTTTTCTAAAACTAAAAAAAACCTCTCCCGATCAACGATACAATTATGTGATGGTCGATTCACACCCTGGATCAGATTTAACGCATAGACATTTATTTATTAAAACCAATATATTTCCTTCAAAAGACAAAAAAATTAGGCCATTGTTTTTTATTCCACCATAATTTTAAAATTTGTAACCAAATGGATAAGTAATATAATTAGAATCATCTTTAACAATAAATCGTTTAGCATGTATATCATTTCCAAAATTAAAATATGTCAATATTTCATGAAATTTTTTAGTTTGTTTATCAACGACCTTGTGAAGTTGAGGTAAATAAATATTTGTAACTTCAGACGCAAAATTTTTTTCAATAAATTCTTTGTATAATTTTGGAGTAATAGTATCACAATTGTTAGATGATTTTGTTGAAAGACCTTTAACTTTAAGCAAGTGATGATAGGTTTCGTGAGAATCTTTGTATGTAATAGAATAATTACGAGGTCCAAAACTATAAAATGATTCAATTGTGACATTATTACCTAACACATGTTTGAAATCACCAAAAGCGTGTGAATACTGTAATGGATCAGGTACATTTTCAGGTAATGCGAAAATAAGTGAATCGGTATCAACGGATAATACAATTCCATTTAATTTTTCAATTTTTTCTGCTTCTTCATAAATAAATTTTCTTGCCAAAGCATTTATTTCTGAAGTCAAATATAAAGTGCCGCATAAACTGGGTTTAATTTTGGTAGGAGTAACAATTTCAATTTCACAGACGTCGTCGGTTAAAGGAATTATATCTAAAATATGATTATCCGGAACTGAGGCATATTTTTCAATTTCATACAAATTGCGGCAAAAAAAATGTTTAGTAAAATTAGTATGAAGAGCAAAGCGGCCATAAAACGAATTTAACATTTCTTTATACAATTGTTTTTGAGCAGAATTGGCTTTTACTTTTTTTGGGTTTATTGCAAGCAAATTATTAAGATTCATTTTTGAATTTATTTTTTCACAAATAATGTCTTTATTATCGTTTGTTGAAAATAAATCTGTACTTTGTAACTTAAGAGAACCAAGTATTTTTACAAAAGTTTCAAAAATAGGTTTTCTTTCACTGTAATGATGAACTTCGTACCACTCTAAAATTTTGTACCCTAAAGATACAGCCTTCTCTAAATCTGTTACCTGATAACAAGATGTAAAGGCACGATTTTCATCGCTACGATGAACGCAACGTTTTGTAGTTTTTTTGGTAAGACAAGAACGACAAAGTGCCATGTGATTATATTCGTCATTTAATCTGTAAGGCAAATAAGGACGGAATAATTTTGAAGGAGGTAGAATTTTAACATGAGCAGCATCTCCTTGCATAGGTTCATTATTATAATAAAAATGATTATTAACATATTTAATATTATTTTTGAGTAACTGTGGATTTAAAATTACAGTGTACTTTCCAACAGGAAATGAATTAGTCATGGCAATATGACTGTACAAAGAATTAACATCAGCAAAATATAATTTATAATTTGGATGGTCAGTTAGAGAAAACTTTAATCTGTACACTTCAATAAAACCTCCTCGCAAAGTAGCTCTTGGGGTTAATCGTCTTAATGGTCTGTTTTTAGAAAAATTTGTATCAATTTGAAACACTTCCATTTCTACCGGATTATTTAATTTATACTTATGCCATTCACATTCATAAATTACTTCAATTTTTTTTACATCAAAAAAGTAGTAATTTAATAACGTATTTTCTTCTTTCTCGTCTCTTTCCTTTAATTTTTGCATTGGCATTCCAAATACATTATTTGAATCAATAGTTCGTTCTTTATTACGAATATGGGAGCAATCCGGGGGTAAATGGAAATGAAACTCACAACCTCGATATTGATAAACAGTTTTAGTAATAGGCGAATAACCGTCAACAAAGTGTTTTCCAAAACACTTTTGACCATCGGGATTGTTAAAAGCATTAAGGATATTTAATCCGAAATGTTTCCAATTGAGCCAATTGGTCCATTCGATTTCGCCTCTACTAACCTGTACCGAACTGCCTGTAAAAGGATGCATAACTGTGTGCATAATTTCGTCATTCATAAAAAAGTAAGCAAAAACAGCATATGTAAAACCACTTATTGAGCTTATTTTCCATCCAAAAGGATGTATAAAATTTAATTTTTCGTGTTGGTTTTTGGCAGTTTTAAAAATTAAATCTTGCAATTCAAAACATTGTTGAACAAAGGAAACACAACAAAAGAAAAATAATTTTGATTCGTATCTAGTTGTATTAATTAAATTATCATTAAAATTATAAGGGGCTTGAAGTTTGGAACAAAATATTTTTTTATGTTCTCGTTCGTCATTTGTATCAGAAAATTGTAAGAAATCAATTAATTTTGGTGGATTTCCTACGTAATTGTAAAATTCATTTCTGTTCCATATATTTGGATAATATACTCTTTCAAAAGGAATATTATATTGGACTGCTAAATCAAAAATAGAACCTTTAATATAACAGCTCATGTGAACAAATCTTAATTTAAGGGTTGAAATTTCCAAAAAATTAATTTTATTTCCGTCTTGAAAAACGTTTGGAATCACGTCGAGTTCAACAAAAGATTTTAAAATTAATAGTAAAGTTCTTGAGTCGCTTACAACCACTGTAAAATTTGACATAACATTTGAAGAACATAAAAAAATCATTAATTTATTTACAGCAGTTTTTATTTGACTGTTATCAAATTTTGAGTTAACTGTTTGCTCAAAATCTTTTGAAACATTTTGAGATGTTTTTTTGATTTTAAATGGTTTTTCTGAAAATGGCTTGGGATTTTCAGCATATTGATGATAAATTTCTTCTGTAGAGTTAATATTATAAAATAACAAATTATCATCTAAAAATAAATGTTCTTTAAATAAACAACGACTTTCCTCTTTATATAAACTAATAACATTAGGTACTTCAGAGGTAGAATTATTTTTATGAATATCACATAATAAATCACAATAAAAGTCTTTTTTAAATAATTGAGCAAACGTTAAATTATTATCATCACAAAATTTTTTTTGTATACTGTAACAATTTTGACAATTAGCACATCCAAAGTCTTTAAAAGCAACGTGTAAAAATGCCATATTAGGCCAAATTAAGTGACCTGCTTGTTTACTTATTTGACAAATATGATTTTCTTCTTTTACTTTATAACAAAAAGTACAGGTATATTTTTTTACTCCGCATACATGACGTTCTATTAAAACATCTCTATTTTCATTTAAACGACTAAATTCGAAAATTCCACAAATCGGACATTTCCATCCTTTACCATTTGAGTTACAAACTTTTTTGTGGCGATCGTAACAGGTATGTGATTGAAATGTTAAATTACAATTATTACAATCGAAAGATAGCATTTGTTTTACTTCTGGCAAATTAGAATCACAAAAAAATATATTTTCGTTAGCAATTTCAATTGTTTCTTTAGTTTTGTAAATGCCGTTACAATTAAAACATAATCTTATTTTTGAACATTTGTGATTTCTTCTCCATTGATTATTTAATGATTTTCGACAATCAAAACATACAATCTTTTTATAAAAAGTAAAAAATGCTTTTAAATTATCTATAATATTTACATGACCATTAAGCACTTGTAAATATATGCGCGGTAATTCATAATTATTTCCAGGAGGGAATGATTGAATTTCAGGCTTTCCACCATCAAGAGATAATATAACATGAATTTGAACTTTAAAGTAATCAGAAAGTATTTGGAGCACTTTTAATTCATGAGGTCCTTCTAAGCTAATATTACAAGCTTGACAAACATCTTTGTGAAATTCATGTAAAAGATGAATAGCTTCTTCTTTTAATTTTTTAGCTATTCTTCTGTAACATATTTTTTTAATTTTTTCATGAAATATAGGATTTGTTATTTTAAGAATTGCAAAACACACTGATTTTGTTAAACAATCATTTTTAATTTCAGTTTGCAAAGATATTCTTCCACCTGGTAAGAAACAGTTTTTAGTGTTTGTGCCAACTGTTGTTGCCAGAGTCACAGGTCGACGTTGAGTACTTGAATTTTCTAAATGTACGTTAGAAACAACTCTAAAAAACACACAAAATGATTTTTCTAATAGTTTCATTGATGAATTAGAGTTAACAAAACGATTTAAATTTGACATTAGATGTGTCACCATATTTTTGGCATCATTGTCTTGAAGGATATATGGTGATGTTCTAAATGCATTAAACAAATCTTCTTGAGTTAATGTCATATAAATCATGTTTTTTGTTTCATTCTTATAAAACGATTTTAAATTTTGTAGTATAGAAAAAAAACTTTTTTCTAATATATCTAACACGTCTTTTAGTAATATTGGTTTATCAGTTTTTTTTTTAAAATGTAATATGTATTGATGATCTTGTAAATTAAACTTTTTTTGTCTTTTTAAGTATGTTTTTATAACATAAACTTTAACTAAATCATTTTCTTCTATAAGAGTTTCATCATTAAATATATCGTCTTTATTGTTTGAATTATTTTCTCGTTCGTCCTCTTCGGATAATGTATTATTGTCAATATGATCACTTAAATTTGCAAACTCGTCAATTTGGTTTTGTTGCTGCACTTGTTCTTCTTCAATGTCGGTTTCAATATTTCTTAATAAATCAAAATGATGGGAAGACGAAGAATCATCACTATCAATATTTTCTAATGTTTGATTATTTGTTTTGTTAAGGGTTTCTTTAACTTGTTGCCTTGTTAACACACCTTCACCTTCCTGTTCAAAATCACTGTTTTCTTCATCATTCCAAATTAATTTTGCTCTTTCAAGAGCGTCTCGATAAATTTTATTCGGATCCATTTTGTTCGTTCTAAATGTCCTTCAAAATGCAGCTAGGTTTACCTAGCTTTAAAGAAATGGTGCTAGCGCGTACGAGTTTCTGTAAGCCTACATAGAAAAAAGAAAGCTTTCTATCTAGGTCATCTGTAAGTTTAAAAATGTTGACTGACGAAGAAATAATAAAAATTTGGCAAGACCAAAATTTTGGTGGAAGTTTTAGTGGTATAAGAACATTTAAAACATTTTTAAAAACGGATTTAAACGAAGATATTAGTGAAAATCGTTTGTACGCTATTTTCAAAAAATTTCCTGATTATGTTTCACAATTAAGACCTATTCGAAAATATCCAACAAGAAGCTACGTAAGCAACAGTTTTGGTGAATTAATGGAGATGGATTTAGGTGTAATGGCACCATTCAATTCATTTAGATATTTTTTGTGCCTGGTGGACGTTTTTTCTTGGCACATATGGTGCGAACCACTTCGAAAAAAAAATGGACCAACCGTTGGAAAAGCATTAGAAAAATTGTTTGAAGAAATTAAGAGTCCTATAACAAAAATTCAAGCCGATTCTGGAACTGAGTTTATAGGCAACAAAGCAATATTTTTAAAACACAAAATATTATTTAAAACTAAACATTTAAAAAATAAAGCGGCCATGGCTGAACATGCTATTTATTTAGTAAAAAGAAAACTTTATTTAATTATGCGATCGGAAAGATCAAAAAATTGGGTAAAATATTTACCAATTGCTGTTAATTTGCTTAACAAAAGACCTATTAAAAGAAATGGAAACGTGCCTCCCGAAATGGTAAATTCAATGTTTGACGATGTGAAAGTTCGAGAAGCTCAAAAAAAACAAAATTTAAATGTTGAGTCAGAATTAAATTATAAAGAACAAAATAAATTACAAACCAAATATGAATCTGAGAGGAAAAATTTTCAAGTTAATGATTTTGTTTACCTGGACTACAAAGAAGACACATTTGCAAAAAGTTTCAATCAAAAGATAAGTATATTTTAATAATATACGTAGAGTCTATTTTTGTACGTAAGTGTGTTTCAAACAAAATTCAATGGGTTCCCAAAATTGTTTTCGTAATTTTCTAAGGTCTAGAAAAATGTTCTAGTGACTATTTTGCTTAAAAAGTTCCATAATAAGAAAAAAACTAATGTTTGCCTCTCACAAAATATTGAAAGTTTTCAAAAACATTCAGTGTCTTTTTTAGTAAATAAATTCCATAATAAGAAACATTTTTCTGTTCAACGCACATACGTTGAGAAATCTGGAAAGTCAAGGCAAAAAGAAAAGACGCTGTTTTTCTATATAATTTTAGTTCATTTTTCTTTCTCTCTCCGTTATTTGCGCAGACGCTAGAAGCTTGCGCATTATAGACGCAGAGAAAAAATAAAGTCCTAAGTATATTTGTCTTTCCTTCCCTCTTGCTCTAAAGCAGAAAGTTTGCGCATACCTTTTTTATGTTTGGCTCTTATTGGTTGCCTTCGCTTAAACCTGGCGGGAACATTCTATAAAATGAAAATAGGAAGATGTTTTGCCGTGACTCTTTTTCTGATTTTTACAGGGGACAAATCTACCAAATTCACAAAGTCGATGCATTGCGTCAACCTGTTATGTTTCAACTTAAAGACCTAATGGGAGATATCATCAAGGGCCGTTATTACAAAGAACAATTACGAAAAGCACCTACACCAGGCGTTGATTATCAATTTGAGGTGAAATATTATAACCAATAAAATGGGTTGTTATTGGTTTTTCCTTTTGCAATCAGACAACTGTGAAGAAGAAATTGTGTTTCTATTAAAGTGCTTTGTGTTTTGTCTTATACTAACGGCATTTCAATTAATGCTGGGATTTGTATTGAAAGCTTGCAAAATTATTTAAGAAGATGTTTCAAATCTTAGGTTTCCAAAATTTTGCGAAAAAAAAAAGAAAACGGAATCGACTTCGTTTTTGTGAAATATGAACATTATCCGATAAGTTTTTTTTAATTAATTCTGCTTTAAAAAATTTGTCAATACAATTTAACTCATCAAAATCCCATTATCATTTTTTTGTCACCATTTTTTTGTCACCATTTTTTTCAATCTGTTTTGACAAATTTCAAGCAGTTAATAATGTTTATATTTTTATACGACAAGTTTAATCGCTGGATAAAAGCTTCAGACGTGAAAAAAAACTAACAAAATGGAAGAAATGAAAAAAATGCCTTATGTCTGGCTTCTAACTAATCCGTTAAAACAAGTAATTTGTCGTAACACTTATACTTATAACATGAATTCTAAAAGTGAAGAATCTAAATTTTTTGTACCGGTAGTTAAGGATTACATGGATCTTTCAAAAGGAATTTGGAATGTTTCACTTGATACATATGTTATCAAAACTAATCATAACGCAGCTGATATCGTTCTAGACATAAGTACAAATTTAGTGTCTGGATTTCTTTTCGACAAGAAAAAGAATACAAATGAATCTAGAAATGTTTGCTTGGGCAAAATATTTTTAGTAAGCCCCCCTTACATGGTAACAGGAGGACCATTTGAAAAAAAATGGTTTAATGTCCAAACAAATCGAGAATTTTCAAATTTCGAAATTTATGTTCAACAAAATGCATTGTCTCACCCTTTGACATCTTTAGAATTAGAATTTGAAATTACCTTTTTGTTTCAACGGATTAAATAAAAAGTAAACAATAAAAATGGATAAACCATATTTAAGACATCTATTTGAAGAAAATCGTATTTTGCTTAAAACTTTGTATGACGGTGTTCCTAGAATAGTACACACCGAATTATCAAAAGCAAGTGATCAATCATTAAATCTTTTAATTAGAATTTTATATTTAATTTCTGTCGGTGAAATCAGTCTTACTGAAGAAGCAGCTGAAACAATTAAAAAAGCCAAAAAATTAAAAAGACTTTTTGCTTTTGAAAGTAAAATCTATTTTCATAAAATTTTAAGATCATCAAGAAAGGAAAAACTTGATGTGTTAAGACAATTTACCAAAATTTATTCGTCTTTATTGTATACTTTTTTTAATCATACAGAAGAATTACAGTGATTCAAAAATGAAAAGTCTCAATCAAAATGAGTTGGCATAATCAAAATGGACGGGGACCTTTCGGGTCAGGAGCAACGCTTTTAACGTCATTTCCTGGTCCGAGAAAGTTAATACCTGGAATTGGTTTTGCAAGTCGCTTACCTCCCGGAGAGTTTGACAAATTATATGGTCCACCCAAATATGATTTACCCAAAAGTGTACCTAACGAACCCAATTTAAAAGAAGTTGCTAAAGAGCCTGAAACAATAAGAGTTTCAAACAAACCCGAACCTACGTTGCAATTGGGCTTTGGAAATGTTCCAAATGAAACTGACTTTAATAATATTGAAGACAATGAAATTGAAGAAAGTGAAAAAAAAGACAAAGTCAATTCAAACATTTTAGATGCTTTCAATCATCCAGTTTTTAAAGTAAAAAAAGACATGTTTATCTCTGGCAAAGGAGTTAAAAAAAAAATAAACATTGAAAGTGCAAAAAAAGCTGACAAAAAACATTTTCTGAAAATTGTGAAAAAAATGAAATAAATATTTTGCATTATGGCGGACGTTAACGTTTTAGAGCAGGGAACTTATCCTGCTGAGCCTATGATTAAAAGTTTTTTTCGAAAGTTACCAACAGATTTACGTTTTATTCAAACTGAATACAGACAATTTAACTCTCAAACAGGTGTTGATAAAAACAGTACCAATTTTAGTTTTGTTTTAAATCGTTTAGATGCACCCTATTGTTACTTACTTGAAGACAGCTTAATTAAAGTGAACTTAGTGATAACTAAAAGCGATGGTATTACTTTACCGGATGCGGACAAAACAGTAGCACCTATTAATAATGTATGTGGAAGTTTATTTGAAGATGTAAGAATGAAAATTAATGACGATGAACTAACCCAAAACGGTGAATTTTACCCATATAAATGTTATTTAAAAAGACTAATTACATATTCACAACCTGTAAAATCAACTCAATTTGTTGCTCAAGGTTATTATGAGGACTCTGTTACGGACAATGACGACATTGAACCTCAAAATTCAAATAACGGATGGAAGCAAAGATGTTCGTGGTTTCGGGAAGGGATCGAAAGTCTTAATGCACCTTACCGTGCTGGTGGTGCACATTTTATTAGTACCTTTGACCATGACTTAACTTATATTGGAAAAGCCATGCCTCCCGGAACCAAAATTTCGTTTAATTTAACTCGAAGCAGTGATGACTTTTTTTTAATGAAAGACCCCAGTGACACTGAAAAATATCGAGCAATTGTTTTAAATTGTGTTCTTTTTGTAAAGGTAGCAAAAATGAGTGACGCAATTTTCAGAGAACTTGAAACTAGCTTTACCAAACAACCCATTTTATATCAGTTTAGAAAATTTATTGCAAAAGAAATCAATATTCCAGTGTTGTCAAGAGAGTTTATAACGGGAAATTTATTTCCGGACAGTGAAATTCCTTGCAAACTTCATTTTGTAATTGTCCATTCAAATTCAAAGTGCGGAGATCAAACTACTAATCCATTTACGTTTCTTAGAAAATTTACAATCAAAAAAGATGAAATTGATAAAAGTGGAAATTTAGCGGTTGAAATTGATCAAACATGTATGTATGCCAAGTTAAGAGACATGCATAAGCAAAATCAGACATTGCAAATTCAACTTGTCGATGCTTTATCTTTACTTCATCAAACTTTAAACAAAATATCGGCCCCTGAGAGAACAGAACCAATTGTACCTCAAACTGTGGCAACCGAAGGATCAAGTACGGGTGTGACAACCAGAGCATCTAGTGGTAATAATAATTTTTAGCTGCTTATAATATTACTTGTACTTTTTTTATTATGTAATTTTAAATAATTTGTCTTTTGCAAAAATTTTATTAATGTCTATTTTATTTTTAGGTCAAAAACACAGAGCTAAAGGCACAAAAAGAATTCGAAGAGAGGAAGATATCGAGTCAGGGACGTCTAATGATACTTTTCGAACTATTGGGGACAGCGACGATGAAGCTGAAGGTGAAGCTATTAATCCTAATTTTTTGAGACAACAACAAATATCAGCTTTAAATGCAACAGAGCATCCCGTTTACATCGAAAGCTTTGAGTTAGATATAAATTCAGCTCCAATAAGCCAATTTCGATCAGAAAACACTGAGGATGAATGCGTTGGAGATTTTATTCGTTTCTTAAACACCAATGCGTTTATGGGCAGTTTACTTTCTAATTCTATTGATTATCAGCAGTACAGATGTGGTTTTTATATTGCTGCCTTTGATTTGACAACTGCGCAAGATGGAGGACTTGACCAATACAGTGTTCCTGCTACAATGAAAGGTGCGTATTTTTAACTTTGTAGTTCAATTACTAAACGTCCCATTTCTATTTCTATTTTTTATAAGCAATGAGTAATGCTAAAATGCCGATATGAATTTGTCTGTTATTTTTTGTTTTAGGAAATTTAAGAGCACGAATACGGTTTAATCGTCCACCAGAAAAAGATCTAACATTACTAATGTTTTCTGAAAGCACATGCCTTCTCGAAATTCCAAAATCGGGAGGAATTAAACTCTCCTACGTTCCAAATTAAGTAAGTCGTTAGTTTAAAACTCGGTTAAATTACAACTTAGAGCGTAACTGCGTATTTTTTTATTTTAAGAACATTAACATTAAGAAATCATTAGTTGCTGCTTCATTCATTTCTTTAACGTCGGTGTCTTTAAACGGTCATTTTAAAGCTACACAATGATTTTTTACTTTTTTTCGTTTTCTTTGCTTTTTGTGCAAGTGTCACTTGAAAAAAATTTCTTTCTTGAGAACTGTCACGAAGTTCTTAATTTTAACGCAAACTGTATGCAGCTCAAATGGACATACCCAACATGTGTCCCCTGGGACACACACAATTGCAAATTAGACAAAAGCAAAAAAAACAGGAGACATTGCCTTAATTACGATTGCTCAGTAAGTTAGCTGCTTAGTTCTATAGTAAAAATAAATTTAAATTAAGAATTTAAAAACATATTTAGTAAATTATCATTGCATTATTTTTAGCAATATTTGCGAAAAGTGGAGTTGGCGTCCAGCAGTCCGTCGACTCTGACAACAACAACAACAACAAGAACCACAACAACAAAGGAAAAAAAACCTTGTCCGGTGTGTCCTCCTTGTCAAACTTCTACAATTACAACAACAACAACCACAGGGACAACAACAACAACAGTTTTTCCAACAACAGTGACAACAACAACAAAGACCACAACTGCCTACACGTACAAGCCATTTACAAGTAAGCTTAAAATAATTAAAGCAATATAATTACAAATTTATTAATTATTATTACAATATTATGTTGTTATATGCATTAAATTTGTCACGATAGCATCATAGAATGTATTTTTAAACTATTTTTAGCACCAAAAGAACGCCAATATTTTGCAATGTCCAAAGATCCTTTTTGCGATGCTTACTCGTGTGCGGTTATCGAACGCTTTGCAGATGGCTGCATATACTATCACAAAAAGGACTCAGATTTGGATTGTCATCTGTTCTGTGCCTTGACAAACTGCAGGTTACAATTTTGTAATAAAAACAAAAGAAAATTTAAAACAAATGTTAAAATTTGCTCTATTTTTATTAATTTTGTGTATTAATTTCAGCAAAACCTTTATTCCGGGGTTCAGATACTGTCCCCGGTATAATTGTACTTTGTTACCTACATCTACCACCACCACTACAACAACAACAGCTGTAACAACAACTGCGGGTAAATGCACATACAATATAAATTATAATTCAGATACAATTAAAGTTTTTATGTATACAATTTTATTTGTGTAATATATTGTATAATGTTTAGAACCCGAACCACGACCGGATGCAGTGATTGGGGCGACAGTGGGTATTGTTCTTGCTGTCGTTTGTGCCCTTGTCATTGTAACTTGGGCAATTTGGATTGCTCGGATTCGACGCCAGCGACGAAGGTCTGAAGGTCGAAGACCCATTTTACGATCAATGGCAAGAGGTAATTATAAGACTAAATTTAAAGTTATAAAATTTATAATAATTTTTGTGTTTGCTGTTTTGTGATTTAAACAAAAATATAAATGTAAATGTTTCAGATCCTCTTTTGTCCCGTTCAGTTGCTGAAGAAATTGCGGCAATGGAAGATGAAGAAGAAGCGTCAAGGTCGGAAAGAGATGCCCCAAAGGAACCGTCAGAACCGTCAGAACCGTCCTCTAACCCTGCTACAACTTTAAATAACCCAACTTTTTCTGAGTCGGTTATTAATGTAGAAGTACATCCCCAACCTAGTACTGATTCAACTGCAGGAGCTGAAGCTTTACCAGCATCCACTTTCGGTAATTAACATTTTAATAGGAGCTGTAATATAGTAAAAGTTGCTACATACATATACATATAAAATAAAATGGCTATCATTTTTTAGCATCTACTGAAAGCCTCGAACGCCCCACTATGTCGCAATCAGCAACAAAAGAGGTAGTGTCAGAGGGAGGTAAATGTCAAAATCATGTTTATTAACCTTTTTAACCTTTGTATCAAATTATTTGTTATCTCTTAAGGGCAAATTAACAGCATGTTTCAAAAACGTAATCATAATTTGTTTTGTTTGCTTGGGGATTAATTATAATTAATACTGCTAACTATTATTTTTAGTTTTTTAATTGAAATTAATAGTAAATATTATTTTAGATCTTCTCGATGTGGATTTAACGAGCGACGATGGGAGCATCGATGATGGACCAGCTAATGCCACAGACGATCCTTTAATTTACGCAAAAAGGGCAATGCGGGACTTAAAAATGATTCGGATGCTTCGCGCACCTGGTGGGGCTCAAAGAGTCCAACAGTGGTTCAAAAAGAGGGACAGATTACCTACTGATACCAATAAATTCTTTGGTATTGGCAATAAAAATGATGAAGATGTTACCCACGCTTAATGTAAAAATAAAATATTGCTTTTATTTTTATTTTCAATACCAAAGAATCTCTTTTTTACCACTTAATTTTGTACTTCATTTTGAAATAAAAATGCGCAATATTAGAGAGAATTGCACTTTATCATTTGTTTTTTTGCAAACCAAAAATGTCATGTGATTTGAAATAACGCACATTTCTTAGATAAGGGGTTGTATAAAAAGAGATAAAAATTGCAGAGCCCTCTATTGTTTTACTAAAAGTCAATTGAAAAGCATCACCATGGACTTTAAAGTTCTTATTCTGTTTTCGTTACTCCAATTTATTGTTGGAATCCCTCTACGAGAGAAAAGAGCTGACACTGCTGTTGCTGGAGGTATTTTTTAATAAGATAACTTAATTGTTTTTAAAAAAATAGAGTATAATATAAATTATTAAAACATTATAGGTTCAGGTTTACCACCCACTCCACCACCAAAAATTGAAAAAAATGAACCGCAAGATTCAACATACGATTTTGACGATGCCGAAACGTTCTTTCAATACTTGGATCGAATTGACAAAATTATTGCTGCTCATATTTCTGGAAATTTTATGTTTGATCATTTAATAGATATGCCTGTTTTACCAATTGAACCCTGCACTGTTAATGAAGGCCTTTTAAATCATATCCGATTTCGTCAAAATTTATTGCAAGAATTTGGGGAATATCCATTTTCTCCTGAGCAAAACGCACCCTTAATTATTCATGATGAAGATGCTTTGGCAACGACTTCGGATTTTAGTATCTTTAACGATCACCCTTTACATTTGTATGTTAGCCAGGCTAAGTGCACTGAAGATCGAGTAAGATTATTTCACAATCTAATCATAACTACCGCAGCAAGATTTCGTGACAATTTTAATAGACTTGTAGAGCAAAGACGAACTCTTGTTTCTTATCTTGATGTTTTTGGGGGTGAAGAAATGTTGAAAGACTTATCAATTCGAAAAAATGTTTACTTGCTCAAACAGTTAAATTTTGTCTTTAAAAATAGATTGCAAATTGAAGACCGCATAATGAATTTACATTTTGCAATTGAAAGTTTAAGAAGCCAACTTTTAAGAATGTTTGATGAAATGTTTGCTCGACGCATGGGATGGGGATATAGCATTCAAAATCCAGGCCATAAATTTATAGTTTTTATTCAGCACCAGCCTTACGTAAAAAGTTTCAATTGGGATAAAGATAATGTTGAATCTAACACAAATTTTCCACCTTCTACCCCAAATTCTAATTCTAACTCCAAAAACTCAGGAAAAGGAACTAAAAAATCAAAGCCAAAGAAATCGAAAAGAAATGCAGCTGATGTTTTTAATGCTAATTGCATAATTGAAATTTCCAGTATTGACCAATTATCTATAGCTATGAACAAACCATCAAGTTTAGATTTTCAAATTTTTCATTTTACTGAAAACGAAAAAAATTTAAAGTCTAAAATTGAAAGTTTAAAAAATCTTTTCAATTCTTGGCTTAAAGTTAGTCACGGATATTACAAAAGCAATTACTATGACAATTTGTACAAACAGCCTTTACAAATGTTTAATAATTTGCTAAACGACGTGTTGATGAATCCCAAATATGGCCGAGTCGAAACAAAAATCCCTATTATTGAAAAATTTACCAAAGTACTTTTAAAGCAAATGGATTATTCAATACTTTGGTATTGGGATCCACGTTTATCTGTTAACAAAATTTTGCTTTACATGCAGTCGATTTACGATTGGAAATATCCTCAGAAACCCCAAGAAAGCAAATTTCCTTTTCATGGCGAATTGTAAAATCAAATCATTTTTGTAAATTGTGATTTGACGTTAGTCTCTAAGTAGTTTAATATCGATTATTTACTGAAATAAAAATTTAAATTTACAATGTTGTTAAATTGTCATTTTTATTTGGTATATTATTTTAGGCAACAATGATCCACCAACTCCGCCTCCATTTTTGAAGCCAACCCCACTACCTGACACAGACAGTGACATACCCTCTTTATTAACAATTTTGTTAAAAATTGATAAAGCAATTCAAGACAATGACAGGAGGGAATACGTTCGAACACTTTCCCGTCACGAGGACGTTACACCACTTCGACAACGTTGTCAAATTGCAGATGCAGAATCGTTTGAAGATGTTCTTAGAATATCTGATTCTTCCACATCAAATTTACCCACTATAGCTGTGTTACGAAATCGTAATTTACTTCCTACCACAACACCCGACATTGCTATCGTTAATCAAATTGATTGTAATTTAGAAGGTGTTAGAGTAGCACAAGAACAATTAAGATCAGCAGTCAGACAATATCATCGTTCTTTTATTGATTTAAGCCGTTTAAGACAAGATTACGCGGAAACAAATGATATATTTGGCCAACAATTGTCAAAATTTGTATGTGTACAAAAAGACCAAAATACCCCTCCTTCAAAATTAGCTTCAATGCAAACGAGTTATTACAATATCAAAAAAAAAATTGAAGATTCGGTTACGGCTTTTTTGGGTCGCATACAAACATTGTTTGGCAACATTGTTAGGTTACAAAGAATTGCAATTGCGCGTCGTATGGGATGGGGTTATTTAATTAACAATCCTAATGCCAATTTTTTGATTATTGTTCGCAATCCTTTGTCACTTAACAATGATGCCAATTTAGTTCAAATACCAGATTCTTGGTTAATGTCAAACGTTGAAAATCAAAATGAAGAACGGAAAAAAAGAGATGCAAATGCAGCTGCAAATGTTACTTTACCTAATACATATTATGATAACTATTTGAGCCCCTTTACTAATCACTGCGTGACCGAAGTTTCATCTTTATCTGAATTATCTTTTGAAATGTTAAAAGGTCAAAATTTTACCCTTCAAATATTTGCTCTAACAGAAAATAATTTATTGCTAAATCAAAAGATCGAAGACCTAAAGATAATATTTTTTATGTGGCAAAGAACTAGCAAAGGTTGGTTTACCAGTTACTATTGGTCAAATCAGTTTAATTCGGTCGAGCAGTCATTTTTATTGTTAACCCAAAAAATGTCAAATCCGAAATGTAACAATATAAAAATGAAACTGGATTTAATGAATGAATTGATTGTGGCTGTGGAACTAGCTTTGAATCAAGGTTTAAATTGGTACTACTCAACTGGCCATGTGACCACAAATATTTTGCTTAATATAAAAGCAATAACCCAAAAAGTTGAAAAATGTATTTTAAATTAATTTGTTACATTTCGGTTGGTCTGCACTTTTTAACAAAAAATTATTATCATCTTTAATGTTAAAAAGTACGAGTATGTTAGTTCCACCAGCGCCTTGGCATGCTCTGCACGCTACTTGAGGCCAACATTTGCTGGCGTTGTTTTCTCAATCTAGAAGGTAGCTAAAACATCATCAAGTTATATATAAAGAGACCAACCAGATTTATCCCGCACACAGTTTGGTCTAATTATATAGAACCCAATCCTACTAAGGCTACAATTTCCTAATTAGCTTACAAATCTAACTTTTCATTTGGCAAACAACATCATTTTTGAAATTTTTTTT
>Ga0068876_10001577_pt1 | contig 17744 bp, 14 predicted proteins | sample NOAtaG_6_FD_66442 | JGI IMG/M metagenome (GOLD analysis project Ga0068876, IMG submission 66442) | Freshwater lake microbial communities from Lake Erie, under a cyanobacterial bloom - NOAA_Erie_Diel5S_2200h metaG | ecosystem: Environmental > Aquatic > Freshwater > Lake | place: USA: Ohio, Lake... | reverse complement strand
GTGCCCGTGTGGCAGAGGGTGGCGTGGGGGTTGACGGGCTTGGGCCAGTCGATGCGGGTGATGAGGTCGGTCGAGCGGGCGATCGGGTCGCGCACGGCGGCGACGATGCGCTCGTGCGCGCCCTCGGGCATGGTCAGGCCGAGTTCTTCGTGCAGTTCGGTTTGCAGTGTTTCGTGCACGGCCGTCTGGCCGAGGGTTTGGCGGGCGTCGATGCCGCCGGCGGGGGCGGTCTCCCAGAGGCCCTGGTAGATGCGCGTCTGGCCGCCACGCCGGGCCAGGAGGATGCGCTCGGTGCCCGAGGCGTCGCGGCCAACAAGGAGCCCTTTGACGCCCAGGAGGCGCACGCCGAGGTCGCCGATGCGCGGGTCGGCCTGCACGGCCAGGCGCTTGTACTGATCCGTTTGGACAACGAGCTCCTCTGGCCCGATCGAGCGCACGGCCCAGATCGGGCCGTCGTGCAGCTGGGCGTTGCCGTCGAGCATCTCGGACCAGACTTGTTCGTGCGTGGTGCTCCAGGACGCGGCTGGAACAGCGGCATCACGCGGCAACACACGCACCGGGGGAAGACCCGCGGGAAGATCGATCACGTCTGGCCCGGCACCGTCGCGCATCAGCGCATCATTGCCCCGGAGCGGGGCCGAGGGTGGGGCTGGCAGCAGGCGACGCGCTGCCGAGGAGGGTTTCCAGGCCCGGCATTTCGGGCAGGCCGAGCGATTTGGCCTCGCGGGAGATTTCACCCATGAGCAGTTCCTTGGCCCGCTTGAGCGCGGCGTTGGTCGCCCCGCTGATGAGTTGTTGCAACCTCGCCCGCCCCGGATCATCGCCGCTGGCGGCCAGCAGTGCCGGGGCGAGGGTGATGCTGACGATCTCGAGTTTGCCCGAGGCGATGACGACGATGCCCGGCGTGCCGTCGGGCTGGCGGGCGCCCTCGACGGTTACGGTGCGGGACTCGAGCTCGCGCAGCACACGAGCGAAGGCCTCGGCGACCGCCTCCTTGTTCTTGACCAGCGCGGCCATCGCGCCCATTGCTTTGAGGGAATCGAACATGGGTTAGCCGGGGGAAGGGGTTGGGGTTAGGTGTTAGGGGTTAGGGGTTAGCAGAGAAGAAGGGTTAGCAGAGAAGAATAGGGTGAAGTGTCCGCGCAGCGACCCTAAAACCTAACACCTAAAACCTGACCCCTTCCACTACCGGCCCGAATAGTCGATCAGGCGTGCGATCTCGTTGCGGAGGTCTTTGCGGGGGACGACGCGGTCGACCATGCCGGCTTTGAGGAGGTATTCGCTGCGTTGGAAGCCGTCGGGGAGTTCTTGGCGGATGGTCTGGGCGATGACGCGAGGCCCGGCGAAGCCGACGAGGGCCTTTGGCTCGGCGAGGATGACATCGCCGAGCATTGCGAAGCTGGCCGTTACGCCGCCTGTGGTCGGGTCGGTCAGGAGGCTGATGAACAGCCCGCCGGCGGATTGGAAGCGGTGGAGGGCGGCGGAGGTTTTGGCCATCTGCATGAGCGAAAGCCCAGCCTCTTGCATGCGTGCGCCGCCGGAGCCTGAGACGATGAGCAGGGGTATGCCGCGATCTTGTGCGCCCTCGATGGCGCGGGTAACGATCTCGCCGACGACGGAGCCCATGGAGCCCATCAAGAAGTCAAGGTCGAGGACGGCGAGCATGACGGGTCGGCCCTTGATGAACCCGACGCCGGCTTTGCAGGCGTCGGACTGGCCGGATTTGGCTTGTTCGGAGCGGAGGCGGTCTTTGTAGGATTTGAGGTCGCGGAAGTTGAGCGGGTCGGTGGGTCGGAGGTTGGTAAAGAGTGGTTCGAAGGTGCCGGCGTCGAGGAGTTGCTCGACGCGTTGGGTGGCGCCGACGCGGTAGTGGTGCTGGCACTCTGGGCAGCAGTGGAGGTTGGCCTCCATCTGTTTGCGGTAGATGAGTGCCGAGCACGCGGGGCAGCGGAGCCAGAGGCCCTCGGAGACGACGACCTTGCGCGTGGGCTTGACCTCCTGCCAGGTAGCCGTGGCGGTGGCGGCGCGGGAGGGTGTAGAGGTGGGGTTGTTGGGGTTGTTTGAGGCCATGTCCTTGTCCTTGGAGATGGGTTGTGGGCTGGGCTGGGCGGGGTCGGGCACCTTTGGGCTTCCTGCCCTGGGGGTGCGTGTGTGGATTGTGTGAAGGGAGTTTGAGGGAAGGTGGCGTAGAAGTCAAGAGTGCACAGCGAACAGGATACGAACAGATGCCCTGTGGGTTGTGCATGGACTATACACGCCCGGGGTCGGGCGGGTGCGGGGTAGGGGGAGAAATGGTCAAATGGTCAAATGGCTAAATGGGCAAATTGGGGTGGATTTTGGGGGTGAGGTGTTCTCGGGTGTGGGGCGGGTGGGGTAAACACATAGTGACATAGGTTCAGAGTGGCAAAGGTGCAAAGTGGCAAAGGTGCAAAGTGGCAAAGGTGCAAAGTGGTGGGGGGCTTGGGACTTTGCCACTTTGCTGCTTTGTCGCTCTGCCACTGTGTCTAACCGCCCCGGGCATTTGGGTTGCCGGGCACCAGCTCCCCCCCTGTCCTTCGGGTGAAGGGTTATCTGGAGCGCACGCCGTTCGGCTAGACTGGGGTGCATTTCTGGGGTTGTTGCGAGTGCTGGAGTGATGACTATGAGTGTTGGAACGTGGAAGAAGGGGCTTGAGGACGTGGTAGCCACGGGGACGAAGATTTCGTTTATCGATGGGGAGAAGGGGGTGCTGGAGTATGTGGGGATTTCGATCGACGATCTGGCGCGGAACAGCACGTTTGAGGAGACGGCGTTTTTGCTCTGGAACGGTCGGTTGCCGAGCGCTGGGGAGCTCGATGGGTTTACCAAGGACTTGCGTTCGCGGTATGAGTTGCCTGCGGGGATGGCCGGGCGGCTGATCTCGCTGCCGCCGACGGCGCAGCCGATGCACATGCTGCGGACGATGGTCAGTGCGCTTGCGATGCACGACCCTGAGCCGAACAAGGTGGACGTTGCGAGCGCGCGGGAGAAGGCGTTGAATATTTTGGCGCAGGCGCCGACGCTTGTGGCGTTCTTTGACCGGTACCGGCGTGGGCTGCCGTTGGTGCAGCCGAGGAAGGACCTGAGTTTCGCGGCCAACTTCCTGTACATGCTCAACGGGGTGGAGCCGACTGAGACGATGGCGCGTGCGTTTGATGTGTGCATGATTTTGCACGCCGACCACGGGCTGAACAACAGCACGTTCACGGCACGGGTGATCACCAGCACGCTCAGCGACGTCTACTCGGCCATCACGGGGGCGATCGGGAGCCTTCGTGGGCCGTTGCACGGCGGGGCCAACGAGGGCGTGATGGTGATGCTCGGCGAGATCGACGGGGTTGCTGGGTGTGAGAAGTATGTGCAAGAGCGGCTGGCGAAGAAGGACAAGATCACGGGCTTTGGGCACCGGGTGTATAAGGCGTATGACCCGCGTGCGACGTATCTGAAGACTCTGGCGAAGCAGTTGGCGGAGGACACGGGGAACCAGGAGTTGTACGCCAAGAGCGTGGCGGTGGAGGGCGTGATGCTGCGCGAGAAGGCGGCCAAGGGGATCTATCCGAACGTCGATTTTTATAGCGCGACGACGTACCACTCGATCGGGCTGAAGTTGGACTTGTTTACGCCGATGTTTGCGTTGTCGCGGATCTCGGGGTGGGCTGGGCACATCATCGAGCAGCTCGCGGACAACCGGCTGTACCGGCCGGATGCGGAGTACACGGGGCCGCACGGGGTGGCGTACAAGAGGATTGGGGAGCGGTGAGGGGCGGCTAGGCCCGCCAGCGGTCGAGGACCTCGGCGAGGGGGTCTAGTTTGTCGTCGGGGATGAGGCGGTATTGCACGCGTTCGCCGTCGCGGCGGATGAAGGTGCCGACGGGCCTGCGTCTGTAGGGCTCGGTGAGTACCAGGATGGAGTCTTGGGGGGTGAAGGTGAGCAGGCCAGACTGGTGGCGTGCGCGGTTGAAGGGCCACAACCTGCGGAGGAAGCGGTAGTCTTCCAGGCGGCCTGGGGTGAGCATGGCCGAGCGGATGGGGACGACTTTGATGAGGAAGAACGCCCCGAGGATCAGGAGGGTGGGTGCGAAAACAGGTGTGATCATCAACAGGAAGATGCCCAGTGGCATGCCGCCGCCTGGCGTTGGCGCTGTGCGGAAGAGCCAGACATAGAAGAAGATCGAACCGCCGAGCACGAGGGAGATGCAGATCGCGCTGAACCAGAGCATTTTGCTCCGGCGTGGGTTCTGGCGGAGTTCGAGCAGGTTGATTTCTTCGCCCGGCGCGGTCGGTGGTGGTGGGGTCTCGGCGTCTTGGGGGAGGGGGACGCCGAGGGAGAGGATCAGTGGGCGTGGTTGGGGGAGGGCGCCGAGGAGGGCCTTGGCATCGATGCCCGCGAAAATGCGGGCGGGGACGTAGAACCACATGGCCTTGCGGCGCGACTCCATATTTGCAAGCACGGCCAGGCGTGCGGGATCGGCCTCGGCGGCGATGGCTTTTCTGAGGCCTCGGCGTGCCAGGAGTTTGGTTGTGATGACCTGGAGGAACATCACAGGAAGGCTGAATACCGACCCGATGATCAGGCCCGTAACGAGCGACAGTGCAATAGTGATGATCGTGGTCTCAGTGCCGGGCGTAGCCGTCTGTTTTTGGGTGGATCGGTAGACGGACCAGAGGCTCTGGCCGAGGGTTGTTTCCGACAGCACCTTGAGCCAGATGAACCATGCCGGTATGGCCAGGATAGAGATGAGCATCACGAGCGGCATGACCCGCTTGAGCGGGTGTTGGGGGAACTGGATGATGCTGCCGGGGGGGTGGGGCACGGAGTAGGTTAGAGGGGTGTGGGTTGTGGGGTCTTGCGGTGAAGGCTTCAAGGTGGGTGGCTTGGCGGGTCGATAGGCTTTTGTATGCGCCACGTTGATCTTTGCGTGATTGGTTCGGGGCCTGGGGGGCAGAAGGCGGCTATACAGGCCGCAAAGTTGGGGAAGAGTGTTTGTGTTGTTGAAAAGATGGACGTGGTGGGGGGTGTGGCGATCAACACGGGGACGATCCCGAGCAAGGCGTTGCGCGAGGCGGTGATGGCGGTGACGGGGGTTCGGATTTTGATGCCGAGGGTTGAGGAGGCGTTGAGCGGGCCGAACCGGCTCGGTGAGTTGATGGGGGCGTGCAACCGAGTGATCGCGGCGGAGGTTGCGCTGGTGCGTGGGCACTTTCTGAGCAACGGGATCGACGTGGTCAACGGGCACGGGTCGTTTATCGATGCCAACACGGTGCAGGCGGACGGCCCGCGGGGCGTCGAGACGATTTATGCCGAGCACGTGGTGATCGCGGTAGGGACTGTGCCGTCGAAGCCTGCGGGCGTGCCGTTTAATCGGGATGATGTGATTACCAGCGATGATGTGCTGGGGATGTCGCAGTTGCCCAAGAGCATGATCGTCGTCGGCGGGGGTGTGATCGGGACGGAGTACGCCAGCATGCTGGCGATGCTGGGGGTGCGGATGACGATCGTGGAGGGTCGCAGCCGTCTGCTGGACTTTATCGATGCGGAGATCGGCGAGGCGTTGCAGTATCAGTTGCGGCAGAGCGGATGTACGCTGCGGCTGGGGGAGAAGGTGGCGACGATCAAGTTGGTCGATGCGCCGGCGGGGTCGCGCGCGAGCGACGGGAGGATGGTCGAGGCGTTGCTGGAGTCGGGCAAGTCGATCACGGCCGATTGCCTGCTGTATTGCGTGGGCCGGCAGGGTTCGACGGCGGGGTTGAACCTGGCGGCGGCGGGGTTGGATACGGACAATCGGGGGCGGATCGTCGTCAACGGGGAGTATCAGACGAAGGTGCCGAATATTTATGCGGTTGGGGACGTGATCGGTTTCCCGGCCTTGGCGAGCACGAGCATGGAGCAGGGGCGGATCGCGGCGATGCACATGTTTGGGCGGTCGCACGAGGGGTATCTGGATTTGGTGCCTTATGGGATTTACTCGGTGCCGGAGATTTCGATGGTGGGTTGGACGGAGGAGCGTCTGACGGCTGAGGGCGTGCCGTTTGAATCGGGTGTTGCGCATTACCGGGAGATTGCACGTGGGCAGTTGCTGGGGGACACGACGGGGATGCTCAAGCTGCTGGTGCACCAGGAGTCGCACGCGATTTTGGGCGTGCACGCCATCGGGACCAACGCGACGGAGCTGGTGCACATCGGGCAGGCGGTGATGGCGTTTAAGGGGACGGTGGAGTACTTTGTGAACACGGTGTTCAACTACCCGACGCTGGCCGAGTGCTACAAGGTGGCGGCGATGAATGCGTTGAACAAGCTGCCGTCGCTGTGAGGGGGAGGGATAGACAAATTGCCAAATAGCCAAATGGGACAGTTCATTTGGCGATTTGGTAATTTGGTTATTTGGTTATTTGACCATTTGATAATCTTCCCCTCGGGGGAGGGGTTGGATGCAAACTACTCGTGTGCTAAACGTACTCGTAGTGGATTGGCGCGTCGATATCGGGGTGGAGGCTGGCGTGGACGGGGCAGGTGTGGCCGGCGCGTTCGAGGCGTTCGCGGAGGTCGGCGGGGACCGAGGCGGGGAGTTTGATGAGGACGGGGAGGCGGCCGATGCGGCGGGGTGCGGGCGGGGTGGTCATGTGTTTTTCGACGCTCGCGGTGGCGCCGGCGATGCTGGTGCCGAGGCGTTCGGCGACGATGGCGATGGTGGTGAGTATGCACGATGCGAGGCCCGCGGCGACGAGGTCGGTCGGTGAGAAGGCGGTGGCGTCGCCGCCGATGTCTTTGGGGGCGTCGGTGCGGATCGTGGGGCCCTCGGGGTGGGTGAGGTCGCACTTTTTGTTGCCGGCGTAGCGGACGTTGATGGTGAGCATGTGCAAGGGTAGATCGGCGTGGGGGTGGGCGTGGGGGTGAGCGTGGCGGTGAGCGTGGCGGTTGCGGGTGGGCAAGAATGGGGGATGCGTGTGTTTGGTCATGGCGTGGACATCATCGAGGTTGCGCGTGTGGGGCGGATGCGTGCCGAGCACGGGGGGCGGTTTTTAGAGCGGGTGTTCACAGCGCGGGAGTTGGAGGATTGTGCCGAGGACTCGAGGCTGGACCAGCGGCTGGCGGCAAGGTTCGCGGCCAAGGAGGCGGCGTTGAAGGCCTTGGGTACGGGGCTTTCGTGCGGGATCACCTGGCAGGACGTGGCGTTGCACACGCAGGCATCGGGCCGGCCTGAGTTGGTGATCAGTGGACGGGCGGGGGAGATTGCGCGGGAGCGCGGGATCGCCGGGTGGAGCGTTTCGATTTCGCACACGAAGGTGGTGTCGGTGGCGAGTGTGCTGGCGTTTGGGGGGTAGTAAGAGGTTCGCGGAGGGGGCGGAGTATTGCGGAGGGACGCGGAGAAGAGGTTTTGGTCCGCACTCATGGGCACCCTGCCACGTCTGTTGAAAACACGGCCCTTGCGTGCGCGGGCCAGTTGTTCCCTTCGTTGTAACTCCAGCATTTCTCCGCGTTCCTCCGCTGACCTCCGCCCCCTCCGCGAACCTCTTCAGGGCCGTGTTTGAGGCCGCGATCGTGGGAGAATCGTTACTGAAACGTGATCCCTTGTGCGAGTTGGATGGAGCCTGAGAAGTTGAGTGTGGAGGTTTGTCGGCGCATGTAGATTTTCCAGGAGTCGGAGCCGGACTCTCGTCCGCCGCCGGTCTCTTTTTCGCCGCCGAATGCGCCGCCGATTTCGGCGCCGCTGGTGCCGCAGTTGATGTTGGCGATGCCGCAATCGGATCCGGAGCCGTCGTTGTTGAGGAAGGCCTCGGCGGTGCGGTAGCTCTCGGTGAACATCGCGCTGGAGAGGCCAACGGGGACGCTGTTCTGTATATCGATGGCCTGCTGTGTGGTTTTGTAGGTGAAGATGTAGAGGATGGGTGCGAAGGTTTCTTCCTGGGCGATGGGGAGTTTGTTGGTCGCCGGGGCGCGGATGATGGTGGGCTGGACGTAGTGGCCACCTTTGAGGCTTGGGCGTTTGACGCGTGCGCCGCCGGCGAGGATGGTGCCCCCTTGCGCCCGCGCGGCGGCGACGGCGTGCTCGAAGGAAGCGACGGCGTGGGCGTTGATCAGTGGGCCGACGAGTGTGCCTGGGCGGGTCGGGTCGCCGATTTTGGTCATGACCTGGGCGTAGGCGTTGACGAGGCTGGTGCAGACTTTGTTGGCGAGTTTTTCGTGGACGATGAGCCGGCGTGTGGTGGTGCAGCGTTGGCCGGCGGTGCCGACGGCGCCGAAGACGATGGAGGGGATGGCGAGTTTGAGGTCGGCGTCTGGGGCGAGGATGACGGCGTTGTTGCCGCCGAGCTCGAGGAGGGAGCGGCCCAGGCGAGCGGCGACGGCCTGTCCGACGGCGCGGCCCATGCGTGTGCTGCCGGTGGCGCTGATGAGGGGCAGGCGTTTGTCGGCGACGAGTGGCTTGGCGATTTCTTCGTCGGTGCCGAGGAGGAGTTGGAAGATGTCGGGGTGGCCGTGGTCGGCGGCGACGCGGGTGGCGATGGCGTTGCAGGCGAGTGCGGTCAGGGGTGCGAGGAGGCTGGGCTTCCAGATGGTTGGGTTGCCACAGACGGCGGCGAGTGTGGCGTTCCAGGCCCAGACGGCGGCGGGGAAGTTGAAGGCCGAGATGACGCCGATTGGCCCGAGTGGGAGCCACTGCTCGATGATGCGGTGCCCGGCGCGTTCGCTTGGGAAGACGTGGCCGGGCAGTTGCCTGGAGAGGCCGACGGCGAAGTCGGCGATATCGACGATCTCTTGGATTTCGCCTTGGCCCTCGGCGATGATCTTTCCGACTTCAAGGCTGACGAGCATGCCGAGGTCGGCTTTGTGGGCGCGGAAGGCGTCGCCGAGGGCGCGGATGAGCTGGCCGCGGACGGGCGCGGGGACGGAGCGCCAGGACCGGAAGGCACGCTCGGCGGTATCGAGGGTTCGTGCGTAGGAAGCGCGGGTATCGGCACGGACGCCGGCGAGGGTTTGTCCTGTAGCGGGGTTATGGGAGGTGATGATGGTGTTGCCGGGTTGGGCGGGTGGCTTGGCGACAAAGCGTGGGTGGTTGACGAGGCCCAGGCGTTTAAAGAGGGGGGTGTGGTTGGGCATGGGTGGGTCCGTGCTGTGCGTGCGGTGCGTGTGAGGTGCAGGGTAGGTGGGAGGGCGTTGGGTGTGGTTTGGGTGTGCAAAGTGCGGGCGGCGGCCGCTACTATTGCCTGTTCTCGATGTTTATTCACACACCCGGCGATTCGCTCGACCGCATCGCCTTTGAGGCGGGACAACCATGACCATGACGCGATCTTCAACCCCGGTCCACACGCACAGCATGGGCGCAGCTGCGCCGGTGGTGGGTGCTCCGCCTTCAGCGCCGACGGGCGGTAGTGGGGGGGCGGGTTCGATTTTAGATGCTTCGGATACCTTTGCGCATCGGCACATCGGGCCGGGTGCTGATGAGATCGCCGAGATGCTGGCGGTGGTGGGGTTTGATGACATCGAGTCGTTTACGGATGCGGTGGTGCCCGAGGGGATTCGGAATCGGTCGGCGATGAACCTGCCCGTGGCGTTGACTGAGAGTGAGGCGTTGGCGCGGTTGAAGGAGATCGCGGGGGGGAATGTGGTTGCGCGGTCGATGATCGGGATGGGTTACTTTGACACGATCACGCCTGGGGTGATTTTGAGGAACATTATTGAGAACCCGGGGTGGTACACGCAGTACACGCCGTATCAGGCGGAGATCGCGCAGGGGAGGTTGGAGGCGCTGCTGAACTTCCAGACGATGGTCAGCGACCTGACGGGGTTGCCGTTGGCGGGCGCGTCGCTGTTGGATGAGGGGACGGCGGCGGCGGAGGCGATGGCGATGTGTTACGCGATCGGGAACCATGAGAAGCCGGCGTTTTTGGTTGCCGACGACTGCCACCCGCAGACGATCGCGGTGGTGCAGACGCGTGCGGAGAGCATGGGGCTGACGGTGCGGGTCTCTTCGCCGGGCGAGATGAAGCTCGATGCGGATGTCTGCGGGTTGATCGTGCAGTATCCAACCAGCGACGGGCGTGTGGAGTGCTATCGAGAGTTGTGCGCGCGGGCCAAGGGTGTTGGGGTGGTGGTGGTTGCGGCGACGGACCTGTTGGCGCTGACGCTGTTGACGCCCCCTGGGGAGTGGGGTGCGGACGTGGCGGTGGGTTCGGCGCAGCGGTTCGGGGTGCCGATGGGGTTCGGGGGGCCGCACGCGGCGTTTATTGCCACGCGGGCCGAGCACGCGCGGAAGATGCCCGGGCGGATCATCGGTGTGAGCCGGGATGCGCAGGGGAAGCCCGCGTTGCGGATGGCGATCCAGACGCGCGAGCAGCACATCAAGCGCGACAAGGCGACGAGCAATATCTGCACGTCGCAGGCGCTGCTGGCGATCTGTGCGGGGATGTATGCGGCGTATCACGGGCCTAGTGGGCTGGTGCGGATTGCCCAGAGGGTGCGGGCGTATGCGCACGCGCTCCGGGCCGGCCTGCGCAAGCAGGGGCACCAGATCAGCGATGATGATCTGGTCTTTGACACGCTGCGTGTGCGGCCCGTGGGCAAGAGTGCCGGGGTTGTGCTGGCCGCGGCGGCGGAGCGCGGGATCAACCTTCGCGACTTTGGGGATGGGAGTCTGGGGATTTCTTGCGACGAGACGACCGACCGCGCGTGCGTGCAGGGGGTGCTGGCGGCCTTTGGCGGTTCGGGGCGCGAGGATATCGACGCGCTGCTGGGCAAGGGCGTGGTGCCGGTGCCGGGGGTTTTTGCGCGTGCGAGCGCGTTCCTGACGCACCCGGTTTTCAACACGCACCATTCTGAGCATGAGATGCTGCGGTACATCTTCCGGCTGATGGGGCGCGACTTGTCGCTGGCGCAGAGCATGATCCCGCTGGGCTCGTGCACGATGAAACTGAACGCGACCAGTGAGATGACCCCGGTTACGTGGCCGGAGTTTGGGCGGATGCACCCGTTCGCCCCGGCGGCGCAGGCCAAGGGGTATGCGCGGTTGTTCCAGGACCTTGAGGCGTGGCTGGCGGAGATCACGGGCTTTGATGCGGTGAGTTTGCAGCCCAACGCGGGGAGCCAGGGTGAGTATGCCGGGCTGCTGGTGATACGGGCGTATCACCACTCGCGTGGCGAGCACCACCGCGATGTTTGCTTGATCCCGGATTCTGCGCACGGCACGAACCCTGCATCGGCGGTGATCGCGGGGATGCGGGTTGTGCCCGTCAAGAACGATGCGCAGGGGGACATCGACCTGGCGGACCTGCGGGCAAAGATCGACGAGCACAAGGCCAACCTTGGTGCGCTGATGGTTACGTATCCGAGCACGTATGGCGTGTTTGAGGAGTCGATCAAGGAGATCTGCCGGCTTGTGCACGAGGCGGGCGGGCAGGTGTATATGGACGGTGCGAACATGAACGCGCAGGTCGGGCTGACCAGCCCGGGCGTGATCGGGGCGGACGTTTGCCACCTGAACTTGCACAAGACCTTTTGCATCCCGCACGGCGGTGGTGGGCCTGGGATGGGGCCGATCTGTATGAAGAGGCACCTTGCGCCGTTCATGGCCGGGCACCCGGTGGCGTCGCCGTTTGCGGGCCAGAGCAAGGTGAATCGGGAGGCGGGTGGTGGCAGGAGCGCAACGGGGCCTGTTTCGGCGGCGCCGTTTGGCTCGCCGAGTATTTTGACGATCAGCTGGATGTATATTGCGATGATGGGTGCCGAGGGCCTTCGGCGGGCGACGCAGGTGGCGTGCCTGAACGCCAACTACATGGCCAAGCGTCTGGAGGGGCACTTCCCGGTGCTGTTTAGGGGCAAGTCGGGGTTGTGCGCGCACGAGTTTATCTTGGATGTGCGCGGTGCGAACGCACGCGCGGGCGTGAGCGTGGACGACATTGCCAAGCGGTTGCAGGACTATGGGTTCCACGGCCCGACGATGAGCTGGCCCGTGGCCGGGACCTTGATGATCGAGCCGACGGAGAGCGAGGACCGTGCGGAGCTGGACCGGTTCTGCGATGCGATGATCGGCATCGGTCGTGAGATCGAGGAGGTCGCCACGGGCAAGGCGGACAAGAGCAACAACGTGCTCAAGCACGCGCCGCACACGCAGGAGGTGGTCGGTGCGGATGTGTGGGAGCGGGCGTATGGGCGGGAGAAGGCGGCGTACCCGGCGGCGTGGCTGCGGGCGGCGAAGTTCTGGCCGCCTGTTTCGCGAGTGGATAATCCGTATGGGGACAGGAACCTGGTGTGTACGTGCCCGCCGATGAGTTCATATTCGTGAGGGTGGTGGTTGGGTTGGTTTGTCAGCGTTTACTGGTGCCTTTGGGGTCAAGCAACCCCACCGCTGCCTCTCCCCTTCGGGGAGGGGTTCTGATAAGAGAGCAGTGAAAGGTTGAGGAGATCGATGATGAGCAGTTGCGGGACGTTCAAGGGCCGGCTCGGATTGATGCTGGTGGTGCTGGCGGTTGCCGGGGTCGGGCTGGTGGCGATGGCGCGTGAACCGGGGAGCAAGGCGCCGCCGGCGCGGGGTGAGCCTTCGAGCGTTGAGGGGGCGATGAAGACGATGGGCCGGTCGCTGAAGGCGCTGCGGGGGATTGTCGGCGATGCGAGCAAGAAGGAGGAGGCGCTCCGGCTTGTCAGCGAGATGCAGCGTGCGTGCTTGTGGGCCAAGAGTGCGCCGGTGCCGGGTGATGTGCTCGACAGGGCGAAGGACGATGCCGAGCGGTCGGCGATAAAGGTTGCGAACCGTGTCAATCTCATCGCCGTGCTGCAGCGGCTGCTGGTGTGCGAGCAGAACATCATCGAGGGCAATGTTGAGGCGGCCAGCGCGGACATCAAGGCTGTAGCCGAGCTGCGCGAGAAGGGGCACCGTGCGATTGGGATCAAGGATGATTGATGGGGGTGTTGGAGCGCGGGCTGGAAGCCCGCGCCACCGGCTGGAAGCCCGCGCCACCGGCTGGAAGCCCGCGCCACCGGCTGGAAGCCCGCGCCACCCGGCTGGAAGCCGGCGCCACCCGGCTGGAAGCCGGCGCCATCCGGCTGGGAGCGCGTACTCTTGGCGTTGTTGACATCACCTCAACCAGCCCGGGCACATGCGCACGGCAAGGACGCCCCGGGGGTGGTTGTTCGGCGCTGGACGCCCGGCGATGGGGTTGGGCAGGTAACGGCTCTCTTGCACCGGGCGTATGCCAAGCAGGTGGGGATGGGTCTACGGCCGCTCGCGGGCCGGCAGGATGAGCAGGTTACGCTCCGGCGTCTATCAAGCGGTGAGTGCTATATCGCTGTGTGTGTGCCGGGGGCGGGCACTTTGTCGGCGGAGGCAGGTGAGCAGATTGTGGGGGTGATTATCCTGGCCGAGAAGGAGCCGGATGAGGGGCCGCCGTTTTTTATGCGTGCGGGCGTGTTGGCGTTTAGCCAGTTTGCGGTGGACCCGTGGTTGCAGGGCGCGGGCGTGGGTGGGAAGTTGCTTGGCACGGTGGAGGCGCGGGCGGTTGAGCTTGGGAGCACGGAACTGGCGTTGTCGATGGCCGAGCCGGACCATGGGCTGCGTGATTACTACTTGCGTCGTGGGTACCGGGTGGTGGGTGTGTGGAAGTGGCCGTATACGAATTACAACAGTTTGGTGCTGAGCAAGCGGCTGGTGGGCGGCGAGGGTGGGTGCTAGAGGCTGTTTCTGAACCGGGTGGCAGGGGCTTCTAGCCCGTGGTTTTTGATTTCTGAAACACCCTCTTGATATGGTCGCCAGTGATTGCCGTGTGTCCGAAGTTGCCAACCCCACCCCTGCCCACTTGCTCGGGGGAGGGGTTCTGTGCGAGCAAGATTGGCGATCCGTAGTCGGCGTGGGCGGGTCTGCTGCCGTACGCTGTGGGCATGCTCCGGACCAAGGATGAGATCGTCCGCGACTGGTTGCCGAGGTACACGGGCCGCCGGCTGGAGGACTTTGGGCAGTATATTTTGCTCTCGAACTTCACGGATTATGTGGACCGCTTTGCCGAGCGGTTCGGGGTGCCGGTGCTGGGGCGCGACCGGCCGATGCAGTCGGCAACGGCAGAGAACATCACGATGCTCAACTTTGGCATGGGCAGCGCGATGGCCGCGACGTGCATGGACCTGCTGTCGGCCGTCGAGCCCAAGGCGGTGCTCTTTCTGGGCAAGTGCGGCGGTCTGAAGAAGGCGCAGGTGGGGGACTTTGTTCTCCCGATCGCGGCGATCCGCGGTGAGGGGGCGAGCGATGATTACTTGCCGCGTGAGGTGCCCGCGCTGCCGAGTTTTCGGCTCCAGCGGGCGGTGAGCCAGTCGATCATCGAGCATGATTGTGATTACTTCACGGGGACGGTGTATACGACCAACCGGCGTGTGTGGGAGCATGACGAGCCGTTCAAGGACTATCTGCGTCTGATCCGTGCCGAGGCGATTGATATGGAGACGGCGACGATTTTTATTGTGGGGTTTGTCAACCACATCCCCAAGGGGGCGTTGCTGCTGGTGAGCGACATGCCGATGACGCCCGAGGGGGTGAAGACGGCCGCGAGTGATGCGGCGGTGACGCGCGAGCATGTGCTCAAGCAGTTGGAGATCGGTATCGACGCTTTGGCAGACCTGCGCGACAGCGGCGAGAGCGTCAAGCACCTGCGGTTTGAGTAGCCGGTATTGGTCGCGGGGCGGGCGCGTGCGGGGGCGTGCTGGCGGGGGTGGATGCCCGGCAGACGTGCACGATCAGCGTGTCGTCGGTCGGTGGGCCGAAGCGGTGCTGGTTGATCGCGGACATGAGGCGCGTGCAGACGCCCGGCGAGTGTGGCGGTGCGGTCTGGGGCGTTGGCCGGGGTGCGGGCTGGGGCTTCCTGGCCCCGACGCTGGCCTGGGCGAGGTCTGAGAGGCCGTTGGTGCTCAGTATTTCGCCCTGGACGTTGCGTGCTTCGGTAGCGCCGTCGGTGTAGGCGATGAGCGTGTCGCCCGGGCGGAAGGGGACCGAGGCGTTCTGGTCCTCGATCATGAGGTCGCGGTCGACGCCCAGGACCATGGCGGTGGGGGCGAGCAACTCGGCCGGGGCGTCGGGGCGTAGGACGATTGCCGGGGGGTGCCCCGCGCTGGCGTAGTGCAGGCGGTCGGTCGGTTCGCTGACGCGGAAGGCGACGGCGGTAACAAAGATCGAGTGGTGCGCGAGGGTGAGGTAGACGTATCGGTTGAGGGCGCAGAGCAGCTCGGCCGGGGTGATGTTGGGCTGCTCGGCGAGTTGGCGTTCGAGTTCACCGTGCAGGCGGTTGACGGTCAGCGCGGCGGATATGCCGTGGCCGCAGACGTCCAGGATGACGACGACGAGTTCGCACGGCTCGTTGTCGGGTGGTTGTGTGCCGGTTCCGTCGGGCAGTTCGCCTGTGCGGAGGGCGCCCAGGAGTTGCCCGTTGATGAACTTGGCGTAGAGGTAATCGCCGCCGATGGCGCGCATGGGTGCGTAGCGGTAGTCGAGTTGCAGGCCGCCACGCTGCTCGGGGCGGGGGAAGAGGTTCTCGTGGATGCGCTGGGCGTCGGTCATCTCGCGGCGGATGTCGGTGTAGCCGCGGCGGAGGTGCTGTATCAGGAAGTCGCGGGCGAACCGGCTGGATTTCCACCAGCTGACGGCGATGCCGGGGAGCAACGCGGCGACGCAGCCGATTGACAGGATCAAGGCGGCGGGGATGGTTACCCAGGGGGCCGTCGGCTTGCTGCCGGCAAACCCGACCAGGAACGCCAGCACCAAGAGGCAGCCGGTTGTCAGGCCCAGGACGGGGAACATCGGGCGCACCGATTCGCGTGGCGACCAGGGGAGGAAGACGCACGCGATGAAGTGGACCTGGAAGACCGTGAACATCTGCAGGCCGGCAAAGAGCAACGCATTGCGCCAGGAGGACCAGACCCCCAGTTGTGATGGGTCCTGCTCGACGGGGCTGATGAAGTAGGCCACCAGCAGCGAGACAAGCGTGCTCAGGATGGTGGTGGCGATGAGTACCCAGCGCAGCACGCGCAGCTGGGCCTGTCGCGGTCGGTCGGTCTGCCAGGCGTCGACAAAGACCCACCCGTAGGCGAAGATCGCAAAGGCGCTGCTGCCGAACGATACGAGCAGCGCGATCGACGGGGTGTGAACCTGCTCCTGGCTGAGCACGTTCAGGGTCATCACCAGCAGCGAGATGAGTCTCAGGGCGATGAGCACCCCGGCGTACCACTGCACGCGCCGGCGCAGGCGTGCACGCTGCACCTGGTCGTACTCGAAGCGGAAGTCGTCATGGATGGGGGCGGCGGCCATGGTTTGCTCGTGCCGGGCTGGCCGGTGCCACCACTTACTGCTTGGCGTTCGGGCGGTTGACGCCCGGGACCCAGAGGATGTCCCCCGCGCCGTTCTCGTTGGCGACGCGGGCGAGGACAAAGAGCAGGTCGCTCAGGCGGTTGAGGTAGCGGATCGCCTCGGGGTTGGTGCGGTGCTTGTCGGCCTCGTGGAGGGTGACGGTCAGGCGCTCGGCACGCCGGGCGGCGGTGCGGGCGACGTGCAACGCCGCGGCCAGGGGGGAGCCGCCGGGCAGGATGAAGGAGTTCAGCGGGGCGAGGTGGTCGTTGTGCGCGTCGATGGCGTCTTCGAGGCGTTTGGTCTGCGCGGCGGTGATGCGGAGGCGTTTGCCCGCGGCCTCCTCCTTGAGGATCGGGCAGCAGAGGTCGGCGCCGACGTCAAAGAGGTCGTGCTGGATCGATCGGAGCAGGTCGGCGATGCGGGAGGTGAGCGTGCCCGGTACGGCCTGCGCGGCGATGACGAGGGCGACGCCGAGCTGGGCGTTGGCTTCGTCAACGGTGCCGTAGGCCTCGACGCGCGGGTCGTCCTTGCGGACGCGCTGGCCATCGCCCAGGCCGGTGCTCCCGGTGTCGCCGGTTTTGGTGTAGATGCGGTTGAGCTTGACCATGACAGAGTGCTCCGGGCGTGCCGGGGTGGGCACGCTGTCGGAGTGTATCAGGGGGCGGCGTGCAGGCCATGGCCAGGGCCTTGGGTGCACGCACGTTCGCAGGATCGCCAAGCCTCCTTCATCCTCAAGGAAACGGAGTTCTGATTCAACGATGCAAGAGCAACTTGTCCAAGGCCTGACGCATGCTCTGCCGGGAGAATCCTCTGAGCTCATCGTGGCAAGATGCGAAAACGCCGTGGAGGCCTCTCGGCGGCCCAACGTGAAGGTTGCCCTGAAAACCAAGGGGCCGGCTGCTCTCGCAACGGGCCTGGCAAAGAGAGGCGGGGGGGTAGTCTGACGACGTCCGTTTCGGAGAACCAAAGACAGAACGAGCGGATGCCGTCCCCCGGCGACAACCGTCGAAGGGTCAACTTGTTGTCCTCGGCGCGGCTGCCGCCGGCTGCTTGCCCTCGCCGGCTTTGCTTCGGCCCGTTGCCGCTGTTGAGTTTGCCCGGCTTTGACCGCACACCTTGGGTTCATTCCTCCACGGCCTAGGCACACGATCGGGCCGTGGTCGTTGATCAGCCCGCTCAGAACAGAGTTGTCCAACCAGCCGTTCGCCAAAGCGAGAAGTCCAGAAGTTGACAGGATGCAAAAGCCACTCACGAAGACCGCGTCGCCCATCCGCAGCGTCGCACCCGATAACCCGGATTGGTCTCGATTCGGCCAGCCGGCCGCTCCAATCGGAGTTGCCCATCTTACCAAGGGACAATTTTATACGGATTTTGGGTTGACGGGGGGCCGGGTCCAGCGTATTATTTTCC
>Ga0068876_10001576_pt1 | contig 17750 bp, 13 predicted proteins | sample NOAtaG_6_FD_66442 | JGI IMG/M metagenome (GOLD analysis project Ga0068876, IMG submission 66442) | Freshwater lake microbial communities from Lake Erie, under a cyanobacterial bloom - NOAA_Erie_Diel5S_2200h metaG | ecosystem: Environmental > Aquatic > Freshwater > Lake | place: USA: Ohio, Lake... | reverse complement strand
TATTAAAGGTAATAAAACAAAGGTCATTAATAAACCGCCTGCAAAAAAACCAATTACGGCTATGAGCGATGGTAATTGAAGGTCAGATAATCCGCTAATGGCGTGGCCGGAAGTACATCCGCCCGCGTAGCGTGAGCCAAAACCTACCATTAATCCGCCAAGGGCAAGGATCAAAAAACCCTTTAAGGAAAACAGAGCTTCTAAACTAAATAGTTCGCTTGGTTGAGCGGATGTTGGCGCGGCAATACCTAATTTAGATAGATCTGTAATAGTACTTTCAGAAATTTTCACCGGCTCTCCGCTTGAAAGAAATTGTGATGCAATGATGCCTCCAAGAATTGCTCCAACTAAAAAAACCAAGTTCCATACTTGCGTTTTCCAATTAAAGTCGAAAAATTTTACGAATCTTCCACCACCACCAGCGGCACATATAGTGCGCAAATTAGAAGAAAATCCGAAGGACTGCCCAAAGAATAATAATAGGAACATGATGCCGGCAATTAAAGCTCCCGACACGTACCAAGTCCAAGGTTGTTGAATGAATTCTAACATATTAATTTATATGAAATGAGATAATAGGTTTAAATAAATGATTTACTAATTTTTCGGTAGCGCTTGTATGGAAAAAGCCTCCTTTACCGTGTGTACCGATGCAAACAACATCCATTTCCTGCATTTGATTAAAATGAACAACGCCGTTCTCAATATCCTTGTCTATCAAGAAATGTTTGTCGTAATTTTTTATTGAATTTTCTGCTGCAAACTTATCCATGGATGAATCGATGGCCGCTCTTTCATTTTCACTATAAATGATCTGTAGAAAATGTGTTTTTGTATTGAATGCAGCGATCAATTTATGTAACAGAGACAGGTTCTCTTTCTTAGCAGTTCTAAAATCGTGTACCAGAAGAATGTTCTTGATCACAAGATCAGATCGGTCGCACATAAGTGAAAGTAATGGTACTTGCGACTGACGAGCGATCATCTGAGTTTCCGAACCAGACAACTTCTCTTTAATTCCCCATGAGCCTTTAGTTCCCATAACAATAAGATCAAAGTGATTCTCCTTGGCATAGGATACGATCTTATCTGTAAGTTTTCCTAACTCCAACTGCACGTTTATCTCATTACCATAAATAGTTTTTAGGTTATTAAGTTTTCGCAGAGCGATTTCCTTTTGCGAGATCACAAAATCAATACTGATCTCTCCACAGGTTTCTATATTACCATTCTTATCCATGCTCACGGTATCAGGCACACCTAATACATGCATAAAGTGAATTTCTACAGGGATCTTTTCCTCTAATTTTTTTACCATTAAATAAGCGTATTCCGCTTGTACCGAAAAATCGGTTGGTATCAATACTTTTAGTGATGCCATTTTATTTTAAAAATTGTTTTACGTTTTGCCAGCTTCCGCCGTTCACCACGTTGGTTAAACCTTTAGACTCTAATGTTCTTTTTGCCATGCCACTGCGATTACCACTTCGGCAACACACAATCACATGTTTCATTTTTTTAAGTTTGTCGGCTTGTGACGCAATTTTTTCTAATGGTATATTCACAGAACCTTTTACATGCCCCCCCGAAAATTCGCCACTACTTCTTACGTCAATAATTGCTGCGCCATCGGCTAACAGTGCGGCCAAGTCTACTTTCTCAGGATTGAATAATTTTTTTAATAATGATAACATAGTTTTATTTTTTATAAAGTTACGAAGAGAAAAGGCGAAGGAACGGTTACAAAAGTTACATTGAGCTTTACCAATGTAGATTTTATTTTAACGGAGAAAGTGATACTTAATCAAAGTGTCTAAATACCAGTAAAATGGGAGAGCTCTAAGGTGTTGCTAAAAAGTTACTATTCCTTAATTAATTTAATACTGCCCTTGCTTAGCTTAGTATCAATATTAAGATAATATATTCCTTTGATTAGTTCCTTATTATCGATCTCTAATTCCTTTGTGTAATTGAGGCCGTCAAATGTTACTTCTTTTAGTTTTTTACCTAAAACATCTGTTAAGTTATAGCCTACAACAAAATCTTTGCCCTCTACTTTTATGATCCAGGATGATGTTGAAGGATTTGGAAATGCTTTTACAAATGTATTTGTACCTGAATTTTTCTTAACCCCGGTTAAATAATCCCAAACTAAAAATTGTCCCATCATGCCTTCATCTTCATGAACAAGCATATGGCAGTGATACATGTAAGGCGTCATATGATCCGTGAAATCATCAAATTTTGCAATGAACTTTACAGTTTGTTGAGCAGGAACAACAACTACATCTTTTTTACCGGCCATATTTGCGGGTGGTGCCGATCCATTGATGTCCAAAATATAAAATTGCACGTCATGTATATGAAATGGATGAGCAATAGCTGTATTATTTGTAAGGTTCCAAATTTCCACATTATTAAAAGGCACCGTATCATTGATCATCATCATATCAAACGGCATTCCATTGATCACAAATGGTCCATTCAATCCTCCGCCCGGTCCCATCACTTTTGGAGAAAATGTTTTGGTGCGAGTTTTATTTGCGCTAGATGCCAATAATGGTGTTAGTACTGTTAAGGTAGAAGGCATTGTTGTTACAGCAGATGCAGTAGGTGCCACTACGTTGATCTTTAAAATATTATTATCAGTTCCATTGAACGCATTGCTGCTATAATTGGGAATTGTTCCCATACCCATGGCTGCTGGATTAACAGCGCCATAATAACCATTAGGGAGCTGCGAACCATAATTAGTTAAATAAATAGTTTGTGTTTGCAAGGCTGTTAGATCCAAAAGTATCTCTGCTCTTTCGCCTGGAGCTAAACGCAAACGTGTCATTGCCACAGGTGCCGACAATAATCCGCCATCGGATGCTATTTGTTAGAAAGTTGCATTATTGCTAAAACCAAAATTGAACAAACGCATGGTGGCGCCATTGAGCAATCGTAAACGCACTACTTGAGCAGGCAAATTTGTATAGGGGTTTTTTGTGCCATTGATCAATACAACACTATCAACAGCCGACATGGCGTCGAATTGTTTGTTCACATCAAAAGCTCTTGTTTGCACAACCAAAGGAATATCATCAACACCATACGTGCGAGGCAACGTTAAGGCTGCTTCAATGGGATCCTTCACTAGGATCAAACCTGCCTCTCCTTTTGTTACTTGCGCAGTAGTGTGCATATGCAAATGCGAATGATACCAGAACATAGCAGCGTCATCGCGCACTTTAAATTTGGGTGTCCATGTTGTAGAAGGTGGAATAACTGTATGTGGTCCTCCATCGTTTTTTGGAGAAACATGCATGCCGTGCCAATGAATTGTTGTTGTATCAGTTAAATTATTTGTAACATTAATGTGCACCGAATCACCTTTATTTAACAATAAAGTTGGGCCTAAATAATTGTACGCGTTAAAGCCAATACTATTTGTAGAAAAACCAGGATAATAAGACATGGTTCCAGTGTGTATTGACAAATTGATATTTGTACCTGTTAAAGTAGATGGAATCGCTAAAGAATTAGAGAATGCTTGAGAAAAAGCTGTGTTAGTTATAAAAAATAAACCAATAGTGGTGAGTATAATTCTTTTCATAAGGCTAATATAGTAAATTAATAAAAAAGCGCAACGTAACATTTGTTACATTGCGCTTTCCGGTGTTAAATTGTTAGTTTGCGCAACTTGCGTTTTGCCAAGGGCCTTTGTTCTCGATATTCTTTAAGCCTGCTTGCTCCAAGATTCTTTTAGCTACGCCTGCACGGTTACCGCTTCGGCAAACCAATACAATGTGATCGTAATTCTTAAGATCATCTACCTTACTTTCAATTTCATCCAATGGGTAGTTTACAGAGCATTCCGCGTGACCGTCGTGGGCCCACTCTTCCGGACTTCTAACATCTACAATTATCTCTTTATTTTTCATACTTTCTTTTTTTTGAGGTTGAACTTCTTGTTTATTATTTGTTTGAGATTGACAATTGCTCAACAGCATAAGCGAAAACATTGCTGTTAACATTACCAACCCATTTCTTTTTTTCATCTGCATTACTTCTGCAATTTACTTTGGCAAACATAATCTGTTTTAGGCACTGAGGTTTCAGCAATGGATTTGAATCCGCCTTCCACTTCTTTAAAATTATGGATGCCACGTGATTTTAAAATACTTGCCGCTATCATACTTCTGTATCCACCGGCGCAATGAATGTAAAATGGTTTATTTGCATCCATATCAACAAACCAATTATTTATTTGATCTAATGGTTTATTAAAGGCTTCTTCTACATGCTCTGCACGGTATTCACTTTCTCTGCGCACATCAATTACATTACCTGCCTTTACATCAAACTCTTTTGCGAATTGTGATGCAGGAATGCGATTCACTGTATCTGTTTCTTTTCCACTTGCTTTCCAAGCCTCGAAGCCTCCTTCTAAATGTCCAAGTATGTTATCAAACCCTACTCTGCTTAATCGTGTAACAACTTCTTCTTCCATGCCAAGTGGTGTAATTATTAAAAGCGGTTGTTTTACATCCTTTACCAAAGCACCAACCCAAGGCGCAAAATCGCCATTGATACCAATGCTAATTGAACGAGGAATAAATCCTAAAGCAAAATCTGCAGCTGGGCGTGTATCTAAAACAATGGCATCGGTAACTTCTGCAGCTGCTTCAAAAGCTTCAGGGTTCAATGCTCTCATTCCATTACTTAAAACCTTATCAAAACTCTCATATCCTTTTTTGTTCATGGCAACATTCATTGGGAAGTATGCCGGAGGAGGTAATAACCCATCGGTAACCGCTTTAATGAATTCTTCTTTGTTTGGCTGATTTAAAGCGTAATTCATTTTCTTTTGATTGCCTAAGGTGTCAACCGTTTCTTTCATCATATTCTTTCCACAAGCAGAACCTGCACCGTGAGCAGGGTAAACTGTAACATCATCTGCTAATGGCATTATTTTTTTTGTTAGTGAGTCGTAAAGCAAACCTGCTAATTCTTCTTGCGTCATAGAAGCAGCTTTTTGCGCTAGATCAGGGCGACCAACATCACCTAAGAATAGAGTATCACCACTAAAAAGAGCTGTGTCTTTACCTTTCTCATCGCGTAATAAGAAACATGAACTCTCCATGGTATGGCCGGGCGTATGCAACACTTTAATGGTTACATCACCTAATTTAAATTCCTCTCCGTCTAATGCAATGATAGATTTAAATTCAGGATTTGCTGTTGGGCCGTAAATAATTGGTGCATCTGTTTTCTTGCTTAGATCTAAATGACCTGAAACAAAATCAGCGTGAAAATGTGTTTCGAAAATATATTTGATCTTCACGCCATCTTTTGCAGCGCGATCAATATAAGGTTGAACTTCGCGTAAGGGATCAATAATTGCCGCTTCGCCATTTGAGGTGATGTAATATGCGCCTTGCGCTAAACATCCGGTGTATATTTGTTCTATTTTCATATGTTTGTTTATTATAAGTTATTTAATTTACTTGTACAAAGTTAGAGAGTTTGATAAAGAAAGACTGTAACAGGAGTTACACAGGCAGTTGATTTGTAACAGTAGTTACATTAATGGCCGCCGCCGGTTTTAAGAAATAATTCGTTAATGATAATGTATAGTCCCATTACCAATACAAACCAACCAAAACCTTTTTTGAGTTTATTGCCATCTATTTTTTTAGATAAAGCATTGCCAACAAAAATTCCTGCGATGGCTAAAGCTGTAACGATCAGCAATAATGTCCAATCCATATTAGACGCATGTGTAGATATGTCGCCCATAAAGCCAATTAACGACTTGGCGGCAATGATCAATAATGAAGTGCCGACCGCCATTTTCATTGGTAATTTACTTAGCATTACCAAGGCAGGGATAATTAAAAATCCGCCGCCCGCGCCAACTAATCCGGTTAAAACACCAACTACTAACCCTTCTATGATGATCATTGGATAATTGAATTTCTGTTCCTCTACTTCGGCGCCATTTGTTTTGTTTTTCTTCTCGCGGATCATCGATACTGATGCTGCTACCATTAACACAGCGAACAACACCATCATTAAAATTGATTTGGTTACTACAAAATCTCCAAGTTGAAATACTTCGGTAGGAATTGAAGGAACAATAAATTTGCGAGTGGCAAATACCGCAATAATAGAAGGAATTCCAAAAACGATAGCGGTTTTTAAGCTTATTAATCCTTGTTTGTATTTTGGAAAAGCACCAACTAAACTACTTGTTCCAACAATAAAAAGTGAATACGCTGTGGCCATCATTGGTTCAACACCAAATAGGTAAACCAAGACAGGTACAGTGAGTATTGAACCACCACCGCCAATAAGCCCAAGTGATATGCCAATAATAATTGAAGATATGTAACCGATAATTTCCATGTTTTTTATTTTACAAGCACAAAGGTCGGATATGTATTAGCATTTAACGGTTACAATTGTTACAGATGACAAAATCCCTAGGCATCTTTGCCTAAATATAGGAAAAGCATGGTTCAAAAAATAATGTTACAGAAGGAATTAATGAAGAGGTATACTAAGAGATAATGTTTATACATAGAAAACACATCCATTATGCCAATTAAATTGCCAAAAATAAAAAGGACGGAGTTTTCTCTCCGTCCGATAAAAATTAAGAAATAAAAACTAGTTAACAGGTGTGTAAACCACTACTCTAAATGTTACCGCGCCCGGTGAGGATGGTGGCACTCCATGGATCCGTGAATATTCTAAATGAAGCGTTTCAAATTCAATGTTTTGATGCATCACGATATCGCCAACCAAGTAGGGCAAGTTCCACCACTGTGTTCCAATTTTCATATATACTTCAACTTCTCCTTTTGACATCACATCGTTAGTGATCTCAGGAAAATATACATTGGCTGTGTAAAATCCGAAATTATTTATCCAAGATGAAGCTTGCACAGTGAAAGTTCGTTCAGATTTTTTTAGATTTCCTTTACCTCCATCCTTACCAGGATCACCTTTTGGTCCTGCTACGTCTTTTTTACAAGCACCTAGAGAAAGTAAAAGAAATGGTATTGCAAATAAAAGCGTCTTTATAGTTGAATTTCTCATAATTGAAGGAGTATTTAAATTACTTAACAATTGCTCTTACATTTTCAATTTGCATATACGTTCCATTATTGGAAAATGGATTGGCATTTTTTTGCGCCTCAGAAACAATAACCATCCTGTATCTATCGGTAGGTGGCGGTACTCCGGGCAAGCCACCTTCAATATTAATGTAATTCAAATATAAATTACCAACGTCGAAACCAAACTGCGTGAAAAGATCTGATGTGGCTATCGGTAATTCCGACCAAACTGTGCCGGTTTGTCTATATACCTTAACGCCACCCTTATCAACTATACTTTGAGTAAGTGTTGGAAAGCTTATTGTTACTTTAAAGCATTCGGCAGCAGTATCAGCAACCCAAGAACTTGTATTAACTATAAAAGTATTTGTGGATACTACATTTGCGTTTCCGCCAATACCATTAGCACCGGGATCCCCTTTAGGACCTTGAATTTCTTCTTTTTTACAGGCAGTAAATAATATACCAAATGCACATAGGAATGCAGCCGTTAACTTGATTAAGGATGTTGTTTTATACATATAAATTGTTTTAAAAGATAATTGAAAATGTCTGCAATAAACTACCACCAATTATGCCAAGATTAGTTAAAAAAACGGTGTTTCCTATGGCGGCACTTAAAGAAGGGCATAAAAAAGCCTCTCATTTCTGAGAGGCTTTGTACCTCCGGCGGGACTTGAACCCGCACGTCTGTTAAGGACACAGGATTTTAAGTCCTGCGTGTCTACCAATTCCACCACAGAGGCATTTGGTATTTGATGAAAAAAAGCCCTTAGGGGGCTTTTTTTGAGCGAAAGACGGGTCTCGAACCCGCGACCTTAACCTTGGCAAGGTTACGCTCTACCAACTGAGCTACTTTCGCTTTTTAGTGAATTGCTTCACTATTTTTTGATTTCGCTCTACCTCCGCCGCGGCGGATGAGCTACTTTCGCTTTTTAGTGAATTGCTTCACTGTTTTTTGTTTCGCTCTACCTCCGCCGCCGCGGATGAGCTACTTTCGCTTTTCCATTGATCAGGCCGAAGCCCTTTCATTGGGGAGTGCAAATGTAAATAAAATTTAATAACCCCACAAAAATATTATGTATCATGGCAGTATATTTAACCTGTTGAAAATAAGGCTTTTCATAGGGTTTTTAGTGCTTATCGGCTCTCTTTTAGTAATGGCTTTTTCTGGCTGTAAAAAGACTGAGAAGATAGGAAATTTACCAGTAGTGGAAATTTCAACACCTACACAGCAGGCCATTCATAAAAGCGTTTGGTTAGATGCCAATACCGGTTTTATTTGTGGGGGTAAAAAAAATCAAAATGGTTTTATTTTCAAAACTAAAGATGCCGGAAAAACTTGGGAGCTTATTTTTAGTTCTCCCGGCAAATGTTTGTATGATATTAATTTTGTGAACGACACAATTGCATATGCTTGCGGCGATGCACTGTTACTTATAAGAAGCAGGGATAACGGAACTACTTGGACCGAGGTGAGTTTTGCCAATGTGAATCTTGAACATTTTAATTACACACCTCTACGCTGCATTTTTGGAAATTACAATTTACTTATGATCGTGGGTGGCGAGAATTTTAATAATGGGAATGTGCTTTGGTTTGAAAATAATTCGATGCGTTGGGTTTGGCATTTTGATCATGAATTTAGAACAGGATTGAATTTTACGCAAGATAATTTCGTTTTAGCAGGCTATGGAAATCTATATCGCACAAAAGACAATGGTTATAACTATTCACCAATGACATTAGACGGAGATTTTTTCACTTCATCGTACACTATTAACTCTGAACTTGGTTTTGTGTGTGGCTACGATGGAGGTATTTACCGAACAGATAATGGTGGTAATAATTGGAAAACACTTTTAAAGCCCAATAAAACGGGGCGAAAACGCATTCATTTCAATGGCATTTGTTTTAGTGATGAAACAAATGGTTTTGCAGTTGGAGCCGAAGGCTTGGTAATGCATTGCAACGATGGTGAAAAATTTAAAACCTACAACTCTATTACTAGTTCAGATCTACTTTCTATTGTAAAAGATAAGACAGGAAGAATGGTGATCAGTACTTCGAACGGAAAACTATTTAGAACTACAAATTAGAACGAATACCCAATAGAATATTCAAAAAGATCGGCTTGGCCAACATTGGCTTTAATGAATGCACCTATACTTAATTGCTTACGAATGTTATTCAGCGAATTTCTTTTTTTGAAAGGATAATACATGATGCCAAGCCGATTGGTGTTGATAGCCTGTAATTTTTCACCGAAACCATTCCACTCCCCTTCTATCTTTTTTTGTTTTACAAAAAACGGATTGTAAAAATTAATACCCAATTGAGATACAAAACCAAACTTGCCAAAAATAAATTCATGTCCGCCAAAAATGATCCCATTGCACGCTCTTAATCTTTGATCGGTATCATAAACCTCCTGAGTTTTTATATAATCATAAAAACTCGTGTAGTACGCTAATGTTACTCCTACCTGCCATAAGTGAATATTCTTTTTAGGTATAGAATACCAAGCCGATAAATGATAACTAGGAAAACTTGGGCCACCAATGGCTTTTGTAGTTGAGCCAAACTCATGAAAACCAATTCCTGCTTTTATCACATATGTTTTTGAAGATGATTGCGCCGTTACATCCTTTTTTATAAATTCTCTTTTCTTCTCAAAACGTAAACCTAAATGTCCACAAATAATATTCATTCCGGCATTAGGCAAAGCTGTATGTCCGTTGGATGCGTGAATTGATGAAAAACCATAAGTGAAAACCAGATCTTTACTTAATCTTCTTGTCCAAAGTATACTTGTAAGAGTCATATTGACAAAATGTCTGCCGATGTAAAAATTAGCTGGGTTAGAGATCAAATCAAATGGAGTATCATAATACGCCACTCCGACTCCAAATTTAAAACGCCAATTTTTATCTGACTTCTTACCTCGCCATTCTAAAGAAGGAACTAGTCCAATGCTATTCCCAAGTTGTTGTTTATTATTATAGCTTCCATAGATAATTTCGAAACCCTGCTTTGGAAATCTGTAATACTGATGCCATAGATCTTTACCAGTAGTTTGCCATTGAAAACCAACCGAGCTTAAAATTGAAAGATTACTTTTTGGCGCATCAGGATAAGCCGGAACCAAATAACCTACATATGAGTTTAACGACAGCTCGAGTTTGTTTTTTGGAATACTATCCTGCGCCGATAGTGAAAGTGCTAAACTACAAAAAATAAAAAATAATCGTTTGATCATTACATTCCAAGTGTCTTTTTGATCTCATTGAGTTTCATCAGAGCCTCAACAGGCGTTAAAGTGTTGATGTCGGTATTTAGAATGTCTTCTTTTATTTTTTGCAATACAGGATCGCTTAATTGGAAAAAACTTAATTGCATTTCTTCATCACGTAGTGAACTACTATTTGTTGATGTTTTTGGTGATGCTACTTTCTTCATTCCACTCTCTACCCCATTGGCATTAGCTAATTCTAATTCCATCTCGTGTTCCTTCTCTAACTTCTGAAGGATAACATTGGCGCGCTCGATCACAATTCGCGGCATACCCGCCATTTTTGCAACATGTATACCAAAACTATGTTCGCTTCCTCCCTCTTTTAATTTTCGAAGAAAAATGATCTTATTGTTCAATTCCTGAACCGAAACATTGAAGTTTTTAATCCGCGGAAAATAGTTCGTCATCTCATTAAGCTCATGATAATGCGTAGCAAATAATGTTTTTGCTCTATTGATTGGTTGATTATGAATGAATTCTGCAATGCTCCAAGCAATTGAAATGCCATCATAAGTGCTTGTGCCTCTTCCGATCTCATCCAAAAGTACCAAGCTACGATCACTCAAATTATTTAATATGCTAGCGGTTTCGTTCATCTCTACCATGAACGTTGATTCACCTGAAGAAATATTATCAGTAGCGCCAACACGCGTAAATATTTTATCAACGATGCCTAATTGTGCAGCTTTTGCCGGAACAAAACTTCCTATCTGCGCTAATAATGTAATTAACGCAGTTTGACGTAACAAGGCCGATTTACCACTCATGTTTGGCCCGGTGATCATGATTAATTGTTGACTTTCATTATCCAGATAAACCGAATTACTTACATATTCAGTTCCTAAAGGCAATTGTTTTTCAATCACCGGATGGCGCCCATCAGTAATGTTGATCGCATGTCCATCATTTACAACAGCGCGCACATACGAATTTTGATAAGCTAATTCAGCAAATCCAATAAGCACATCCAAGCGTGCCAATAAATTTGAATTGAGCTGAATTGGTTCAATATAATCAGCAACAAAACGTATTAACTCTTCGTATAATTGTTGTTCTAGCCTTGCTATTTTTTCTTCCGCACCTAATATTTTTTCTTCGTACTCTTTTAATTCAGGTGTAATATAACGTTCTGCATTTGTAAGTGTTTGCTTGCGCATCCAATCTGAAGGCACTTTGTCTTTATGTACATTGGTTACTTCTAAATAATAACCAAATACATTGTTGTAAGCTACTTTTAACGAACTAATGCCAGTGTTCTCTATTTCGCGTTGCTGGATCTTCAATAAATGATCTTTTCCACTGTAAGACAATCCGCGTAATTCATCTAATTCGACGCTAATTCCCGAGTTGATCACATTGCCCTTTAAAATATTTACAGGCGCCTCTTCATTTAATTCCTTTGCTAATTTCTCAAACGCCAACAAACAAGGATTTAATTGCTCGCTTATTTTTTTGAGTGAGGTGTTCTCTAAACCTTGTGTACGTTGTTTTATATCAGCAACAATTTGTAATGAGCGTTTGATGTGAAATAATTCTCTTGGATTTGCTTTACCAACAGCCACTTTGGAAATAAGGCGTTCCATATCACCAATATCTTTTAGCAAACCTATCAATTCTAAACGTTGCACATCATTCTTTACAAAATAATCTACAACATCTAAGCGCTCGTTAATTGCCTCGGTGTTTTTTAACGGTAAGGCCAACCAACGCTTTAATAAACGCGAACCCATGGGTGTATGAGTTTCATCGATCACATCTACCAAACATTTTCCGTTCTCATGATTAGAACCATAGATCTCCAAATTTCGAATGGTGAATTTATCCATCCAAACGTATTCATCTTCGTCAATACGACTAATACGTGTAATATGTTTTAAGCGATCGTGTTTTGTTTCATTTAAATAATGCAATAAAGCGCCACAACTTGCAATAGCAGTATTCATCCCTTCAATTCCAAATCCCTTTAAAGAAGTTGTTTCAAATTGTTTAATGAGAGAATCAAAACCAAAATCATATTTAAAAGCCCAATCATCCAAACCAAAAGAATAGAACTTATCTCCTAACAGATCGTTCAATTCTTTGCGTTTGTTTTTTTCAAACAACACTTCGTTTGGTTTAAAATTTTGAATTAACTTTTCTATGTAGGTTAAACTTCCCTCAGCGATCAAAAATAATCCTGTTGAAACATCTAAGAATGATACGCCTGCTCTTTGTTCATCTATATGAATTGCCGCTAAAAAATTATTTTGTTGATGATCTAGTATCTTGTCATTAAAACTAACTCCGGGCGTTACTAATTCAGTGATCCCGCGTTTCACAATACCTTTTACCATTTTTGGATCTTCCAATTGATCGCAAATAGCAACTCTATACCCTGCCCTTACTAGTTTTGGCAAATACGAATCTAAAGAATGATGAGGAAATCCTGCAAGCTCAATATGTGTTGCAGAACCATTTGCACGTTTAGTTTGAACAATTCCTAAGATCTTTGCAGCCTTAATGGCATCCTCGCCAAACGTTTCGTAAAAATCTCCAACCCTAAATAATAAAATTGCATCCGGGTATTTAGCCTTGATGCCATTGTACTGTTTCATTAATGGGGTTTCTTTGTCTGCACTTTTCGCCATAGGGATACCTAATTTACAGGAAATCTCTTGGATAGCCCTTAACAAATTATAAACAAAAACCCCGATCTTTTTAAAATCGGGGTTTGCGTTAAATATTTGCTAAAAGTCTTACCTAAAGAGGCTTACGTTGCCCTTTTGATCATACTCTTGTCCGTCTTTTCCTGTGGCCTTAATAATATAGAAATAGGTTCCTTCGGCACAATCTTTTCCATATTGATTTTTACCATCCCATGCAAAGTTTCCGGTTTCACTTGTAAGCTCATAAACTTTGTTTCCCCAACGATCAAAAATGATCGCCGTTACCTCTTTTAAATTAGAGGCATTCAAACGGAACACATCATTTACCTTATCATTATTAGGCGTAAACACGTTTGGAATTTCCATCTTACTTGGTATCTCTACATTGATGATGCGAATTGCACTATCAATACATGTGCCTTTTCTCGTGATCAACACAACACTATAGGTGCCTGGTGCGGTATATGTTGTTGCTGGGGTTACTGTATTAAATACAGTTGACGTTGCTGCTCCATTTCCGAAACTCCATAGACAAATAATACTGCTTGCACCAGTACTTGTGGCACTTGTATTGGTAAAGTAAACTGATAATGGTGCAAATCCATTTGTACTGCTGGGAACAAAATTTGCAGCAAGGGCTCCATTCACTACTGAATAAGATTCTGAAGAGCCACAGCCGTTAACCGTATTCGTTAAAGCCAACTTATATAAACCGGTTAGGTTTGCTAATAAATTCATTCCTGAAGGATTGGAAATTAAAACACCTGCGGGTGCTGTCCACGAATACGTATAAGGACCAGCTGTTGGCGTGATCACTGGAACTATTAAAACCGTTGGGGTGTTCGAGCAATCTAAGGTGAAAGGAATTGTAGCTACAATAGCAGGTGGCGTTACATCAATGGCAACAATGTAAGTAGCAGAAGTTGTACAACCGTTTACAGCCGACATTGAAATAGCTGTGTGACTTCCTGCAGCTGTTGTATTGAATTGCGAACCGGGAACTCCAGGGCCAACCGGCGGATACCATGCGTATGTTGGAACCAAAGCAACCGCCAATGTTGGAGTTACAATTGGCACAATCACTACATCAGGATTTTTACATGTGATCACCGAATTTGAAAGAGCACTAATGGTAAACCTTGGCAATCTCACATCCTGATTTATCTGAACTGTTTTTGTGGATCGACATTGATTATTATTATCCACTGCGCCCACAGTGTAAATTCCCACTACAGAAATATTATTAGTTGCGCCCGTTATAGCCGGGTTAATATTTATTGTGTGATTAGGTGTTGGATTAATTGAGTTTGATGGAACTGCAGGAACTGTCCAAGTTATTTGTGTATTTGCATTACTACTAATACCATTCAGCACCATGCTTGGTTCTCTACAGGTTAACAAACTTAAGGGCTGTATAAAATCTACATTTGGAGCGATCGTATTTTGTATGATACTGATCGATTGACTTGAGACACAGTTGTTAGTGCCATCTTTCACCCACACTACCCAGGTTCCTGGAGTAATGATGCCGTTTTGACTTGTATTACTATTGAATGTCGTTGGTGTTCCAGATGTTGCGGGAGGAACATAGGTGTATGTACAAACTACATTTGGAACTGGGTTTGTGACAACATTGATTATTTGCATACTTGTTACACTTTTGCTTGCACAACCTATGGTAAAATTAGAAGGACTCGTTACTGTGAAAGCTGGCACACCCACCGAAGCGGTTACTTGAACTGATTTACAAGATACACAGCCAGTTAAATTATTGGTTGAACAACCCACGTAATCACCTGGGTTACCAGGGCAAAAAATATTTATTGTTCCCTGCGCCGGACCAACAGGCACACTGCTTGTTCCTGCAATTTGATACCATTGCGTAGTAACATTAGGGCCTAAATTACTAGTAAGAGTGAAGCATCCTGTACCCGGAATACAAGTGATTGAAACAACCGTAGGTGTTATTACAACTGTAGGCGCTGTATAATTTGAAAAAACTTGGAAAGTTCTTGTCATGGTACAACCTGTAGCACTCATCCCGATAACTTGCCCTGTACAAGGCTGATTAAAGGTTAAACTAGACCCAGTAATGGTAGGCGTACAACTTGGAAACCATGTGTAAGTTAACGCATTTCCATTGGTAATACTAGTTGTAAGAACCACATTTGGATTGATACATGTGACTGTATAATCATTTATCGCGTTGAACACAGTAAATGAAGCAAGTACTTGAATAGGACCAACAACAAAACTTGCAGTAGCAACACAACTTCCTGTTGATACCGTTACATTTTGAATTCCCGGAATCAAACCAGAGGCGGTTCCACTATTCGCTGATGTAAAATTACTAGGTGGTGGTGCCCAAGTAACCGTATAATTTGGACTTCCGCTTGGGATAAATGTTACATTTAAATTGACAGAGTTACTGGCACTTGCGCAAGTGCTGTTCAAGACAAGTGGATTTACAACCGGCTTAGGTAAAACAGTTACAGTTGCAACAGCACTTTGTGTAACTACAAGACTATTGATCGTATTGGTTCCGGTAACATACAAGGTATAAGTTGTTGTTACACTTGGCGAAACCGTAAAAACAGGCATTGCTGAAGTTACTGCGCCCGGATTCATTGAATACGTTGGATTTGCAAGATTTGAATTATTTGTAATGGAAAGTGTAGCAACACTTCCGGCACATATGACTGTGCTTGATGAAACGATCCCGCAATTTGTTGCTCCTGTTCCGGCAAACTGTGTAAATAAAATATCTTGAGCTACATTTGAAAAATTTGTAATGAGCACCATGTAAAATTGCCCTGCAACAGCAGCAACAATATTTAATGTTTCTGTAGGGCTAGACGAATAACTACAATCAACAATGTTAGATGCAGTTAATGAATTACAACAGCCTGCTAAACTACTGAACGGCCCCCAGCAAATAAAATCAACATCTTGATTCGCGTTACCTTGTATCAAAATATCAAGGTTACCCGATTGACTAATTTGTAAAAAATACCATGCCGGATTTGGTTGTGTTCCTAAGCATCCATAATTTGGTCCGTTTTCAGCAGCAGGACCATTAACCGTTGCAGGAAAAGTTCCTCCTGAAGTTCCACCAGCACAAAATGGCTGAGCGCTGGCACAACTTGTTTGCGAGTTCATGTTTATTATAAACACAAAACATAACACTAAAATTGAAAGAAATTTCTTCATAACAGTTGTATTACAAAGATATGACAAAAATTGAACCAAACTCTGTTAAAACTAAAAACCCGCCTTTGTTTAGGCGGGTTTTTAGTTGGTTTATCTAAATAAACTTACGTTACCTTTTTGGTCAAATTCCTGGCCATCATTTCCGGTGGCCTTTATGATATAAAAATAGGTTCCTTCAGCGCATTCTTTACCATATTGGTTCTTACCATCCCAGGCAAAATTACCAGTATCACTGCTAAGTTCATATACTTTATTACCCCAGCGGTCAAATATAGAAACGTTGATCTCTTTAAGGCTTGAAGCGATCAAACGGAATACATCATTAGCCTTATCGCCATTAGGCGTGAACACATTAGGGATCTCCATTTTGCTTGGCACCTCCACTCTGATGATTCTTAAAGCACTATCTATACAAGAGCCTTTTCTTGCTATTAATACAACCGAATAAGTTCCTGCTGCGGTGTAAGTTGCTACTGGGCTCACAGTATTTAAAATTGTTGTTGGAGTTGCAATTCCATTTCCATAGCTCCATAAACACAAAATGCTGCTTGCACCCGTGCTAGTTGAACTGGTGTTGTTGAAATTAACTGTGAGGGGCGCAAAACCAGATATGGTACTTGGAACAAAATTCGCATTCAACACACCATTTACAACCGAGTATGATTCTTGTGCAGCACAACCATTGATGGTGTTTGTTACTAATACGCGATACAATCCGCTCATATTGGTAATTAATAAGGAAGAAGTTAAGTTAGAAGTTAATGCACCGGGAGGCGCTGTCCACGAATAGGTAAATCCTGTTGTAGTTCCTGTAATACTAGGCACAAGCGTTGACGTAGGATTTACATTACAATCCAAAGTAAATGGAAGAGCCGCGCTGATCGCAGGAGGATTCACATCAATTGCAACAACATAGGTAGCAAAGGTTGTACAACCATTTACAGCAGATGTTGAAATAGCCGTGTGACTTCCTGCTGCTGTTGTATTGAATTGCGAACCAGCAACGCCTCCACCTATCGGCGGAAACCAAACATACGTTGGAACTAAAGCCATGGCTAAAGTTGGAGTTACAATAGGAACAATTACCACATCAGGATTTTTACAATTGATAACGGAGTTACTCAATGCACTGATGGTGAATCGAGGCAACCTTACGTCTTGTATGATCTGAACTGTTTTTGTTGAACGACACTGATTGTTGATATCAACCGCGCCCACTGTAAAGATTCCAATCGAAGTAATATTATTTGTGGCGCCAGTTATTGCTGAGTTAATGTTTACTGTGTGATTCGCCGTTGGGTTAATAGAGTTAGATGGGACCGCCGGTACTGTCCAAGTGATCTGTGTATTTGGATTACTGCTAATTCCATTCAACACCATGCTTGGCTCTCTACAAGTTAATAAACTCAACGGCTGTATGAAGTCAACATTTGGCGCGATCGTATTTTGTATGATACTGATCGATTGACTTGAGATACAGTTGTTACTTAG
>Ga0068876_10001574_pt1 | contig 17763 bp, 7 predicted proteins | sample NOAtaG_6_FD_66442 | JGI IMG/M metagenome (GOLD analysis project Ga0068876, IMG submission 66442) | Freshwater lake microbial communities from Lake Erie, under a cyanobacterial bloom - NOAA_Erie_Diel5S_2200h metaG | ecosystem: Environmental > Aquatic > Freshwater > Lake | place: USA: Ohio, Lake... | reverse complement strand
TTATGTGGATGTAGAATATCGTGAAGAGGCAAGAGTTGCCCGCATGAAGGTCGATTCAATTCATAATGTATTGGCGCAACAACAGACTTATTTAAATAGTGTGATTACTATTTTTAACGGAAAGCATGTGGAACAAGAGGTAGATACTACTCAATCCCAAAAACAAAGATTGATGATGTCTGAGACAGATTCCCTTTTTGATATGGAAATGAAGAAAAAGAAACGGGATAGAAAGGCGCAGGAGGCCTTGTTGAGTGGAGATGCCATATTTGACATTCCACAAAGTGGCTCTATTTTAAGTGTGTACAGTGCCTCACATACCGGCGTAGATATTCAATCATTGGATGGAGCCCCCGCAGTGGCTGCAGAAAATGGGGTAGTAGTTTTTGTAGGCCCTTCAATTCAGGGAGGATTAGAGGTGCATATCCAGCATCCAGGTCAATTTATTTCGGTTTACAAGAATTTGGAAATTTCATACAAGCGAACGGGAGAATTGGTGGCACGGGGTGATGCGATTGGTCAATCAGGCAATAAATTCGAGGAGTCATTGGGCAGACATTTACATTTTGAGTTGTGGAAATCAGGGTTTTCTGTGGATCCGACTCGATATATCGTTTTTGGACAATGATTCTTCAATACAATCATCACGGTAAAAATTGGAGGGCCCACTTGGATCATCCCGAGGATTTGTCAATTCCTATGAGTGCAGAGGGTCCTCGAGCATGGTATGTTCCACCGCCACAAATTACACCTGTCATGGACAATGGCTTTGTGGGTAGTATTTCTAGGGGAGGAAAAGTAAATTTTTTCAATGTGCAATTCAATCCACATGGAAACGGAACGCACACAGAGACTTTGGGACATATTGATCCCGATCACTTTCCCATTTCAGAATGGAAGGGACCCTTTATCGCGCACGCTCTTTTGATATCGGTAAAACCTGCTATTATTGAAAAAGAGGGTGGACACGACAAGGTGATTTTATGGGATCAAATAAAAGATGATGTCGAAAAATTTAAGCCAGCAGCTCTTATTATCAGAACACTCCCGAATCGAAAAGATAAGTTGAATTGTGATTATTCAAATTCACATTTCCCGTATTTAGATTATAGAATAGGAGAGAACTTGAATCGTTTAGGTGTGTTGCATTTGTTGGTGGATTTGCCGAGTGTCGATAGAGAGCAAGATGGCGGTTTGTTGCAGTGTCACCATGCCTTTTGGGGATTTCCAGAAGACCCCCGTTATGATGCTACCATCACTGAATTAATTTTTGTGAAAGATGAAGTGAAAGATGGATTGTATTGTCTTTTCTTACAACCTCCAAGTTTTCAAAATGATGCTGCTCCCAGCAGGCCTCTTATCTATCGTACTATTCCTTCGGAAGGGGATATTGAAGAATCATTCTAGTGCCTACCCCCACCTTACTTTTGCATTTTATTTTCCCCCCTGACCATTCCACTAAAGTTTTTACTGTGGCTAAACCAAGCCCTGTTCCATTGCTTTTAGTGGTGAATCGAGGTTGAAATAGTTTGGCCATTATTTCAGTGTCAATACCTACTCCGTTGTCTTTTACAACAATATAAGTATTTTTTTTAAAATCTCTTATTTGGATATCAATTACACATGAAAGCAAATCATTTTGTGCTTGAATAGCATTCGTTATGAGATTAGTGAAAATTCTTTCGATGTCAATAGGGTCTGTAAGGACGCCGTGTTTTAATTTTTGAGATTGAAAAAGAATTTGACAGTTGTCGGATCTAAATAAGTTCGCTACACCTTGAATTTTCTGGACTAAATCTACCCAGGTGAGTTGGTTTTTTTCTGTTTTTGAGAATTGAGCAAAGGCGGTGGCAATATTGGCTAATGAGTCAACTTGCTCTGTCATGGTTTGAATAAAGGCCTGCAAATGAGCTTTGAATTCTTCAGGTTTATTTTGGTCATATTGTCTTGACAAATGCTGAACGCGCAATCTCATGGGGGTGAGAGGATTTTTGATATCATGTGCGATCTGCTGCGCCATTTCTCTCCACGCACCTTCTCTTTCTCTTTCTGCTAATTGGTCTGCACTGGTTTTGAGCGCCGAGAGCATTTTGTTGTATTCAAATACCAATTGTCCTATTTCGTCATTTCCTTCCCATTGAAGCTCTGTAAAGGATTGATTGAGATCTGTTTTTTTAATTTTTTCGGCAATGGTTTTTAATGATTTAGTAATATATCGGGAAAGTAAGAAGGCAATGGAAGCACCTACTAGAAATAGTACGATATAGCTGCCAATGATCCCGATGAGAAAATCCTGAATATCCTTAGGATCCTCCTCTAAATTAGAGTAGTCCATTGCGATGATTGCGATGGGTTGGTCATCCAAATCTTTGAATAGCCAATAAGCCAGTGTGTAATTATTCAAAGGGTTTTGCTCCCAAACGCATTTTTTGCTACTACCCGATTGGATTTTTTGGAGAATATTTTTGGGAACTGATCCGGGGATTTTTAAGGAATCAAGGTAAGCACTGTTGTTACTGATAAGGTAGTTTCCTTGTAAGTCAAATAATCCGATGAACATATCATGCACGTCGGCTAGTTCACATATTTTATCACCGAATTTATAGGAAACACTGTCAGGATCCATGTGCCCACCTTCATGTTTTAGAAAGTAATCTAGGGATGCTCTAACAGACTTCTCTTTTCTTTCCAATCGCTGTTGATTGAAAATTTGATTTTGTTCGATGTCATTATAAATGGCGATGACGCCCGTTACAATAAAAGACAACAGTAGAATTGCTAAAAGTGATAAGTAAATTCTGGTGCGCAGGCTAAACCGGTACATTTTGTAAAGTTAATGATTCCTCAATTACCTTCAGTAACCATGAATTTCAAGCCCTTTTGCGAATAGTCTTTGCCCTGCACGCTGAGTATGTATTGAGCAGGATTAAGCGTGAGTCCGTCAATGGAAATTTGGTGGTTTCCCATCACAAAGGTCAATTCTTCTTGAAAAGCGATTTGACCACTGGCTGTATAGATGTATAGTTGAATTTTCTCAGTCGATTGAGCGTGTACATTCAGCACAAGGCGTTCGCTTTTTTGTAGTGATGACATTTCAATCCAATTGGCCCCTGTTGTATTTAAATTATTCACCCCTACTAATGCATTGGAGTATAAACCGGTTTCCCAAATTCCTCTACCAAAGGTTCCTGCTCTCAACTTTCTTGAGGAGTATTGAATTTCCAGATCGGAAATGGCGGTGTTGGGTATTCCCGATCCAAAGTAATTCCAATTTCCAATGGTGTCATTATATACAAAAACACCGAGGTCTGTTCCAATGTAGAGATCTCTTAACTCACTTTCCTCATCTATAATAGCGCAGCTCACAGGGGTGTTCGGAAGGTTTTGGGTGAAATTGGAAAATGTTGTACCATAATTGCTACTATAACGCACTTTGTTCCCGGATTGATAGCCGTTTATCGTCACCCAAATCTTGGAAGGTTGATCTGGGTGAACCACAATGGAAGTAATATTTCCACTGTTAGGACCTTGCAGATAGGCATTATGACTTTCCCATGTATTACCTCCATCGAGAGTGGTGTACACTTTGTTTTTGAATGAGGCATAAATAATATTAGGGTCGGATGGAGCCATGGCAATGGCGGTTATTTTATTTTCTGGAGCGCCTGTGAGATTGTTTGAAATTTGTGTCCATGTATTGCCGCGATTGTGAGAAATGAAAACATCTTCATATCCTGCCACAATCGTTGAGGGTTCAAAAGGATCGAGTACATAGGGTGTTACCCATCCACCCCCTGATGTTTGAGAGGGGGTAATTTCTTGATAAGTGTGGTTGTTCCATTGATCATCGCTCCTATAAAGTGTCCCATAGGTGTAAGTGGTGTAGATGGTTTGGTCATCTTGAGGATCGATGGCCACTTCCATTGCATCACCTCCATTGGTGGCCGCCCACTGATTCGGAGCGATTCTTTTTCTACCTCCATTGTCTTGCGTTCCCCCCGTCATAAATGTCTCGTCATTTTGAGAAACGGCAATTCGATAGAATTGGGTGATGACAAGTCCATTGGAGAGATCTAACCATTGGTCGTTGGTTTCATTGTATTTGTATAAACCACCGTCATTGCAGAAAAAGATTTCATGGGTAATAGGGTGATGGGCGATAAATCTTTGGTCGGCATGCACAGTTGGATATTCTGCTGCATCATACCACATAGATTGTTGGTTCCAATCCTCACCACCATTGATAGATTGGTAAGCATTGATGCCACCGCAATATATTTTTTGAGCATCGTTGGGGGAGCAATACAATACCCAATCTTCAGGAACTTCAGAGAGTAATTGCCAATTAAAAAGTGAATCTTGTGAAAGGTGAAATTGTCCAACGCCATTGACACGATGTATCAATGCGATTTGCTCGGGATTGGCCGGGGTAACCGCTATAATATTGGAGGCATATGGCTCATTGAAATCCGTGATTTGCTGCCATGAAATACCGTTGTCATAAGATACAAAAACTTCAGAACTTCCCCAATAATCGTCTCTACAAGTATATACAACATGACTGTTGTGTTTTATGACAATGTCATTATGATAACCAGAATGAGCCAATGTCCAGGTTTCTCCACCATCCTCAGATTTATATAGACCATTGCTTTGCGCACTCCAAATTCTTTGTGGTTGGAGTGGATCCATCACTAGTTTAAGAAAAGCGTCTTGGTTGGTAAAATCCGTGGATTGAGCAGTGGGGTTCCAGGTGATCCCTCCATCGGTGGAGAGATAAATGCCGAGTCCGTAATTCCACCAACCTTGATGGTCACCAATGGTAATGAAAATAGAATCTGGATGATGTGGGTGAATGGCGATGTTGCCGACGCTGACATAAGGTAAAGAATCTCCAAGGGCAGCCCAAGTGCTTCCTCCATCTGTGGTTTTCCAAATTCCCCCGATAGGAGCCCCAACATAAAAAGTGTTGATATCTGTGGGATGGAAGGCAACGGAAGTTAATCTTCCCATACCGTTGTATCCACCATCTGCAACTGTTTGGCTGATGTTGGTCCAAACCTGATTAAGATTCTGTGATCTTGTTTGAAATTGAAGAGACTTGTAGATCTGATTTTGTTCAATCAAATCCGGAAAATCCCCTATCTCTGTAATGCGTCCTTGCCAATACCATTGCCATCTATTGAATCTTTTGATTTCTTTGTCAATACGCGAGGTATCTCTTTGGTCTTTATCATTTTGAAAATATTGTTGTGACAGGTCAACGATTTGTTGGTAGCGCAGAGGATAAGACTCTTTGAGTTCCCATCTTTTGTTTTGTGCAAAAATATTTTGAGTAAAAATGAGACACAAGTAAGCTAGCACCGATGATTTCATCAGGCTAAGATACGTTGAGATTCAATGAACGAATTATCCCGCCCAATTTTCTCTATCTAAGGAGCGGTATTGAATGGCCTCAGAAATGTGTTGTACTTGGATGTCAACTGATTTTTCGATGTCGGCGATGGTTCGGGCGACACGGATGATTCTATCGAATGAACGAGCGGATAGTTTGAGTTTTTCCATGGCCATTTTTAGTATTTGTTGCGATGAGTGGTTGAGTGGAGCGTGTTTTTTGAGTTGGGCGGAAGAGAGTGTTGCATTGAGAGAGTTTGCCCTGTGCATTTGGATTTTTCTAGCTTCGAGTACTTGTTGTCTTATATCACTACTGCTTTCTGTGGTTTGGTGGGAGGACAATTCTTCAAATGCTACAGGGGTAACTTCCACATGTAGATCGATTCTATCCAGCAAGGGACCGCTGATTTTGTTCAGGTATTTCTGCACAGTTCCAGGTCCACACACGCATGATTTAGTAGGGTGGTTATAATATCCACACGGACATGGATTCATAGAAGCCACGAGAATGAAGCTAGCTGGAAAGTCAATGGAGAAGCGACTCCTTGAAATGGTTACTACACGATCTTCTAAAGGTTGTCGCAGCACTTCGAGCACGACTCTTTTGAATTCAGGTAGTTCGTCTAAAAAAAGAACTCCATGATGAGCGAGAGATATTTCGCCTGGTTGAGGAAAGCTTCCCCCGCCGACGAGAGCGACGTCGCTGATAGTGTGATGCGGGCCTCTGAAGGGCCGTTCAACAATCAATCCATTACGAGTACGCAGCTTACCGGCGACGCTGTGAATCTTGGTAGTCTCCAAAGCTTCTTGCACAGTCAGCGGAGGAAGAATTCCGGGGAGGCGCTTGGCTAGCATGGTCTTTCCTGCGCCTGGTGGGCCCACGAGGATAATATTGTGTCCTCCTGCGGCCGCTATGAGGAAAGCCCTTTTGGTGTGTATTTGTCCTTTGACATCCGCAAAGTCATTGCTGTTTTCAGCATTGAAGGCGGCAATTTTTTGTTCTAAAGAACAACGAAGGGGTTGTAATTTTTCAAGTCCTAAGAAGTGATTGACAATATTTTTGAGGTGTTCCACAGGCAGCACTTCAATACCTTCAACAATGGCGGCTTCTTCGGCATTTTCAGCAGGAAGAATAATACCTTTCTTTTTTTCTTTTTTGGCTTGCAGCGCCATGGCCAATGCGCCCTTGATAGGTCGGATAGTGCCATCCAGCGATAATTCACCCATGATGATGTAGTCCTCTATGGGAGTGGAGGGAATTTGCTCCGTCCCTGCTAGAAGAGCCAACGCCACGGGTAAGTCATAGGCGGCTCCTTCCTTTTTGACATCTGCAGGAGCCATATTGATCGTGATATTTCGTACTACATTTTTAAGTCCGGCACTGGCTATAGCGGCGCGAATTCTTTGCATAGATTCTTTTACTGCAGTGTCAGGAAGTCCTACCATCATGAGTTGGGCGCCTCTATCCACATGAACTTCTATGGTAATGGTGTTGGCATCAATTCCAAAAACCGCGCTTCCAAAAGTTTTTACTAACATGCCGCAAAGGGAGTGATCTTTGCTTTTAGTTACAAGAAAAGGTTATGCGCATAATCACTAGACTTCCAATGTTACGCGAGAAAAAGTCCTATAACAAAAATTAATCTACACCCAATTTCATGAGTAAATCCACCATGTTGTGGGCTTTGAATTTTTTGAGCATGTTTTGGCGATGCGATTTGATGGTGAGTTCTGATAGGATGAGAGTTTCTGCAATCTCTCTTGTGGTCTTTCCTTTTTTAATTAGCTCTAAAATCTCTTTTTCTCTTTTTGTCAGTAAAATTTTATTAGGGATTTCATTTGTTTTTTCCCATTGAATGTTAGGATCGAAGTATTTTTTGTTAAAGCAAATATCTTTGACCGCTTGCAGAATAACTCGGCTTCCACTGTTTTTCAAAACATAGCTTTCAAATGGGAAATCATTATATGAAATCTGAATTTCCCAAGGTTGAAACATACTGAGAAGTATGATTCCTGTTGTGTGATGATCTTTTTTGTATTGTAATAAATAAGGAAGGCTAATATCCTCTCCGATTTTAATATCAGCAATGATAATGTCAACGGGTTGGTGATAAATGTAATGAATGAAATCAGAAATGTTTTTGAAATGAGCTGAAATTTCAATTTTGGAGTTGTCTTTTAATATATTAAGAACACCATCTGTAAAAAGTGGGTGATCTTCCAGTACAACAATTTTCTTTTTCATGTTAGTCATTAGGTATTTGAATATTTATGGTTGTTCCTTCATGGATAACAGATTGTATAATGAGATTTCCGCCAGATAGTTGAATGATTTTTTGAAGTTGATTCAGCCCCAACCCCAATGTAGTATTTTGAACATCAAATCCTTTTCCATCATCCTCTACAACCAGCTCAATTTGATTGTTTTCATGAAGAAATAATTGAAGAATGATGTTTTTTGATGCGGAATGTTTGATGCTGTTTTGTGTCAGCTCATGAATGATTTGAAGAATAATGATAGATTTTTTAAGTTGTATCAAATGACAATTTCCTTCGTGATCAAATTGAATATACATTTTTCCGGAGTCATTTATGTCCATTACATAATGCTCTATACTTTGTATGAGACCGAATTGTTGAATCATTGTCGGGGATAATTGATGAGATGTTCTTCTTATATCATCGGCTATTTTTCCGGTTCTTTCTACTATTTTTTGCCATTCATCTTTGTTGTCTGATGCGGTTTGCTGATCCGTAAGTTTTTCGATATGCAGTCGTAAAGCGGATATTTCTGCTCCAATGTTATCATGCAGAAATTGGCTGATTCTAGATAGATCACTTTCTTTCATTTCTGTGATTTTATCAGCAAGCTCTTTGTCTTTATTTTGCATTTCAATGAGTAAAGCATTAGATCTTCCTTGGAATTGAATGAATTTTTGAGCTACCACGGCTCCCATGAGCATACAGTCTATGGCATAGCAAATAGGCAAGAAATGAACCCAGTACATGCGGTCAGGAAGAAATCCAATGTGATGTAAATGATTGACAATGTGAGTCAGAATAAATATGGAAAGTGAAACAGTAAATATTCCGCTAAACTCTACGCGTTTATAAAAGGCAAATCCGCTCATTATAAATAGTAGACTGATGGTAATGATCTGATTGAAATATGCGATGCTAAGGATGGTATATTTTATATTGGAGAACATGATAATTTGGTAAAAAGGAGCGATGGCAACAATGAAAAGGATGCTGTAGAAATTAAAGTATTGAGCAATTTTAAAAAGCCATGGAATGAATTTTTTTATGTTCATGATTTGAATAAAAAACAGCATGTAAAGCGGGGCAGTACAAGCCATGGCAATGGGTCGAAAGGCATCAGTTTTGTAGGCCGTTTTAAACGAAAGTAATGGTTGAAGCATACCAAAGTCGGCCACGATATAAACCAAAACGAAAAACAAGAATAGACTGTAGTAAACATACATACTCTCTTTAACTTGAATGGCAAGTAACAAGTTGATGAGGAATATAGCGCCGACAATTCCGAGTATCCACCCAAAAAGTTGATTGTATTGTTGTGTCCAAGATTGCATTTCTTGATTAGAAATTAGATGAACTGTGGCGAGGAGCTGTTCATTTCGTTTGTCGACGAGAAGCACCAAAAATACGGAGTCAGTGTTGAATGGTGGGGTTGAAAAGAAATATTGAGGATACATGAAATCTCTTTGATTGAAGGCAAAATCATCGCCTGTGATATTTGAGGAATCCAAACAATTGAAATGCTGATCAAACCACCAGCATCGAACTCGATTGATGTGCGGATTGGGTAATGCAATGAAATCACCTGCATGAATCGCCTGGGATGAGAATGGAATTTTAACCCAATATTGAAAGGGTTGGTTGTCTAATGTATCGGGAAGTTGAGATTGAAACCGTGTCCAGATATGTTGAATAAGATGAGAAGAGGTGTAGTAGTGAGAGGAGTCTTCGAAAAATTGAGAGCCCAATGGAAAAATTTGTTTTTGAAAATGGGAGTAAAATTGAAGCTGATGCTTTTCCGTCCTTCCCAACAAAGAAATGATACAAAGAGATATGACGAGCCATTGTTTGATGAAGCAAAGCTATTGAATGTCCTGAATGGGTGATGGATTTATCCTACTCCAAAAGGAGTAATTTTTCACCGTGAAAAATCATAGTATATCCACATAAAAATTACTCCTTTAGGAGTATTGCGTAGCGAATTTTCAAACAATAAGTTTACAAAAAAAATTAATATGAGAATTTCATCGATTTCAAAAGTATTAGCATGGGTGGTTGGTATGATCACCACCATGAGTGTTCAGGCCACCGTTTGGACCGTGAGCAACGATCCTAACCGTCCTGCGCAGTATTCCACTCTTCAAGCAGCCGTTGACGCCGCCTCACCTAATGATACCTTATTGGTGACTGGTTCTGGAACCAGTTATTATCCCGGAGCAACAATTGTAAAGCCTTTGGTTATTTTTGGAGAGGGGATAGAATCTGGTGGGGCCTTTCCAATGACGGATTTATATGCTATCACTTTCGGAAGATTTAACAACTCATTGTCTGCGAGTGGATCGAGAATTTATGGTTGCAAGATATATTATTTCAATATCACTTCAACCTTTTCTGGATCAAGCAATACTCAACAAACCAATAATGATTTTATTTTAGAACGATGTTTTTTCAATTATGTCACTCTAACTGCGAATTGGAATCTGAGTAATGTGACGTTTAGAAACTGTTTATTCAAAGAGCAGGGAAATCTTACACTTAGCGGATATTCATGGACGGGTTACTCGGACCCTGTATTAGGACCTTTTTCTAATATTATCGTGACCAATTGTTTATTCAGCGGTTCTTATGCAGGAATAACAGGATCAGGATCTTTGGATTTTAATGGAAACTTGGTTGTAAGAAACTGTGTATTCATGAATAATCCCTACTATTCTTTGAATTCATTGCAAGAGGCTGTTTTTGAAAATAATATTTGGTATAAGTCTGAATTGAAGGAAGCAGGACAGAATAATGTAATCAACTGCACATTTAATAATAATCTCTCCTATTTGTGTAATGTGAATACCCTGCCACCAACGGGCAACATCGGGAGTGGTAATATTGTGAACCAAAATCCATTGTTTAATTCCTACCCAGCGTTGGGTGCAGATTTTGCGTGGTCCCAGAATTACGGGCTTTCACCAGGATCCCCTGCCCTCGGCACAGGAACCAACGGAACGGACATCGGCATCAACAGTGGAAACTCCCCTGTTACGCAGTTATATAAATACGCAAAAATCCCGGCAGTGACGTCATTGACTATCCCTGTTTCCTCTGTCCCTGTGGGGGGTACTTTGCAAATCAATATCCAGGCGGTAAGCCGCGATTAATTTTTGATTCTGTAGCAGATGTCCCAACGCATTGCGCATTGGACCTTGTGGATTTGCATCCTGTTATCAGGCAATGCAGCCGCACAACTTCTCACCAAGGGAGAGTATTTCTTTGACAATGACCCAGGTGAAGGTTTCGGTACATTGATTTATGTGAATCCTCAGAGCCCCAATCCTAATCTTACATTCAATGCTCCCGCCTCTGGTTTAGCCCCTGGTTTTCATTTTTTTTCCATGCGCTTTCAGGATGAATACGGCCATTGGGGGATTACGGGGACACATAAAATCTATATTAATCAGCCTTTCTTTCCTTTCCCAGCTGAGGTGTTGAGCATGCCCATTGTAGAGGCGGAGTATTTTTGGGATACCGATCCTGGATGCGGCAACGCCACTCCCTTTTACATGCCAGCAGGCAACAATATTACTACTACTTTTTCAGCCATTGCTCCTGCCACAGCGGGACAACACGTTTTGAGTATTCGTGCTCAGGATTTGGATGGCCGGTGGGGCATCACGCGTTCTCAATCCATTCAGGTTTGGCCGGTGAACGCCAATGTGGCCGATGTGGATTTTACGCTCAACCCTAATCCTGCTGCGCTGAATCAAAACATTGTGATGACTTCACAAGTTACCGGTGCTTTGCCCGGTGCTATTTATGAATGGGATTTTAATTCAGACGGAGCAACGGATGCGACATCCACCAATACCAATCATGCTTACAACACAGCAGGTTACAAACACGTTTCTTTGACCGTTTGTAATCCTCCATCCACCCTGGCGCAAGCTGCAGATATGCGGTTTTATTTCACTAACGGATCGCTGGCGGATGCTGGTGGATTGATGTCTAATTTGACAGGAACAACGCAATGGCAGTATGGAAGACAAGGAGATTTAAGCGGCGCACCTTTGCACCCATTGAACCCCCTCTCAGCCACTAGTACTACGAGCCAAGTCCAAGACAACTATACTCTTTCCTATTGGATGAAGGCGTCTAGTTTTCCATCCAATCTTTTGCAATTGGGTTCACCTTCTAATCAATATCAGGGGATTGATAACAACGGTTACCATCGTTGGTCCAATGGCAATACCATTTATTCAAATGCATGGTCACCAGGAGTCAATGGCCTGTACAACAATCAATGGCATCACATCGCACTCACAGTATCAGGTGTAAATATGAATAGTTACGTGGATGGGGTATTGGTTCAATCTCAGACTTGGGGCGGATCTGCGATCAATCCGTCCTCGTTTCAATTGGCTGGGAGTACTAATCTGATTGATGATGTATTGTTTTATAATACAACATTGTCAGATGCGCAGATACAATTATTATGGCAAGAAATGTACGCCAGTACAAAGGTGCATGAGATACCGGTTGGGCCAGTTTTTAATCTTCAATTAACTGCCAATGGCCCTTTGAATTTTTGCTCTGGTTCCAATGTGGTGCTGACCGCACCTGCTGCCAACTCCTATTATTGGAATACGGGAGAAACCACCCAAAGCATTATTGTGACCGAAACAGGCTCTTATCAATGCGTAATGAATTTCGGAACCTACAGCATAGCTTCTGCTCAGAAAGATGTATTGGTTCGTCCTACTCCTAATGTTAACTCTATTGTGTATCAACCTACCAACGGAGTGCCCAATGGCAGTATTTATTTGAATGTGAGTGGGGGTTCTTTTCCTGTTTACACCTACGCCTGGAACAACGGCAATACCACACCGGGTCGAACACAATTGTCAGGAGGAAACTACTCTGTAGTTGTATCTGACGGGTATTGCCCTCAGACGCTTAATTATTCATTGGTGAATCAGGCGGTGAATCCACCTGTTGGTTTTGTTGAGGCGGAATTTTTTTACGGTTCTAGTGATCCTGGTCCGGGCAATGCTATTGGCTTTTCCATTCCCATGCTAACGCCCAATACAGGAGGAGCATTTGATATTCCTACCACTGGATTGCCTATTGGGTTTCATCTTTTATCGGTAAGAACAAAGTATTCTGATGGGTCATGGTCCACTACCAAAACACAGTGGATACACATTAAACCGGATTACTCCAACCCAGTCAATTATGACACCTTAGATATTGTTCAAGGAGAGTTGTTTTTTGACAATGTGGACCCGGGTGTGGGAAATGGTGTTCCCATCAGTTTTACTGCTAATACTGAATTGAATTTCACGGCGAGCAATGTTTCATTGGCAGGATTAACTCCCGGTTATCACAAGGTTTCAGTTAGGATGCGAGATGTCAATGGAGATTGGGGAATTACCCGTACCACCGTGTTTTTAATTGATTACGTTTTACCCCCCACTCTTTCTCCGTTGCAGTCTCCTATGATAGCCGCAGAGTATTTTTATGGTGATGTTGATCCGGGACAGGGTAATGCGATAGCCATTTCTATTCCGACGGATTCTAGTTTGAATGTAAACCGCGTAATCAATACAACGGGGTTGGCAGAAGGTAATCATCGATTGAATGTACGTGTGAAAGATTTGTCGGGTGTTTGGAGCACAACCAAAACTTCTATTATCACCATTACCGCTCCTTGCAGTTTACCTCAGGCCAATTTCACAGCGGCAGAAAACAGCTTGAATCAATTGACTTTGACTTCCACCTCCACCGGAACCACCGGCAGTACGTCTTATTCATGGGATATCGATGCGAATGGAACCGTAGATTACTCGACAAGCACAGCCACACATGATTTTCCCGCCTCAGGATGGTATGATGTGATTTTGATAGTGAGCAATGGAAGCAATTGTCAAACGAGTGTCTTGCAAAATTTCCAAGTGGGTGTTGTATTAGATAACAACATTACTGCAGATGGTCCTACAACATTTTGTGAGGGATCGCAGGTGGTTTTGTATGCTCCGGAGGGTAGTGGTTTTATATGGAGTGATTTCAGTCAATTGGATTACCTGGTGGTAACCAATTCTGGCAGCTATCAATGCGCCTATACGGATATAAATGGGGACTATGTAATGTCTTCTGTAATCCATGTTGAAGTAATTCCTGGCTTGGATGTGGTGACTACCACTTCCCAAGCTACCAATGGAAATGGCAACGGCAGTGCTTTGGTCCAGGTTTCGGGTGGAAGTAATAATCTTTATTCTTATTCTTGGAGTAATGGATCCAATACTCCAGGTATCGCCTCTGTGATGGCGGGCAATTATACCGTTACCGTTACGGATGGTATTTGTCCCCAAACGCTATCCATCGAAATCGGAAATACGATTATCCAACCACTCACGGGCATCATTGCTGCCGAGTATTATTTTGATGCAGATCCAGGCGTAGGTAATGGATTTCCATTGGCGATTACGCAGGGCTCGCCTATCAATGCATTGGCCAATGTTCCTATCAACTTAGCACCTGGCTATCATACTTTGTTTGTAAGGACAATGGATGCGCAATTTGAGTGGGGATTTTCTCGACCTACTCCCATTATGGTTTGGGATCCGACTGCAACCTCTCAAAATACCCCCGCGGACAATATCATCAGAGGAGAGTATTTCTTTGATAACAACGATCCTGGAGGCGGCAATGCTAATGCTTTTACCATCACTAATCCGGGCACCAATGTTTTAGAAAGTATCACGGTGAACACTACCGGTTTGAATTCTGGAGCGCATTACATTTATGTGCGATTGCAGGATGCCGATGGCAGATGGGGAATGATCAGCCGTAGCATGTTCATTATTGAATTTGATTTGCCTCCCATCCTTCCGGATTTCCAATTCCCCATCGTGGCCATGGAGTATTTCTTTGACAGTGAGGATCCGGGAGTGGGCAATGCCATTCCTTCAGCTATACCCATTGGGACAACAGTCAATACCTCAGCATCTATTGATATGTCAGGACTATCAGTGGGTAATCACAAGGTGTCCATTCGCGTTAAGGACCAATGGGGGCTTTGGTCGCAAACAAGAACCACCACCATCCAAGTGGTGACACCCACTTGTCCGGTGCCTGAAGTTTCTTTTGATTTGACAGGCACTGCTTTGAATGCTAATATTCAAGTGGCAAGCACTTCCACCAATACTCTATTGAGTTCCGTTTATTCTTGGGATTGGAATGGTGATGGAAACTACGATGCAGCTGGAGAATCGGTGAGCCATAATTTCAACACTCCGGGTAATTACTTGGTTGTATTACAAGTCAACAATGGAAATGCCAGCTGCACGTCAACGGCATCTCAATTGATAACGGTGGGAGTGAATCCCAATGCGGTATTGACCATCAATGGTGGACTAGAAATTTGTGAGGGAAATACAACACAATTGACGGCTCCCGCGGGAACTAATTATATCTGGAGCAATGCTGAAGTAGGAGCCTCCATTTCCGTGACAGAAACGGGAACTTATAGCTGCACATTTCAATCGCCTAACGGAGTTTGGTTGCAATCCAATGACGTCTTTGTTTTGGTGCGACCAGCGCTCAACTTGAATCCGGTGATCAGTCCTTCCACCAATGGGTTGAGCAATGGAAGCGCAGGTGTTATTGTTACTGGAGGATCAACCCCCGCGTATGATTATACTTGGTCCAATGGAGCAACTACGCCGATTATCGCTTCGGTATTAGCCGGTAATTATACCGTAACTGCAACGGATGGATATTGTCCTGCGACATTGAGTGTTTTGGTGAACAATATTACTGTTTCAACTGGATTGGTGAGAGGAGAATATTTCTGGGGAACAATCGATCCAGGTCCGGGAAATGGAACGGATATTTTGGTTACGCAGGGATCTCCGATCAGTTCATTTGCTAACATCGCCACCACAGGATTGTCCGCTGGCTATCATATTCTGTCGGTAAGAATGATTGATTTTGACGGTCAATGGGGAATCACCAGGACCACTCCCGTGTACATCAGTCCAGTTCAATTACCGGTGGTATCCGAGTTGCTTAATATTACGGAGTTAGAATATTTCTTCGACAATACAGATCCCGGAGTAACCAATGCGGTCTCCTTACCTTTGACAGCCAGTGACACATTGATTACAGAGTCCTATGCCATCAGCTGTGCGGCATTAGGCCCCGGCAATCACAAAATTTCCATGCGGGTCAAAGATTCTTTTGGTAAATGGAGTGTTACCAAGACGGCGTCATTTAACACCTGTTATCCGCCTCCTGCACCACCGCTTACATTGGATGCACTGGGAGACACTATCAATGCTGGGCAAGCTTGTTTAGGAAGCAGTTTTAATTTTGTTGCGCAAAATAATGTCAATAGTTTAAGGTGGACTGCTCCTGATGGGATTCAAACTCATGTTGGAACAAATTGGAACAAAACAAATTTAACCATTCAAGACAGTGGATATTATTGGGTGCAGGCTTTGGGGAATGAGCCAGGGTGCTACAGCGAGCCCTCTTTGTATCATTTGACCATTTTAGAATCGCCGGTGATCACTGAAAATTTATCAGGAGAACAAATAGTCTGTCCTTATGATGGTCCTGAGGCGTATTTTATAAATCCAGTTGAGAATGCGGTTTTCTACACTTGGAACATGCCCACGGGTGCGGCTTTGTTGACAGGGAACAACACCAACAACGCATCTATTACTTTTGAAAATGTCATTGCATCGTCAGGAGGATTATCGTTGACAGCAGCTAATCAATGCGGATCTTCTACCTCGGCTATTTTAGCTTTGAATTTCCCTTGCGTGGAAGAGGATTATGACGCGGATGGAACCATCAATCTGTTGGATAATTGCTATTTGATAGCCAATGCTAACCAATTGGACAGTGATACTGATGGTATTGGCGATGTTTGTGATAATTGTCCATTCTATGCGAATCCTGATCAGTCGTTGGCTGTTTTATACCAAGATGCGGACGGTGATGGATACGGAAATTCTGCTATCACTGTGTTGGGTTGTCCAGGTGCCACGGGTACGTCTTCAGTTGGAGGAGATTGCAATGATTCCAATTCGTTGATGCATGAGTTATTTAATTTTTATTCAGATACGGATGGGGATGGATATGGCGCAGGAACAGTCTTAACACCTGTTTGTGCTCAGTCTTCTTTGTTAGCACCAGCTGGGTTCTCCATTTTTAATAATGATTGTGCTGCTGCTAATTCATTGATTAATCCTGGTGCGATGGAGTTGTGTGGAAATACAACGGACGATGATTGCGATAATGCTATCAATGAGGGTTGTTTAAACACAGTTCCGGGTGATGATCCATCTAGTTCAATAAGTGTGCTCAATATTCCCGCCTTTGCTTACGGTGTTCAAAATAATATTTCAGTGAATCTCGCCCAAGGCAGCAACAGCATTGAAAGCCCCGGCGCTGGCAACGATGTATGGTATAGCTTCGTCGCCACGGGCAACGCAGCTCGTATTGCTCTGACAGGCTCCTCCACAGTGGCGGATGATAATGCGATTGAGTTGTACTCTTCCGCAGCAGCTCCTGGCACAATATGGGTTCCCTTGTCCACGGAAGACGATGTTCATCCAGGCAGCTTAGGCACCTTGTCTCCCGCTCCCGATGGAGGAAGTGAGATCTTGTATTATGGTAACTTGGTTCCCAATCAAACTTATTATCTCTGCTTGCGCAATGTGAACAACCTAGGGGGCACTTGTAATTTGAGTGTATCGTTTTTACGCGGAAGCCAAGCGGATATCCTTCCCTTTACTGGAGGGACGGGTGTTTATAATAATACCTGTGCTAATTTCAAATCGGCCTTCCGCTCTCAATCTTCGGGTTATGTGGTGCGAAGATGGCAAGATCAAGCAGCGGCCAATGCGGCGGTAGCACCGAGTGGATTGGGTCAAGGCACTCCTTCATGGAGCTATGCGATTCCTCCTCAGGCTTCGGGAGTGGGAAGCACTACTTGTCAATTAGGGAAGATTTTACCGGCTAATTTATCGAGCGGTCAACAGACCTATTATGTGACGGTAGATGTGATCTACAATCTCAAAGATGCAGCGGGGAATAATAATACGCTCACTGCCT
>Ga0068876_10001571_pt1 | contig 17773 bp, 14 predicted proteins | sample NOAtaG_6_FD_66442 | JGI IMG/M metagenome (GOLD analysis project Ga0068876, IMG submission 66442) | Freshwater lake microbial communities from Lake Erie, under a cyanobacterial bloom - NOAA_Erie_Diel5S_2200h metaG | ecosystem: Environmental > Aquatic > Freshwater > Lake | place: USA: Ohio, Lake... | reverse complement strand
TGATGACGGAGTCGCAGCCTGCCGCATTCAGGATCGTTTGCGTGTAGCTGCCCGACTGGGTGTAGGTCTGCCCGTTGAGGGTGTAGCTGCCGCAGGCGGATTGGGTGATGCTTGCGGCGGACGCACATTCCGAGAACTTAACCAAAAATGCATCAGAAGATCCACCGGCAAACGTATTTTGGTGGCCTGCGGAGTCGATGCCGGAAATGCTTTGCGTAATCCCTGCCAAATAAACATTTCCAAATGCATCAAGACTTGTGTTTGAGCCATCGTCAGAGTAAGGCCCTCCGTAAAAAGTCCCCCACTGCCTGACACCTGCACCGTTGAATTTAACCAAGAAAGCGTCATTTGAGCCACCTGGCGAATTCTGATGGCCGCTAGCCGCGATGCCCGCGGTGCTGTTTGTACCTCCCGCCAAATAAACATTCCCTGAAGGATCAGTCGCCGTGGAATTGCCGAAATCGGATCCGGCCCCTCCGTAGTACGTACCCCATTGCCTTATTCCGGAACTACTGAATTTTACAAGGAACCCATCAACGTTGCCACCTAAGGAATTTTGGTGCCCCCCGCTTGCGATGGCGGTTGTGCCGTCCGTAGTGCCCGCCAAGTAAACATTGCCAGAAGGGTCCGTGGCGGTGGAAAGGGCATAATCAGAATCTGGCCCTCCGTAGTAGGTTCCCCACTGTCGCACCCCGGCACCGTTGAACTTCACCAAAAAAGCGTCTTCGGTACCACCGGTACCACCTCCAAACGAATTTTGGTGGCCTCCTGAGGCGATTCCGGAGGTGCATTGGGTATAACCCGCCAAGTAAACATTACCCGAGACATCAGTGGCAGTCGAATATCCAATATCATCATCTGGCCCCCCGCCGTAATAACTCCCCCATTGACGCACCCCGGTGCCATTGAATTTCACCAGGAAAGCGTCATATTGGCCCCCCAAAGAATTTTGATGCCCGCCTGAGGCAATGCCGGAGATGCTTTGGGTATAACCCGCCAAGTAAACATTCCCGGAAGCGTCCGTGGAGGTTGACAATCCACGATCGTCACCATAACCACCATAATAGGTGCCCCACTGCCTGACACCTGCACCGTTGAATTTAACCAGAAAGGCGTCATATGTTCCACCCAAAGAATTTTGATGCCCTGCCGTGGAGATACCGGAGCTGCTGGCGGTATATCCGGCCAGATAAACGTTTCCGGAAGCGTCCGTGGTCGTTGAATAGCCGTCATCGGATCCTGTTCCCCCGTAATAGGTCCCCCACTGACGTACCCCGTTGCCGTTAAATTTGATGAGGAAAGCGTCTTCGTTAAACAAAGAAAAATCGATGACATTCTGATGCCCTCCTGAGGCAATTCCGGAGGTGCTGAACGTACTACCGGCCAGATAAACGTTTCCGGAAGCGTCCGTGGCCGTCGTAGAGTAGCCGAATTCACTTTCCGCCCCCCCATAATAGGTCCCCCACAACCTCACCACGGGGTCGATGACGAGGGGCCTACCTTTGTCGTAGTCATCCAAACCGAAACCGACCACGTCGCCCTCCAACCTGAATGCGGTGCGGACGGTGTCTTCCCCCTGGAATGCCACGGGTGCCTGCTCGGCGAAACCGCCCATCCCGGTGCGCAGCTCCAGGTTGCCCTGCGCGTCGAGGCCCAACGATTCCTGGTGCGTGTACCGCATGCGGATGCGTCCGGGGTCCGCGCCCGGATGCACCACGAAATCGTGCTTCATGCCGCTTTCGGTGGTGTACACGACCCAGTCGATGCCCGGGTAGACGTCCTTGTAGGTCACCTTTTGGTAGTGGTGCACGAACAACGCGTCGTGGTTGTAGTATTGGGTGTAGTCCGCGCTTTTCCCTTCCGTGGTGACCACTGCGGCGGGGTTGGCACCCTCGAGGCGCATGTCCACCCGCCAGGTCTCCAGCCGGACCGCCTTCCGTAGGCCCTCGAGTTGCTGCTGTTGCACTTCATCATGGTGCTTTTCCCGCATCAGTTCCAGGTACCCCTCCGGGTAGTGCGTCTTCTCGAACTGGGTGCTGATGCCGTCCCGCATCAGGAACACCTTCATGCCGGGGCCTTCCAGCATGAAGAGGACGTCCGCGTTGGGCGTGCGGTCGGAAAGGTTGTGCACCTGTCCCTTGTTTTCGATGAAGTGCTGCCTGCCGGCGGCACCCCTGACGGGGGACTTGGCGGGATTGTTCCCGGTGCCGCTGGCCGTCGTGGCGGGCAACAGGAGGGCTAGGATAAGGACGTGGACGTTGGTTTTCATATGGGTATCTGGTATGTGGGTTTCCTTGGACGAATAAAAGAGGTAAAATACCCTAAATGGAGGTAGGAATTTTATTTCCAGAGTGTCAAATGAATCAGTGTTGAATGCGCATTTGCCCCCAAAACAGTCGCGGAATCGTAGGCGGCTGCAGGGGATGGTATTCAACAGGGTTTCAAATAGCGCGGTGAATATACCACCCTTGGCCTGAAAATCAATTGTTTGAGTTTGGATTAAAGGGTTACATGACTCGCAATCTTTCCGAAGAGGACGATTTTAATGATTGGATTCATGAACGTCCCCAACCCGGATTGACATCCTGAATCCACCCCGAAATCCATCTTTTGACGCTCTTGGCCGAAACAATTCCCCTGCCACCTAAATCGATTCAAAAAAATGTAGCGACGCAACCCTACCGACAAAAACGCGGCACGGTGTTTGTTTCCAAACCAAAGAATCCGAAATTTATGTTTATGAAACGAATCCTCTTCATTTGTTTGCTCGCTGCTGTTGGTAGCCTTTCTTCCCTCCATGCACAAGATGCGGCCCGTCCCTTGCCTGCGGTCACCCTGCAGAACCTGGAAATGGGCAAGGTGAGTTCAGCCGACTTCCAAAACGACGGCAAACCCATCATCGTGAGTTTTTGGGCCACATGGTGCAAGCCTTGTATCCAAGAGTTGATCACCATCCAGGATATTTACCCTGATTGGCAGGAAGAAACCGGTGTGAAATTGATTGCCATTTCCATTGACGATGCAAGGAATGCAGCCAAAGTACGTCCCTTCGTGGAGGGAAAGGCTTGGGAATATGAGGTTTACCTTGACGTGAACCAGGATTTCAAACGTGCGCTCAATGTGGTGAACGTGCCCCATACCTTTGTACTGGATGGGAAAAACAATGTGGTTTGGGAGCACAACTCCTACGCGCCCGGCGATGAGGAACATTTGTTTGAAATCGTGAAGGCCGTGGCAAACGGTCAACCCCTTCCGCTCCATTGAGCAATTTTGTTTGAATAAATGTTTTGTTTGGAGTGAATCTGAATCCAATTGTTGCAGTTCGAGGTCATGAGACACCTTGTCAAGCCCTTTTGAGGTGCTTCCTTCCTAAAGTAGAGGTGAGGTCTTTTGCCTGGTTGGCTATTTTCCTGATGGGGGCCGGAAATGCGTTTGCCCAAGCCGATTTGGGGCAAATCCACGGGAATTTCCAAGCCGATGCCCAAGTTTACAGGGTTGATTCGGCCATCGGGGCGCCTGATTTTCCTGAAAATTTGGGAAGCAACAGTTATCTGAACCTCATCTACACGCGGGGAGACTTGGAGGCAGGGATTCGCTATGAGGCTTATTACCCCACCTTGCAGGGATACACCCGCCAAATGGGTAGCGGAATTCCGTACCGCTATGCACGCTACCGTCACAAGGTCGTGGATGTAACGGCCGGAACGTTTTACGAGCAATTCGGAAGCGGGATGGTGCTGCGTACCTACGAAGAATGGGGTTTGGGATTTGACAACTCCTTGGATGGGGTGCGTTTGAAGTCCAATCCCATCGCAGGGGTGTATGTAACGGGTCTCATCGGGCGTCAGCGGAATGCATTTTCAAACAAAATCGAGGACTTGAGCCCCGGTATTGTGAGGGGTGCCGATGCGGAATGGGAAGTCAATGCCTCATTCCCGCGTTTGGATTCCATCAAAACACGGGTCAAATTGGGTGCCTCCTTTGTGAGCCGCTACCAAAAGGACGAGGATCCCATCCAAATCCTTCCGGAAAATGTGGGCATTTACGGAGCCCGTCTGAACTTGCTCAGGGGAGGTTTCAATTTGTTTGCCGAAGTGGCCACCAAAATCAACGACCCGAGCACCGTCAACAACTTGATTTACAAACCCGGGAATGCCATGTTGGTGCAGGCCAGTTATTCCCAAAAAGGGTTGGGCGTGTCATTCGAGTTCAAGCGCATCGACAACATGGACTTTCGCTCCGACCGTGCCGCAACTTTCAACAACCTCACCGTCAATTTCCTGCCGGCACAGACCAAACAGCACACCTACCGTTTGCCCACGCTGTTTCCATGGGCCACGCAAGCGATGGGTGAGTGGGCCCTGCAAGGTGAAATCGCCTACAAAATCAAGAAAGACACCAAATTGGGAGGTCCATACGGCACCACGGTGGCCCTCAACATCTCCCGCATCAATGCCTTGGACAAAACCCCGACGGTGGACCCCTTCGATGGCTATACCACACCTTTCATGGGCAAAATGGATTCCGTGTTTTTCCAGGACATCAACCTCGAGATCACGCGCAAATTCAGCAAGAGCTTCAAGGCCACCCTTCAATTTCTCCACTTCAATTACGACCAATCCTTGTTCAAGCAGCTGACCGGTTTTTCCGCTTCTGAAAATGTGGTGGCCGACGTGCAGGTTTTGGACATGAGTTGGAAAGTGAAGGGCAAGCACAACCTGCGTTGGGAATTGCAGCACTGTTACACAAGGCAAGAATTCGGAAGTTGGGCCATGGCCTTGGTGGAATACACTTTCGCACCGAAATTTTTCGTGGCTGCCTTCGATGAATACAACTACGGCAATGCCGAGGAGTCCAAGCGGCTCCATTATTTCACGGGCACGGCGGGTGTCAATCTGGACAACTACCGCATCCAATTCGGTTATGGCCGTCAGCGTGCAGGGGTGTTGTGTGTGGGCGGTGTCTGCCGACTCGTTCCTGCCTCCAATGGTTTTACTTTGTCCGTTTCGGGTTCCTTTTAAGACAAAACGACGTATGCGCTTCTCCATTCAAATCCTCGTCTTGACTTGTCTGCTCGGGTTGTTTTCCGCTTGTGACTACATCGAAGGTCCCAAGGTGGATGAAACTGCCTTTCCTTCCTCTGGGAACAAAGTGTTGTTGGAAGACTTCACCGGACACCAATGCGGAAGTTGCCCACGTGCTCATGAAAAAGCGGCCGAACTCAAGGAAATCTTCGGGGAAAACCTCATCATCGTGGGGGTCCACGTGGGTGGATTTGCAGATGTGGACGTTGCGGATGGTTATTTGAACGATTTCAAGACCCCCATGGGCAACGATCTGGACGCCTATTATGCGCCTTACAATGAAGGTCTGCCAGTGGGCCTGGTCAACCGCCGTGCATTCAATGGCAAGCCCCTCATCAAGCACCCGAACTGGGGGACGGCCATTTCCCAAATCTTGGCCGAGGATCCCAAGTTGAGCATCGACATCCAAACGGCCTACAATTCCACCTCCCGTGAGGTGTCCATCCAGACCGACATGGAATATTTCTCTGCAGGTACCCCGGACCATCAATTGGTAGTCATCATCACCGAAGACAGCTTGGAGTCCAAACAAGCGGATTATTCCTTGCCTGCACCTTCCTACATCAGCAGCTACAAACAGTTGCACGTGTTGAGGGCTTCGGTCACCAATGGTACCTGGGGAGAACAAATCAAACCGGCTCAGATTTTCGTCGGCGAACGATTGACCAAGACGCACACCTTTGTCCTGAATCCGGATTGGGTGGCCGAAAAATGTGAAGTGGTGGCTTACGTCATCGACAACACCACCAAGGAAGTCCTTCAGGCCCAAATAGCCCACGTGGTGCATTGATTTTCTACGCCCGTCTTCCGTTCGGGCAGGCTCTCATTTGAACACGAACCGCACGAAATAAAAGGTCGCCATGATGAGCAGCGACACGCGCAGGATTTGTTTCTCAATCTCCAGCTGGGGCCTGTTGCTGAAATCCACCGTGTAATCGATGAACAAAAGCCACGCAAACACCGACAGGTACATCACACGGAAGCCGATGTGGGTGTTTTCGATCTGATGCGGAAAGTAGGTGGCGATTTCCCAAGCCACCAAGCTCGCGGACAACACCCCTAGCACGATGAATTTCCAAGATACGGGACGGTCCACCTTCCACAATTGTGCTCCCTTCCACATGAATAAGTACCCATAGACTGGGAACAAAGAGGCCGAAACGAGGTAAACCCAGAACGCCGATTCCCTCAATCCAGCCGCGGATGCCAGGTCTCCGAAAAATTCCAAACCTGTGAGGAAAGGCACCAGGGCCCACCAAGATTTCCGGATGCGCCAAGCATAGTCGAGCAACAGGCCGATGGTGCCACAAAATGACACCAACAAAAAGGGTTGGTAGGTGAAAATCCCGAATTGTTTGAAAAACACACCCGTTGCGAAGGAGAGCACCAAGACCGCGTAAAAAATGTTTTTGCTGAGGTTGCCTTTCATGGGATGCTTGGTTTTTATTCGGGTGATGATTCAGTAGGTCAATTCGGACAGTGATTTCGGTCGGTCATGGTTTCAAGGACGGTCGGATTGGAACAAACGACGAAGTGCTTCCCCGCAAGCCGCAGAAAATGCACCGACCAGACCACCCACGCAACCGGTGATGAATGCCACCCCTCCGGAACCGGGTTTGCCCGGAAGCAACAGGCCCACCCGCTCAGCCAAATCAGAACCACTTTCTGCTTGGATGGCCAAGGCACCAAAATACCAAAGCAGAAAAACACCCAACAGGCCCGCCAATGTGCTGCGGTAGACGTTGCCTCCCAACATCAAGGCGCTCAAGGCAGCAGCGACCGCCACTGACCACCATGGCAAAAACAATTCCATCGTGAATGCCAGCACCATCACCAACAAAACCTGTAGAATCCATTTCATGGGTTGTTTCCCTCCAAAATTTGGGTGAATCGAATGGCATCGATGGCAGGTTTGCCAAACTCAAGGAAATGCAACCGGAAATATTTCCCTTCAGCCCAAGGTTGGATGCCATTGGCATAATAAACACTGCCGGGATTTCCGCTTTGCCCGCCGGGATACACGCCCCATGCGTTGGGCTTTTCACCCAATTCGACCACCATCCGCCACGATGCGCCATTGTTTTGTCGCGTGGCATTCACCACGGCGGCATTGCCTCCTGTTTTGATTTTGTCGTAACTGAAGGCCATCTGTCTGCTGAGGTGCATCACCCTCACATTGTTCACATTCTGCCAAGTTGGCCAAAGCCCGTCTTGGTTTTTGGAGAAATCGTCCATGTCGCGCACGGCAGATTTGAAGGTGGCCGTGAGTACTTGACCCAAAGTTTCCGTGATTTCGGTTTGAAGGTCGTCGACATACACCAAAGGCCCTTTCCTGAGTGCAGCGTGCAAGGTCAGGTATGCATTGGGATAGTCCAACACTTTGCCGGCCACCTTGGAGTCGTCTTCCCAAATGGCGGCCATGAGATTTTTTTCCCAAAAATCGTACAGGGCGGGTTCCTCCAATTCAGGGTCGCAAAGATGGTTCCAGGCACCCAAACGCAACGACCATTCTTTCTCCTTGTTGTTGAGTTGCTTGGCATCCAATTGGGCCAACATCATGGGCAAGAACTCGGCGGCTTTCACGTTGAAATTGTCGTTTTGGAGCCTTTGCATGTCCTCGACCGTGATTTTTTGCATCGATTGCAGGGCTTGGTGGATCCGACGGCATCGGGTATAGTCATAGTTACCCGACACATCATAAGGGTAGGCGCTGTCGGTGACCACCTGATTGGAAGAGAAGATGAATCCTTGGGACGGGTTGAGCACATGGGGATTGTGTTCCATGGGGATGTAGCCCTGCCAATCGTGCATCGGGTCGCTGCCGTCCAACACAAATTCTCCCTGCCCTTTCCATTTGTTGGGGAACCTCCCGTTTTGGGTGATGGCCACGTCTCCGCCTTTGGAAATGAAAATGAAGTTTTGCCCCGGACAGAAAAAGGAAGTGAGGGCATTGCGGTAGTCGCTGTGGTTTTGTGCTTTGTTCAGCAAATAAAGGGTTCGGATTTCCATGCTGCTGTCGGCTCCGGCCCAACGCATGGCCACGTTAAGAGGACCGATGCTGTCCAAATCACTGAATTTCTCCTCGAATACCACCGGTCCATGGTGGGTGTACAACACCGTATCCATGAATGATCCGCCACCTCGCAGGCCAATGGTTTCAATCCTACGTTGAACAGGTTTGTTTTGTCCTCCATGGCGGTATTCTGTGCGCTTGGAGTCGGTAAACTGGATGTTGTACCAATCCAGCACATCACGCGACGCATTGGTCACTCCCCACGCGACGTTCCGGTTGAAACCGATGACCACACAGGGCGAACCAGGAAGGCTCACGCCGTACACGCTGTGTTCGGGGGTGCTGAGTTGGATTTCATACCAAAGGGAAGGCAGTCGCAGCGTTAAATGTGGGTCGTTGGCCAAAATCGGGAAGCCCGAGGCAGTTTTGGAACCGCTGACCGCCCAGTTGTTGGAACCGGTTTCCGGAGCGGGTTTGGGGTATTTCAAGTGGCTGTATACCCCGGACGGGTCGTAGCGGGATGGAGCTGGGGGCACCACAGGGTTGATGGCAAAAGCAGTCCCGCGGGGGACAATGGGTGGCACCGAGTCCATGATGGGGGCAAACAGGCGGTTGTATTCCTCGGCTCCGTAAACCTCCCGGAAGTGTGTCTGTTCGAAATCATCTGAACCTCCTGTCAGGTCCCAAGCCATCATTTTCAACAATAGACAGGTTTTGAGGTTGGTCCAAGGCTCGGGCCGATAATCCAGCAGTTTGTATTCAATGGGTAAGTGCTTGAATTTCAGGCTTTGGATGTAGGCATTCACCCCGTGGGTGTAGGCATCGAGCACTTTCAGGTATTCGGGCTGCTGCTGGACGGCTTCAAGGGCGGTTTCCGCTGCTTTTACCATGCCTGTACGTCGGCGGAGGCGGTCCATGTTCAACACCCTTGGGTCGCTGATGATTTCACTCAACCTTCCCGAGGCTGCATGGGTTTGGAATTCCATTTGCCACAAACGGTCATGAGCCGTGACAAATCCTTGGGCCAGATAAAGGTCATGCTCGTTTTCTGCGAATATGTGCGGCACGCGCCGTTCGTCGTAATGTACCGTGACCTTGCCCTTCAAACCATCCAATTTCAATTTGCCGGGCATGGAAAGGCTGTCTTTTTCCATGTTTTGCCAGAATCCGTGGAAGGGGTCCAAAAACCGGCCGGCAGCTAAAGGGACAGAAGGATGCCGGATACCGTCCAACAGCCAAACAAGGCCTGTGGTGAACAGAAACAAGGCAATGAACCTGACAAAACGCATGAACCAAATTGATTGAGTACGCAAAATTAGCGAAAAAAGACGGCATGGGATTTCAGGTGGCCGCGAAGTCTATCCGGAGCTGGGTTAATCAGTCCGATGATGTTATATTTGAGCATGAAGAAGTTGATTTTAGCACTCTGTTTTTCAGGATTTTGTGGATTTTTTTGTGCGGCGCAGGTACGGCACAACGGCAGGCACGACGACCTTTTATTGGTGGGTACGCAGGTGTACATGGATTCCAGCGGCCAAAAAATCGCAGAGGTCAACTACACCGACAAAGGTGAACTCATCGGATTCAAAACCTGGGACAGCAAAGGCTTGCTCATCGACGATGAACGGGTGGCCGCAAATCGAAAGCGTGCGCTATGGCCTCAGGAGTTGGATTTCAGTTTTCTTGAGAACGGCATTGGTTTTTTCATCATCCACGGAAGGGCTGAATCCGACGCTCCGGCACCTAGGTCGGGCGACAAGGTCTCCGTTCATTACGAATTGGTGCTTCAGGACCTGACCTTGATCGATGAAACTTACGGCCGAAAAAAGCCATTCAAATACCGGTTTCAGGCCCAAGAGGTCATTCCGGGCTTCGACGAGGCGGTGGCCATGTTGAAGGTGGGAGAGGAGGGGTATTTTTACCTTCCGCCGGGGTGGGCATACGGCAGTCGTTCGGTGGGTGGAATTCCACCCTTCTCAGCCTTGTTGTACAAAATCAAATTGGTGGACATCAATTGATTCATTTTTTGAACATGAAATAAACCGCTCCCATCAGGCACAAAAATCCATAGAGGTGGTTCAGGCGGAGTGATTCGGTCCTAAAAAAAAAGCAACGTAAACACCACGAACACTGCGATGGAAATGATTTCCTGCAGCATTTTCATTTCCAACAGACTGAAGGGACCGCCGGTACCTTGGAATCCGATGCGGTTGGCAGGCACCTGAAAGCAATATTCAAACAAGGCGATGCCCCAACTGATGAGCACCACGGCCCAAAGTGCGAGGCTTTCGAAGCCTTTGATGTCTTTGAATTTCAAATGACCATACCAAGCCAGGGTCATGAAGGTATTGGAAACGACAAGCAACAAGATGGAAGAAATGCCTTTCATGGTCGACAGATTGATTGAAAACCCGAAACTGCGAAGATTTTATACAATGTCACGCTTCATGAGCTCCGCTTTTTTCGGATCCGGGGCCTCAGCGTACGGAAAAAATAAGTCTCGGTGGACCATCCTGTTTGCAGACGGAAAAAATCGAGATTGGTGCTCTCGGGTTGAACATGAAGAATTTCTATTTGAAGAGAAAGAATTTGTGTTTTATCACTTCAGCATGACTGAAAATGAACTGCTTTGCGAGTATCTTTTGTAATTCCAAAAAGTGTCGATTGGTTGAATGCCATGAGTTCATCCTTTCTGAGGGAAAGCCATATCAGGTGTTCCAAAGGGGGCATCATTCCGATATTTTGTCCAAAGGTGGCGACAGGCTGAATTCATTCCAGCAGAATCATTGAAAACAAAGTGGAGCTGTTCAGGATAGAAAGTGGTCCATCCGAAATCCACCTTGCAAACCTTAAGAATCCGATAGTCAATAATTTTGGCGCTTCTTTGGATGTGCTTCTCTTCATCGTTTGGAGGCAATCATATGCCGGAATTAGGTCAAACAACCCCTTTTTGCTATTTTTGAACCGCCTTCTTGCCAGCCTTGAGGGCTTCAACAAGACTCATTGTCCTCAAATGGAATACAAAAAAGCACGTGTGAAAGAAATGTTCCGGCAGCCCCAGGGCCTGCTTGGCAAAAAAGTTGAAATCCAAGCCTGGATCCGCGGTAACCGTGACCAAAAGGAAGTGACTTTCTTGGCCGTGAACGATGGTTCTTTCTTCGGCAATTTGCAGGTGGTGGCCAAAGACAGCCTTGCCAATTACAAGGATGTGACCAAACTCAGTTTGGGTTCGGCCATCATTGTTCGAGGTGTATTTCAGGCGAGCGAAGGGAAAGGTCAGGATCATGACCTCGTGGCAGATGAAATCGTCATTGAAAGTGTAGCGGATCTCAACAACCCCATCCAAAACAAACGACACACCTTGGAGTTTTTGCGTACCATGCCCCACATGAGGGTTCGCACCAATACCTTCATGGCAGTGTTCAGGGTCAGGTCACTCTTGGCCCATGCCATTCACAAATTCTTCCAAGACCGGGATTTCGTTTATGTACATACTCCCATCATCACTTCCGCAGATGCAGAAGGAGCAGGGGAGATGTTCCGCGTCACGACCTTGGAGCCCCAAGACACGAGGCCTGGCAAAGACGGACAAGTTGATTGGACTCAAGAATTGATGGGGACCCGTTCCTATCTCACCGTGAGTGGGCAATTGAACGTGGAGCCTTTTTGCGTGCCATTCCGCAATGTCTATACCTTCGGACCTACCTTTCGGGCGGAGAATTCACAAACTAACCGCCATGCCAACGAGTTTTGGATGATTGAGCCGGAAATTGCCTTTGCAGACTTGGAGGCTGATGCGGATTTGGCTGAGGAAATGGTGAAATACATCTTCCGTGATGTGATGGAAAAAGCACCGGAAGAAATGCAATTCTTCAATGAGTGGGTGGACAAGGGGCTCATTGACAGGCTGCAAAACGTCATCAACAGTGATTTTGCGCGCATAACCTACACCAAGGCCATCGAGTTGCTCCAACAGTCCGGCAAGGCATTCGAATTCAAGCCAGATTGGGGCATCAACTTGCAAACCGAGCATGAGCGTTACCTTGCGGAAGAAGTGTTCCAAAAGCCCGTGTTCGTGACGGACTACCCCAAAGACATCAAGGCCTTTTATATGCGCTTGAATGAGGACGGTAAGACGGTCAGGGCCATGGATTTGTTGGTACCCGGAATCGGTGAAATCATCGGGGGAAGCCAACGTGAGGAACGCATGGATTATTTGCTGCGTGCGATGGAGAGCCACGGATTGAATCCTGCCGACTACGAGGGATATGTAGACATCCGCAAGTACGGGACCTTCCCCCATGCCGGGTTCGGCTTGGGCTTTGAACGGGCTCTATTGTACCTGACGGGAATGAAAAACATCCGCGATGTGATTCCTTATCCCCGTACGCCTAACAACATTTATTTCTAAGTCATTCCAAGCCTAGGCATGGGGCAGGATCCGGACAGTTCTGCCGGTAATGACTCATTTGGGACAGGGCGCAAACGCCGGGATAATCTCCTTGCCACCCTTCCATGTCACGGATGAATTGAAGGTGCAAATGAGGTGGCCAATTGCCATTTTCATCCTCTGCGCCGATGCGTCCCAAAAAATCACCTTCGGCCACGGTATTTCCTAGCTTCCAATTCGACATGGAATCTTGGCTCAGATGGCCGTACAAAACGTGGATGGATTCGCCATTGATTTGGTGGCATACGATCAGGGTGGGGCCATAATCATGGAAATTCCGGTTGTCCTGGAAGGAGTGGATGACTCCGGGCCACAAGGCATAAAATGGGGTGGATGCGGAAGTCCAAAAATCTATTCCAAGGTGGATGTCCCTCGGCTCATCCGATGATTGGAATTGAGAGGCCGAGCGATAGATAGCCCGACGCTCCAAATATCCTCCAAACAGGATTTCTGCTTTTTGTTCAGTCTTGACCGTTTCAAGGTATTTCGATAGCACTTCGTTTTCCCAAAGCTGAATGCCGTTGCGGTCTGCCCGTTCGGCACTCAAATCCACGTGTGACAAGTCAGTGATTTTGCTTCTGAACAATCCAAATTGTGTATTCATGGTAATGTTCTTCTACAATTCGTAGAATTTTTACCTAAGTTTCTAATTTTTTTTGATTTCGAAGTGTCCGATTGCCCACCAAGAATTACCTTTGCCTGCGACTGATAAACACCAATGGGATTCAACCAAAACCAACCTTTCAACGAACGATTCAAGCTCGAAATTCCTGAGGGTGAATACTTGGACGTGCTTGAGTTCAAGCAGTGGCGCCACAGGATTTCTTTGGGAGACAAGTTGGTTACGCCAGGCTACATCTCTGAATTTTCCTGGTTGTCGGCCCGTTTCCCCCACAGCTTGAAGGGCAAGCGTGTGTTGGACATTGGGGCCAACGATGGTTTGAACTCATTCATTGCAGAATCGAGGGGTGCAAGCAGCATCACCGCCACCGATATCTATTCCGAATCGGCCGGTGAGGCAGACCACCAATCGGGTTGGAATCCACATGCTATCCGCCTCGCCCAAAAGCATCTCCAATCCAAGGTGGAAATCAAATCCTGCGGGGTTTACGAACTTCCGGAGTTGGGCAGCACTTTCGATGTGGCCATCTTGTCGGACGTCGTGACTTGGCTCCCTGATATTCCCAAAGCGATTGAAACCATCTCGGGGATTTGTGGGGAATGTATCGTCATCCGGGAAGGGGTGTTGAAGAAAGATTACAAGGAGGGATTGATACGCTATGACCATGGTAAGACAGGGTCGCATTGGTACACGCCCAGCCTTCAGTTTTTCAGGGAATTGTTACCTGAATATGGATTCAAACGGGTGGAAATCAAATTGCTTTCCAACGCTGCCATGTTCGACCATTGGATTCGGAGCTTTCCGATCATTCATGCAGACAAGCCTGTGAAATTGTACCGCAATCCTTGGACCACCGAGCCTGAAGATGAATTGCCGACGGTTAGGGACCAAGCTTTGATGGAGGTGGGAGGTCGTTACTTTTTGCGGTCTAAAGGTTGGGTCAATGTTCAAGAAGTCCGAATTGAGTGGATCAAACCCCGTTGGGGAGGCAAAATCCTGAGGTCACTTATGGGTGAGGACTTATTGTTCCGTATGCGTGACCAATATGGTGGAGACCCCACCCAAGGTGCTACCATCATCGGTTGGAAATAAAGTCAAGCAAGGCAAAACAAAAAAGCCGTCCTCAAATCAAGGACGGCTTTTTTGTTTTGAATCGAAACTCTATCAATCAACGGAACTGATCGAATTTAGGATTGTCTTTCAGCACGGCAAAGCCAGGATTGCTGAAGATGCGCTGCTTGATGGTAGCATCCAATTTCACTGCTGCGGCAAGCGATTCCACACATTTGTTGGTCAAGCCACGGTAGGCGTAAACCAAAGCCAAGTTGAAGTGGGCTTCAGCCAAGCTGGGGTTTTTGTCCAAAGCGGCACGGAAATCGGCCTCAGCCTCAGTGGTGCGCATGGTTTTCAATTTGGCCACACCGCGGTTGTTGAGTTGGGCGGCACCGGCATCCACACCTTCCAAAAGCTCGCTGTACTCAGCCAAGGCACCGGAGATGTAACCGATTTTGTCCATCATGACCGCGCGGTTGAAGTAAAGGCTTTTGTTGTCTGGATAGCGTGTAACGAGGTCGTTGTATTGATCCATCATTTCCAAACGCTGCTCGAGGGAGTAGTTGTTTGAGTATTTGGTTTTGTAGGCCAAGCCTGCCATTGCGTATTGTACGTTTCCACCTTCCAAAGCCAAGGCTTCGTCGATGTCCTTGATGGCACTTGCGATGTCTTTGGTTCCAAAGTGGTAGGTGGAGCGCATGGCGAACAGGTTGGCTTTTTTGTTGTTGCCAATCAGGATGTCAAGCGTGCGCATGCCTTTTTTGGTGTCGCCTTCGCCGTTGTAAGCGCCGATGGTCATGACTTCATTGGCCACGCGGAGCAGCTCTTCGGATACCACCGGCATTTGCGATGGATATTCATCAACATACATTTTGTCAGGTGAGTAATCGAATTTGAACGTCACGAAAGTGTGGCGGGTATTCACGATTACGTTTTCGACGAGTTTTTGCCAGAAAGGCAGCTTGCGCATGGCGGCTTCTTTTTCATCGTTGGTGCCGGCTCCTTGGGCGACCGACATCACGGATTGTTGCTCTTCAGCGCTCAAGGAGGAAGCTTTCGTGAGCAAGGTCAAACGGGTCCAATCTTCACCGCGGCCAGCGTAGCTGATCTTGACGGTTGAATCGTTAAGGGCCTTGGAAAGGTCTTCGAAAACCGCTTTGGCACGACGCTCTGACAATTCTTGGTTGCGGGTTTCTACACCACCCAATGAAGCCCAGCCATCCAGATTGATGTTGGTGACTTTGTAACCCAAGGACTGGTATTTGTTGATGTAGTCCGTAATTGCACTTGTGAGGATTTTCTTGTCGAACACGACGGAGTTCTCAGGGAAAATGAGGTCCAATGTGCCCGTGAATCCGCGGTAGCGGTATTTCTCATCCTGGATGGAGACTTGAGGCATAGCCACCACCGATTGGAGGTCGGCTTTGTCCCAAGGCTGGAAGGTGCAGCAAGCAGGCGAAACAGGTCCAAGTGGACTCTCGTCGGTTTTGCAAAGCACTTTCTTCAGTTTGCCTTTTTTGTATTTGGCCACCATGAATGAAATCTTGATTTGCTTGCCGTTCAGGTCAGCAGGATTCCCTTCGATGGGCAATTTGTACATGAACACAGGCTCCTTGTTGGCATCGAAATAGGCACGGTCAACCATGAGGGACCCGATGGTGCCGTTCGATGGGTTTTCCATACCCTTCAAGTGGTCCAGGGCGTCATAGGTTGCGGTCACGGTGATGGCAACACCTTTGTGCAAATACTTTTCGTATTCGATGTCTCCTGCAAAACGCCAATTCAAGCTGCCGTCTTTGATTTCGTACTGCCCGGGCTCCAGGTAGTAGTAGTCAAATTCGCTGTTGTCATACTCGGCCACCACGAGCTGGGCGGTATTGTTGTTTGCACTCATCAAAGCGGTCACTTCCTCTTTGAATCCATCGCAGGTGTTGGTGATCTTTTCGCCATTGTATTTGGTTTTGTTGATCACACCTTCGGGGGTGCAGGCGCTGAATGCCAAGGTGCCGAGCAGGGCCACCGCCATGATGCCGGTGTTGCTGCCGGAAAGACGTTTAAAGCTCATCTTCATTATTCGTGATTTAATAGCCTTTTTACAGGGTTCGATCCTAAGTCGACAAATCTATAAAAAAATAATTTCGATATGAAAAGTGCCGCGTAATTTTTAAAATTGACACGCTTTTCCGACTTAGGTTTACCAAGAGGAAAGAAAGGGTGGCCTCTGAGGCGCCAACAGCCAACCAAACGAATATATGCACAACCTGACTTTTCCATCCAAACTACCTACCGTAGGCACTTCTGTCTTCAGCGTGATGTCCGCATTGGCCAAATCGCATCAAGCCATCAACCTTTCCCAAGGTTTTCCCGATTTTCCCGCTGATCCTGTGCTACTCGAATGGGTGGAAAAAGCCATGCGGGAGGGACACAACCAATATGCGCCTGCCATTGGGCTGCCGGAATTAAGGGAGGCCATTTCTTCGTTGATACAAGCTAGGTATGGTGCTCAATACAATCCTGATACCGAAATCACGGTCACAAGTGGAGCTACCGAGGCTTTGTTTTGTGCCTTTGCCGCCATGATTCGCGAAGGTGATGAAGTCATCCTGTTTGAGCCTGCCTATGATTCCTATGTACCCGTCATCGAGCTGTTCGGTGGAAAGCCGGTTTTCGTCTCTTTGGAGCATCCCGATTACAACATCCCATGGGACCACGTAAAGCGTTTGGTTAATTCCAAGACCCGTTTGATTGTCATCAACAGCCCCCACAACCCTACCGGAGCGACGTTAAAAGCCGAGGACCTGGATGAATTGGCCAAAATCATCAGAAGCAATCCCATTTGGGTTGTAAGCGACGAAGTTTACGAGCACATTGTTTTCGACGGGGCTGAACATGAATCTGTTTGCAGGTATCCGGAATTGGCTGCGCGCAGTTTCGTGGTAGCCTCTTTTGGAAAAACGTTCCATACCACCGGTTGGAAGGTGGGTTATTGTGTCGCGCCCGCTCCTCTCAGCGCAGAGTTCAGAAAAGTCCACCAATTCGTGACCTTTGCAACAAGTACACCGTTTCAGTGGGCCATTGCGCGTTACATGCAAGATCAATCCCGAATTTTCGGTTTGGGTGGTTTTTACCAAGGCAAGCGTGATTATTTCTTGAAAGGGCTGGAAGGCAGCAAATTCAAACCCCTCCATTCCGCAGGAACTTATTTCCAGTTGTTGGACTTCACGGCGCTGAGTGAGGAAAGCGATGTGGACTTTGCAAGACGCCTGACGGTGGAACACAAATTGGCCGCAATTCCAGTTTCTGTGTTTTACCACCAAAAGACTGACAATAAAGTACTGAGGTTTTGTTTCGCGAAAGAAAACGAGACCTTGGACAAAGCGACCGAAATTCTAAGGGCTTTGTGATGCCTCACCAATCCGGGCCGTCTTGTTGGTTGGGCCGACGTTTTTTGCTCTTTTGGAGCTGTTGCATGAATTTCTTCTCGTTGTCCTTCATGGCTTCCAACAACTGGCGAGCTTCTTCCATGCCAATCTGCGGCTGTTTGCCCTCCA
>Ga0068876_10001567_pt1 | contig 17795 bp, 15 predicted proteins | sample NOAtaG_6_FD_66442 | JGI IMG/M metagenome (GOLD analysis project Ga0068876, IMG submission 66442) | Freshwater lake microbial communities from Lake Erie, under a cyanobacterial bloom - NOAA_Erie_Diel5S_2200h metaG | ecosystem: Environmental > Aquatic > Freshwater > Lake | place: USA: Ohio, Lake... | reverse complement strand
CCATCTGGAACGTACGAGTGACCAAATGATTAGAAGGAACAAAGCGATAATCAGCAATACAGGATAAATTAATCCGAAAAAAGGAATAATTTGTAAGGTGCCGGGGTGTATGAATGGTGATAAATAAGAGAGACAAAGACCAATTAAAACAATTATTGTAATGACTTTTACAAATGAAGAAAATCGCAATATCTTTTTAAGTAAATTAATCATTTCTTACTTTGGTTGAAAAGGAAGTCTTTTTCAGCTTTAGTTAGTGACTCATAACCAGATTTTGCGATCTTATCTAAAATAGCATCTGTCTTTTCCTGTCTTTGTTTAGATTCCAGATTATACTCTTCATCCGATTTAAATTGAGTAGATCTTGTTCGACCCCCTTTTTTCACTTTTAAATGCGTATTCCTCTTAAATAATGATTTAAAAAATTCTTTTATTCGAGCTGTAAACATTTGAGAATAAGTTATTATGTCTTTTTTATTACTAATTCCAATTATTGATAAAGCACCAAACAGAGCTCCGCCGAGGTGAGCAAAATGCGCAATATTGTCTGCTATACCTAAAGTTACAATATTTATGAAAATAAAAAATAAGGCGAGATAAATCAATTTAATGGGAAATACCCCAAAAAATCTAACTTCCAAATTTGGTCTGTAAAAGGCCAAAGCAATAAAAATTGCCATAATGGAACCTGAAGCACCTACAACCATTGATTCTTTTTCAAATTGATATGCAGGAAGAATCGAATGTGCAAGAAGTTCTAGTAAACCACCAGTTATTCCGCCAAGGATATATAAGTACAACAATCTTTTTTTGTCGAAAACCATTTCAAACATCTTACCGGCGAAATATAAAAAAAGCATATTCTCCAATAGGTGAAAAATGGAAGCGTGCGCAAAAATGGACGTGAATAACGTGAATGGAGCGAAAATAAATTTATCAAGCTCAGTATTGATGTAAAAACTGTAATACAGGTAATAATCAATATTACTATAGGTTAACCGAGAAAATGCCAGAACAATTTGAGTGAGCAAAAAGATAATTACATTGATATAAATCAATTGAGTAGTTGTGCCGCCATACCTGTACTGGTATTTTAGTTCTTCGTAAAATGTTCGATTCGCCTGCATGCTAATAAAAATTTTGCCGATCGTATTTCCGCCATATCAATATCATGACTATTCCAACTAAGGCACCTCCGACGTGTGCTAAATGAGCAACATTATCACCTTCCGCCATTAGAAAACTGCTGTAAATTTCGAAGAGAATGTAAGCGCCTATAAGGTATTTTGCTTTAATGGGAATAGGAGGGAAAAGAAGCATCAATTCTGTGTTCGGAAAGAGTACGGCAAATCCTGCTAGTATTCCAAATAATGCACCTGATGCTCCTACCATTTTTGATTTGCATAAGAGTTGGTATTGAATACCGTAAAAATCAATCTGACTGTTATTAAATTTTAAAATATAGTCGTCCATTTTTTTTATCTGTTCGTGATAAATTTTAGGGTCAACATTCATATTAACTAAGGCTTTCTTTACCTGCATTATTTCATAAATACCAATTGCATTGTATAAGACTAATGCACCCAACCCTGCTGAAACATATAATATAAAATACTTTTTTGCTCCAATTTGCTTCTCCAAAAATGCACCGAACATTACCAACATGAACATGTTAATGAGAATATGTTGAAGTCCTGTTTTATCGTGCATGAACATGTAAGTAACTATTTGATAAGGTTCAAAATTTGGAGAGGTAAAATATGATGCTCCTAAAAGACTGTTAAGATCAATTCCTTTATTCCATAAAACCCAAGTCAAAATGAACATCAGCACGTTCAAAATCAACAGATTCTTTGTTACCTGGGGTATATTACTTAAGAAATTCATATTTAAAAATTTGACGTTAGCATTTCAATTGAAAGTGTTTCTAAAATTTTTTTTCCTCTTGGCGAATAGATATGTTCAGCACATTGAAACAGTTGTTCGATTATTGAATCTGCAAAACCTTTAGCTTCTGTTGATAGGGAAATAGAAGCCGATGCTGAAATGTGTACCGCAATAAAGTGGGCAAGTTCACCTTTGTCTATTTCTTGGTGATCCAATTCACTAAATAAATGATCAACGCAATCCATTATTGTATTTTCTGCTAAAATACTCGGTACCGCAACGATTGCTAATCCCTCATTTTTCAAATTACCAAAAAAACCCAACCTATTGAATAGCGCTTCATTCATTTGCCAAGCGTTTTTTTCTTTGTTAGATAAACTTTTTTCAATTGGAAACAATAATTGCTGGGAATGAATCGGTTCTGAAACGAACTGGCTCATCAGCTTATCATAGATTATTCTTTCTTTCGCTCTTTTCAAATGAATAATCATTAATCCAGATTTAATACTTGCAAATAAATAATTGTCTTTGATTAAGTAATCTCTTTTTTCTGGTATTTCAAGTTCAATGGTAGCTTGATGTGGCTCATCTTCAAATTCCTTTATTTGATAAAAGTCTTTCCAATCTTCGGGAGAAATATTCTTATTCCCAAATCCTTGCGCATTTAAAGCAGAACCCTTTACCGAGGTTGTTTTGCTGCCATTTTGATCTTTTGTTAAGTTGGAGCTAAAAGGGTTGTAGTTAGGATTTACGGATATTTTAGGCTCGACGATTGGACTATTTTTCATTTCCAAAGGCAAATCAAAAGTACCTTCTCTATCAAAATCCAGTGTAGGCGAAATATTATATTTTCCTAGCGCTTGGCGAACACTACTCATTATTATGGCATAAATCGATCTGTCTTCTTCAAATTTTATTTCTGTTTTAGTAGGGTGCACATTAACATCAATTTTTTTTGGATCTACCGTTAAAAAAATAAAATAAGAAGGAAACATTTTGGGAGTTAACATCCCATCATATCCCTTCATTAAAGCATGCTGAAAATAATTATCTTTGAAATATCTGTTATTAACAAATAAAAACTGTTCTCCTCTGTTTTTTTTAGCGAACTCTGGTTTTCCAATATATCCCGCAATGCTTACTATTGCTGTTTGTTCCTCAATAGGCACTAATTTATCATTGGCTTGTTTTCCAATAATTTCAATAATTCTTTTTCTTAAAATCCCTGGATGCAGCTGAAAAATTTCTTGATTATTGTGATGCAATTCAAATTGCAAATCGGAATGTGCGAGCGAAATACGCTCAAATTCGTCAAGTATATGGTTGAATTCTACACTGTCAGATTTTAAAAAGTTTCTTCTGGCAGGAACGTTAAAAAACAAATTCTTAACCTCAATACTGGTTCCATTTGAACAAGTGCAAGGCTCATTACCGAGTAATTTATTTCCTTCTATCTCAACTTTAGTTCCCAACTCATGATCTTTTTGCTTCGTTTTTAAGGTAACGTGCGCTATTGAAGCAATGGATGCCAATGCTTCACCTCTGAATCCTTTCGTGGTAAGCGAAAAAAGATCATCAACTGTTTGCACCTTACTTGTGGCATGTCTTTCAAAACATTGTAAAGCATCATTCCGACTCATTCCGCAGCCATTATCTATGACTTGAATTAATGTTCTTCCCGCATCTTTAATTACAATTTGAATTTTATTAGCTCCGGAATCTATTGAATTCTCCACCAATTCCTTAACAACGGAGGCTGGGCGTTGCACAACTTCTCCAGCTGCTATTTGATTTGCAATATTATCAGGAAGTAATTTAATAATGTCGCTCATTGTTACTTTTTCTCAAATGTCGTTTGCACAAATCTACGGGCAAATTGTAAGGCTTAAAGTATTAAACAAAAATAGTATTAAAGGATAGTTATTTGGCTATTCAATCGATTTTTTACTTTAATTTTATTAAGTTATCAAATAAAATCAGCTATTATTTATTTTCTGACGAGCTCAATTAATTTATAATTTCGTATTATGAAAATCAATTACTTTTTATCCGCAGCAGTCTTCTTTTCCATAACAGGATCTTTGCACATGTTGAGCAATTTTCTAAAAACTGAAGCTTCAGGTGATTCAATCAAGTCGGTAAGAAAACTCGATGTGAGTAAGCAAGCTGTAATCTGGGCTGAAAATCAATTGAAAACAATGACTTTAGATGAAAAAATTGGGCAATTCTTCATGGTTTCAGCTCAATCAAATGCCAGTGAAGATGAACTATTAAAAATCGACGATCAAATTAAAAAACAACACGTAGGAGGAATTATTTTTTTTCAAGGTGAAAAAGTCAACTTAAAAAAATGTATCGAGCGATTCAACTCAAAATCGGCAAGGCCACTATTGTATGCAATGGATGCAGAATGGGGGACAAAAATGAGGATTTTTGAAGGTGAAAGATACCCTTATTCCTATACAATAGGGGCGACAAATGATACTGTTTTAACTCGTAAAATCGCCGAGACACTGGCTGCGGAGTGCAGAGACATGGGTATTCACCTGAGCTTTTCACCTGTTGCAGATATCAATAATAATCCTAAAAATCCAGTTATCGGATTTCGTTCCTTTGGAGGAGACAAAAATTTGGTGAGTCGGCATGTTGAAGCTTTTGTTAAGGGAATGGAGGAGAATGGTGTTATGTCTTGTGTCAAACACTTTCCTGGTCATGGCAATACTGATAAAGATTCTCACCTCGAACTTCCGATAATAAGTGCAACGGCAGCGTCAATAAAAGCAAATGAATTAATACCTTTCGAAGCCGGATTGAATGCTGGCTGCCCATCATTAATGATGGCTCATCTAAAAATTCCTTCCCTTGATCCAACAGGAATGCCTTCAAGCTTGTCAAAAACTATTATTGGTGAAATAATAAGAAATCAAATGAAATACAATGGACTTGTAATTTCAGATGCATTAAACATGAAAGCTGTTGCTGATTTGTATGGTAAAACCGAAGTAGTTGTAAAGGCTTTTGAAGCAGGTTGCGATATTTTACTTTGTCCCGAAAGTGTTGCGGATGCTCATCAAGCGATAAAAGAAATGGTCGTGAATGGAAGTGTAAGCGAAGATGTTATCAATGAAAGATGCAAGCGGATTTTAATAGCTAAATACAAATATGCAGTTGATCCCCAAAAAAATAAAACTTTCTCAGAAGAAGAAAAACTGCAGCTTAAGAGAGAAATTTATGAAAAAGCTACAACTGTTTTGACAAATGAGTCTGGTTTATTGCCTTTGAGTAACCTTAATAAAAAAATTGCCCTTGTTTCAATAGGTTCTCATTCCTCAACAATGTCCGAGAGCATGAATTTATTTGCTGATGTATCTTATTTTCACTACTACTCCGCAGCAGAGGCAATTTCAAAATGTGATAAGGATAAATTAAATGATTACGATATAATAGTTACCACCCTGCATGCAAATTCTGTAAAATCCAAATCAGGTTTCGGTTTTGATCCATTATGGCGTTTGTGGGTTGATGCATTGCCGAATGATAAAAAAAATATTTTGGTGCTCTTTGGAAATCCGCTTTTATTAGTTGATGAAACAGACATGGAAAATGTTGATGCTTTGTTAGTTGGTTACGAAAACCAACCAGAATCTCATTTGGCTGTTGCACAATTAATTTTTGGAGCAATTCCTTCAGAAGGGAAATTACCATTTTCAGTCAATGAAAAGTTCCCAATTGCTCATGGAATAACCTTTCCATGGTCTGGCAGGTTGAAATTTTCCAGTCCGGAAGAACTTGGTATTAAGCGAGAAAAACTTGAAAGAATCGACAGTATTGTCCAACTTGGTTTAAATAAAGGAGCTTTTCCGGGTTGTCAAATTGTTGTGGCGATACATGGAAAAATAATTTATCAGAAAAGTTTTGGAACCATGGAATTTAATTCATCAGATAGTGTAAAGAATTCAGATGTTTATGATATTGCCTCGGTAACAAAAATAGCAGCCTCGACGGCTGGCCTCATGAAATTGCAAACCAATAATAAAATTTCACTTGATAAAACATTAAACGACTATTTGCCCGCTTTGGTTAAAGGTAATATAGCTTATGGTTCTATTAAAATACGAGAAATGATGACCCATCAAGCAGGATTCAAGCCATTTATTCAATTCTACAAGGAAACGATAAATAATGGAAAGCCTGATTCCAGGTATTACTCGAGCACTTGTAATGTTAATTACAATGTTCCTGTGGCTAAAGATTTATTTATGAGAAATGATCATATAGATACAATGTATAAAAGAATATTGCAAAGTCCAATAGGTGCAAAGTCTTACGAATATTCTGATATTGGTTATTATTTTGTCAAAAAAATTATTGAAGCTCAAACAGGAACATCATTCGCTGATTATTTAATGGAAAGTTTTTATCTACCAATGGGATTAAGGACGATGAGATATTTGCCGCTTAATTATTTCCCGTTAGATAGAATTGCACCCACCCAAAACGATAAGGAATTTAGGGGACAATTGATAAGGGGGTACGTACATGATCCTGGTGCAGCAATGATAGGAGGAGTAGGTGGTCATGCCGGCATTTTTTCTAATGCATCAGACTTGGCTGCTATCATGCAATTATTTTTGAACAAAGGTATCTATGGAAATGTTAGATACATTGACAGCGCTGTAGTTAATGAGTATACTCAGGCTCAATATAACGGGAATAGAAGAGGTGTTGGTTTCGATAGACCTAAAAGTAATGGCGGTGGTACTTGCCATGAAATGGCTTCGCAATCCAGCTTTGGACATTCAGGATTTACAGGTACGTTGGCCTGGGCTGACCCTGAGTATGGTATAAATTATGTTTTTCTTTCAAACAGGGTTTGTCCTGATCAGGAAAATTGGAAAATAAAAGAAATGAACATAAGAACGGAGATTCAGCGCGTGATTTATGAAGCTGTTTTGAAAAAATGATTTAATGAAAATTGGTATTGTATTGTATCCAACTTTTGGTGGAAGTGGGGTAGTTGGAACGGAATTAGGAAAAGCACTTGCAAACAAAGGACATGAAGTACATTTCATAACCTACTCTCAACCGGTTCGTTTAGGAAGTTTCAGACAAAATATTTATTATCATGAAGTTTCGGTTAGTGATTACCCACTTTTTGAATATCAGCCTTATGAAACAGAATTGACCAGTAAACTTGTTGATGTCGTTGTTCATGAAAAATTGGATTTATTACATGTTCATTATGCCATTCCTCATGCTTCAGCAGCTTATTTAGCCAAACAAATATTAAAGTCTAAAGGCATAAATACACCATTCATAACAACCTTACACGGAACAGATATTACACTCGTTGGCAAAGATCCATCGTTTGAGCCTGTTATTACCTTTTGTATCAATGAGTCGGATGCAGTAACTGCAGTTTCCGAAAGCTTGAAGCAAGATACTTACGATCATTTTGCTACAACCAGAGATATTGATGTTATTCCCAATTTTATCATTCCGAAAGATTTATCCGAAATAAATTGTAAAGACCTCAGGCTAAAATACGCGCAACCAGACGATAAAATTTTATGCCATATATCTAATTTCAGAAAGGTTAAAAGGGTGGAAGATGTTGTGAGTATTTTCCATTTGGTAGAACGAGAAATTTCTGCGAAACTAATTCTGGTTGGTGATGGTCCTGAGCGCAATAGCGTTGAAAAATTAGTGCGTGAATTGAGACTTCAGGATAAAGTAATTTTTCTTGGGAAAGTTCGAGATACTTCTCATGTTCTCGAGCTATCAGATCTTTTTTTATTGCCCTCTGAAACTGAAAGTTTTGGTTTAGCGGCTTTAGAAGCAATGGCTGTTGGAGTTCCTGTGATATCATCAAATACTGGAGGAATACCAGAAGTAAATTTAAATGGTATTACCGGGTACCTTTCTCCGGTTGGAGAAATAGAAGATATGGCAAAAAATGCATTACACATTTTAAAGGATTCCAGAATATTAAACGAATTTAAAATTGCTGCGTTGAATCGTTCTCACTATTTTGCTCTAGAGAAAATCCTACCACTATATGAACAAGTATACAATCGAGTATTATCCGCTCAACAACCATAAATATTTTACAACAAAATAGCTAAATCTTCTGATTCGATTGAATCAATGACCCAAAGCAGCTAAATATCTTTCAGCATCTAACGCAGCCATACACCCTGTACCCGCGGCAGTAATCGCTTGACGATAGGTTTTGTCAGCGGCATCACCAGCAACAAAGACACCCGGAACGTTGGTTTTTGATGTTCCCGGTTGTGCATATTTTATATAACCAGTTTCATCTAAGTCAATGTAATCCTTAAATATCTCAGTATTGGGTTGATGACCTATAGCAACAAAAAATCCAGTACAAGGAATCATTTTCTCTTCACCGGTCTTATTGTTTTTTACCAAAGCTCCAGTTACAACACTTTCGTCTCCAATAACCTCTACCGTTTCGGTATTGAATAAAATTTCAATATTCGGAGTTTTCATTACCCTTTCAGCCATAATCTTTGAGGCTCTGAACTCTTCCTTCCTCACCAGCATTGTTACTTTCGTACACAATTTTGATAAATAATGAGCTTCTTCACAAGCAGAATCTCCTGCTCCGACAATAATTGTTTCTTGGCCTCTGTAGAAAAAACCATCGCATACCGCACAGGCTGAAACACCACCTCCCAATTGCAAGTATTTTTGCTCACTAGGTAAACCTAAATACTTCGCAGAAGCACCGGTAGAAATAATTACCGTTTCTGCATGAATTTCTTTTCCATCTTCTGTCCAACATTTATGAATGGGGCCTGAGAAATCTACTTTATTGATAAATCCAAAACGAATATCAGTATCAAATCTCTTCGCTTGTGCCTCTAATTGAATCATCATCTCCGGTCCGGTTACACCTTCAGGGTAACCAGGAAAATTTTCAACTTCATTTGTAGTTGTTAACTGCCCGCCAGGCTGCATACCTTGATATAACACTGGCTTCATATCAGCTCTAGCTGCATAAATAGCTGCTGTATATCCTGCGGGTCCTGATCCAATTATTAAACATGTCACTTTTTCTATCTCACTCATTGTTGCCTTGTTTTATTTTTTATTTAACAAAAATAGAGTTTTCTCTGTTAATGGTTCTGAAATTATAATTGAAATAATTTATAAACCATTCGAAATATTTATAAAGCCTTTTAAATGTATTTAAGTAAAATGTTTTGTCAATCAGCTAAAAGACACTACTTTTGTAGCCCCAAATTTATGGAGAAATAAATATGATCGACACGGACTTATACCGGGCAAAAGATTTGTATCCCTTTCAGGAAAAAACTGTTCAAACGATCATAGAGGAATTGATTAAGAATGGAAAGCAGTTTAATTTGCTTTATCAACTACCAACAGGTGGAGGTAAAACAGTTATATTTTCCGAAATAGCAAAAAGATTTATAGAAAGAACTGCTGAGAAAGTTTTGATACTCACCCACAGAATTGAGCTTTCTGTCCAAACATCACATCAACTTGAGGCAATTGGCGTAAAAAATAAGATCATTAATTCTGATGTCAAAACAATTCCGGATCAACATAATTATAGTTGCTTTATTGCAATGGTTGAAACGCTAAATAATCGTTTGAACGATAATGAGAATTTTATTGAAAATGTAGGTTTAGTAATCGTTGACGAAGCGCATTACAATAGTTTTCGCAAAATATTTCAATTTTATCAAAATGGTAATATATTAGGAGTTACCGCCACACCATTAAGTAGCAATAAAGCATTGCCATTAAACGATAACTACAATAAACTGTTGGTAGGAGAGAGTATTTCTTCTTTAATTGAAAAAGGCTACCTTTCTGATGCAGATACGTTTACATACGACGTCAACCTCCATGGATTGAAAATAGGTTCTAACGGTGATTTTACTGTCAATAGTTCTGACGTTGTTTATGGAAATTATTTTATGCAAGAAAAATTGCTTTTTGCATACGAAGAACTTTCTGTAGGTGAAAAAACATTAATATTTAATTCTGGAATTGAAACTTCTATAAGAGTTGAAGAAACTTTTAAAAAACGGGGGTATAAAATTAAACATCTAGACTCTACCTTCAGTGATAAAGATCGCAAAGATGTTGTTAGTTGGTTTAAAGAAACACCGGATGCGATTTTAACTTCTGTTGGTATTTTAACGACCGGTTTTGATGAACCTACAGTTCAGACAATAATATTAAATCGTGCCACACGCAGTTTAACATTATACCACCAGATGATAGGGCGTGGGTCAAGAAAATTACCGAATAAAAGTAAGTTCAAATTAATAGATCTTGGTAATAATGTACGCAGATTTGGCTATTGGCAAGATTACCTTAATTGGCAGGATGCTTTTCGGTTTCCCGATCGATTTTTGGAATCTAGATTGTCAGAGCTAGAGGATTTGGAGTTTGAGGTAGAATTTGAATTCAACCGTCAACTCAAAGAAATGATGAATACGTCTAAATTAGAATCTTTTAGTATTAAAGATGTTTATTACGATTGCATTGATAAAGGATTAAAAGGTAAAGTAGCTGTTGATCTTTCTTTAGAGAATCATTTGCAGGTAATTGCAGAATCTTCGAATAATTTAGAAGAAGCAATTGTGAAATTTAATGCCCTTCACGATCACATAGAACATCGCTTGAAGCACTATACAAAATGTATCTCTAAATGCACACCTAATTACTTGAAATACATAATAGAAACTTATAATCGTCAGTTGAAACAATCAATTTATAATAGTTTTTCTTTTTAATCAATAAAATCAAAAGCTGTTTTAATGGTTTTACAGTTTATGTATGCACGTCATTTAAAATTATTATTACTATTTTAACTTGAAATTTACATTGTGTCAGAAAATTTAATTGATTCTCCACCAACAAATTTGAGTGTAAGACCAAAGCTATTAACAGTCTTATGCATTTTAACCTTGATTGGTTCAAGTTTAACCGCTATAGCCTTTTTTATCTTATCATTGACCTTTGCTTTTTTTGGAACAATATTTAGCGAGATATTTGATTTAGAAATTAATTTATCTTTCGGTACTAAACTTTTCCTAATAAATTCTTTACTTTCAATAGGATCTATAGTTGGTGCCACTCAAATTTTGAAATTAAAAAAAAATGGATTTTACATATATGTTCTGTCTAACTTAACCCTAATAATTTTTTCTTTTTCAATGGGAGTTAATTTCCAGCCAATGTATTTGTTTTTTACTGCAATTTTCATTGGATTGTATGCGCTACATTTAAAGCATCTGAACTGACTCCTTAAATAGGAAATTCAACAATCAAGTGCAGTTACTAAACGGATCCAAATATTTCTGTCTATTTTGTTTTCAATAGGGTTGATTTTGGTTGTAGTTTTTTAATTTATTAACCTACAGAATTTGATAAAAGAAATTCCCCGAAAATAGACAGCTGCAACTAAATAATGCAAGGTAATCCATACGGACATTTTCGAAAAAATGCTCATCTGGATATCATTAATTAATATTCTGATTGAAAAATGTTTTATTAATCTCAGTTCATCCAGGTTTTTTTTTGAATTAAACTCAGTGGATAGACACAGAAAAGGTTTCCTTATTGTAACTTTGAAAATAAAATCAAATTTATGTCGGACGATAAGAAAATAATATTTTCAATGGTTGGTGTTTCCAAAGTAACACCACAAGGCAAACAAATCATCAAAGATATTTACCTGTCATTTTTTTACGGAGCGAAAATCGGAATTATTGGTTTAAATGGTTCAGGTAAATCGACGGTAATGAAAATTATTGCAGGTTTGGACAAATCATATCAGGGCGATGTGGTTTTTTCACCTGGTTATTCAGTGGGTTACTTGCCTCAAGAGCCAGAATTAGACATGACTAAAACGGTTAAAGAAATAGTTATGGAAGGCGCACAAGAAATAGTTGATGTGCTCAAAGAATACGAAGATATTAATAATGCTTTCATGGACGAGGAAGTGCTAAATGATCCTGACAAAATGGACAAGTTGATTGCTCGTCAAGGAATTGTTCAGGATAAAATTGATGCACTGGATGCATGGGAGTTGGATTCCAAATTGGAACGCGCCATGGATGCCTTGCGATGTCCGCCGGATGATCAATTAATTAGCACTCTCTCAGGAGGAGAAAAAAGACGAGTTGCCTTGTGCAGATTGCTTTTGCAAACTCCAGATGTATTATTATTGGATGAACCAACAAACCATTTAGATGCGGAATCAATTGATTGGTTAGAGCAGCACCTTCAGCAATACAAAGGAACGGTTATTGCCGTTACGCACGATCGCTATTTTCTTGATAATGTTGCCGGATGGATATTGGAACTGGATAGAGGAGAAGGCATACCTTGGAAAGGAAATTATACATCTTGGCTTGAACAAAAAGGGAATCGTTTAAAAGAGGAAGAAAAAACAGAATCCAAACGTCAAAAAATGCTTGCGCGAGAGTTAGAATGGGTACGAATGAATCCTAAGGGGAGACATGCTAAAAATAAAGCGCGTATTGCCAACTACGATAAAATGTTAGCTGAAGACCAGAGATCGAAAGAAGATGTATTGGAAATACCTATTCCTAACGGTCCGAGACTAGGTAATAATGTTATCGAAGCTAAAAATGTCGCTAAAGCTTTTGGTGACAAATTACTTTATGAAAATTTAAACTTTAAATTACCTCCGGCTGGTATTGTTGGGGTAATAGGTCCGAATGGAGCTGGAAAAACAACGATTTTCAAAATGATTATGGATGAATTAGCTCCTGATTCTGGAATGTTTGAAGTCGGAGAGACAGTTAAGCTAGGGTATGTGGACCAAACACATAAAGATATTCTTCCAGAGAAATCTGTATTTGAAGTGGTATCCAATGGATTAGAATTTGTTGAAATAGGAAGCCAGAAAATCAACTCAAGAGCATACCTTTCAAAGTTTAATTTTAATGGCGCAGATCAAAATAAAAAGGTTGGCATTCTTTCGGGTGGTGAACGAAACCGATTGCATTTGGCAATGACGCTCAAAACAGAAGCTAATGTGTTATTACTCGACGAACCAACAAACGATATAGACGTGAACACACTTCGTGCTTTGGAAGAAGGAATTCAAAATTTTGCTGGATGTGCTGTTGTCATTTCTCATGATAGATGGTTTTTAGATAGAATATGTACACATATTTTAGCTTTTGAAGGAGATTCCGAGGTTTACTGGTTTGAAGGTTCCTACTCAGAATATGAGGAAAATCGCAAAAAACGATTAGGTGATGCTGGTCCTAGAAGAATTAAATATCGGAAGTTGGTCAAATAGTTAATTCAATGGATCCTTTGCATGGAATAACACTCGAGAAAATGTTAGTAGAGTTGGAGCGTGAAATCGGGTGGGAACATATGGGTTACTTGGTTCCTATTAATTGCTTCAAAAATGATCCAAGTATTAAAAGCAGCCTTAAATTTCTGCGTAAAACCCCATGGGCTAGAGCTAAAGTAGAAAAAATGTATATCGAACGAATTGTAGAATTTAAAAAATAAAAAGATGTCTGTTAAGCAATTGAATCCTAAAGAACTTTGGAATTATTTCGATCAACTGAATACAGTTCCAAGACCATCAAAAAAGGAAGACCGTGTGATTCAATTTATGTTGAATTTTGGTAAATCTTTAGGGTTGGAAACGCATGAAGATGCCATTCGAAATGTAATCATAAAAAAACCTGCTACATCGGGGATGGAAAATAGGGAAACAGTTATTCTTCAATCCCATTTGGATATGGTTCATCAAAAAAATTCAGATAAAGTTTTTGATTTTGAAAATCAAGGCATTGAAATGATTGTTGAAAATGACTGGGTGAAAGCAAACGGAACTACATTGGGTGCTGATAATGGAATTGGCGTGGCTGCTATAATGGCAATTCTTGCATCAAAAGATATCCCTCATCCAGCAATTGAAGCGTTTTTTACAATAGATGAAGAAACCGGAATGACTGGAGCAAAACAAATGGACGCTTCATTTTTTAGGGGTAAAATTTTGCTGAATTTAGATACAGAAGATGACGATGAATTATCGATAGGATGTGCCGGTGGAATCGATACTAACACTTCATATAAATATAATCAAGTTTCTGTAAATGAGAATTTTACAAAATATCAAATTAATGTAAAGGGATTGTTGGGTGGCCATTCTGGAATGGACATAGATAAAGGTAGAGCCAACGCTAATAAATTATTGATTAGAATCCTTTATCATTTACGTTCAGTCCTAGATTTTCAATTGTTAAAATTTGACGGTGGAAGTTTGCGTAATGCCATCCCGAGAGAAGCGACTTGTGCAATTGCCTTTATAAATGATGAAACTACTTTATTTCAGAGTGAATTAAATAAAATTAAAGATTTAATTCAAAATGAATACAATGTCATTGAACCGGCTTTAATAATAGAGTCTCTACCGATTGAAATTGAACTTAAAGCCGTCGCTGTTGGTGATTTAGAAAGGATGCTAAATACACTTTACGGGGTTCACAATGGAGTATACAGAATGAGTCCCGATATCGATGGATTAGTAGAAGCTTCATCCAGTTTAGCCAGGGTTATTATTCATAATGGTGAGTTTACTACACAGTCTTTGCAAAGATCAAGCGTTGAATCATCCAAAGGGGATGTAGCAAATACTGTTAGGGCAGCATTTGAAAACATGGGATGCTCAGTCGTACAAGCTGGAGATTACCCGGGTTGGCAACCAAATCCAAATTCCATTATATTAAAACTGATGACCGAATTATATAAGGAAATGTTTAGCAGTGAACCTAAAGTTAAAGCTTGTCACGCGGGATTAGAGTGTGGCATTCTTGGGAAGCATTTAACCGATGTCGATATGATTTCGTTTGGACCAAATATTAGGGCAGCGCATTCTCCGGATGAAAAAGTTCAGATTTCCTCAGTTCAAAAGTTTTGGGATTTTTTATTAGCAACCTTAAAGAGAACCCCCAATAAATTAAATGCTTAATTCTAGACAAGAACTTGTTGAATTAGCTAATACCAAAATGCCTTTTGGAAAGTATCAAGGCTATTATCTTATTTATTTGCCCGAGGCATATTTAGTCTGGTACAAAAACAAAGGTTTTCCTAAAGGTAAGATCGGCCAACAATTACTGCTTATCCTTGAAATAAAAATTAATGGATTAGAAAATTTGATCTTTCCCTTGATACAAAAATAAATTCGTTAAAATTTACGTAATTAATTTATAATCAAATATTTATTTAAATTATTTACCATACTTATTTTATTTTTTAATATACATTTCTATATTTTTTTTAATAAAATGAAACTATAGTAAACATATGTCGTAAGCTGTTCCAAAAACAAATGGAAAATATTTAAAATTAACGACTCATGTTTAAAAATAAAATAAAAATTGCTCAGTTAAAATTAAATCAACACAGACAAGAAGGTACACGGAGTAAATTAAATATATTTGAAGTAGCAGCTTTAATGGATACCGTAAAACTTGCAGAGCAATTGAATAATCAAGAAAATAATTCAATTTTCCATTCGATTCATTTGAATTAACAACTTTCAGTTTCATAGTTAGGTAGGGGAATCTTCGGATTCCCTTTTTTTATTTAGTTTATTTACATAAGTTTACATTTGTAATTTAAACTATTGTTTACAAATGGAAATTAAGGAGCGTATATTGTTAATTCTAAAAAATAAAAATTTAACCCCTTCTGCTTTTGCTGACCAAATTGGCGTTCAAAGATCCAATATAAGCCATATAATTTCGGGTAGAAATAAGCCAAGTCTTGATTTATTGGAAAAGATTGTAATTAAATTTCCTGAGCTGGATGTTTACTGGCTGATCACTGGTCATGAGTTTCAACCAAAAATTGAAAATTTCCAAATTAAAGATAAGTTTCTTGATTCATTTACAGTGGAAAAGGCAAATCAATTAAACAAGCGAAAGCTAACGAAAATAGTCGAGTTTTACGATGATCAAACCGTAGTAATCTACCGAGTCAATGCCGAATAACCCCCGATCCAACAAGCTCTTCGCCGATATACCAAGCTGCAAATTGACCTGGCGTAATTCCTTTCTGAAGGTCATTGAATAATATGTACATACCTTCTTTAGTGCAAATCAATTTTGCTTTTTGAAGAGGCTGTCTATATCGAATTCTACAATGACAATCAAGCACCTCTCCTTGCTTAAGGGCATTTTTAGGATTTATCCATTGCACAGTGTTAACCTCCAACTTAAGTGCTATTCTATTTAAGCCAGGATGGGATTCTTTTTGACCTGTATAAACAATATTGTTCTTGGTGTCGATACTCAAAACAAATGAAGGATTTGGTCGACCTCCAATATGCAAGCCTTTTCGTTGACCTATTGTGTAGAAATGTGCACCCTGATGAGCGCCTATTTTTTCACCATCTATAACTTGATATTCAAATGGTTGTGTTACCTCTTCTAAATTATCAGTTAAGTTATTTTTTGCAGTTTTATTTTGATAATCTGAAAACACCTGAAGCGATTCTGGTATTTCAATAATATCACCTTTTTTAATCGATAATTGTTGCTGCAAAAAGTCAGGGAGTTTTATTTTCCCAACAAAACATAAGCCCTGGGAGTCCTTCTTATTAGCAGTCACGAGACTGTTTGCTTGGGCAATTTGTCGTACTTCTAATTTTTGAAGATCCCCAATCGGAAATAATGCTTTGGCCAGTTGATCTTGATTGAGCTGACATAAAAAGTAGGATTGGTCTTTGTTCTGATCTTTACCTGCTAACAATGAAAAAGTTCCATCTTCGTTTTTTACTTTTCTGCAATAATGTCCCGTTGCCACATAGTCTGCTCCTAACTCAAGTGCAGCTTTAAGAAATACATCAAACTTTATTTCCCTATTGCAAAGCACATCAGGATTTGGTGTGCGACCTGATTGATATTCAGAGAACATATAATTTACAATTCTCTCCTTGTATTCTGCACTGAGGTCGATAACTTGAAACGGTATCCCTAATTGCTCAGCAATTAGAAGCGCGTCGTTAGAGTCATCTATCCAAGGACATTCATCCGATATGGTGACGGTTTGGTCGTGCCAATTCCTCATGAACATACCAATTACATTATAGCCTTGCGCTTTTAACAAGTAAGCAGCAACACTTGAATCTACACCACCAGATAAACCGACAACAACAGTTTTCATAACTACTAAATTACAAAATAAATGGGCTTTTAAATTATTTACATTTGTTACATATGTAGTTTACATTTGTTTATTATTTTTTTGATAATTAAAGTTAAAAAGGATTAAGAATGGAATTATTATTGTTTAACTTTCAATCATGATTAAAAAGGTATGTCTAATTTTATTTATTGTAGTATCATTCTTTTCACAAGCTCAGAATTGTGATAAAGTATTATTTACAGGTAAGGTAACTGATTCGTTATTCCCCCAAAGTTTCTACAATTTGATGATCATAAACAGGAGCACCGGTCAGGCTGTCTTTGGACAACCAAATGGGACGTTTTCTGTTTTTGCAAAAGATGGCGATACGATTTCTTTATCTGTTAAAAATTATAACCTGCTAGAAACTGTTGTAAAAGCCGATGCTAATTGTCAATTTAAAAAGACATTTTATGTTCAACATGTCGCAAAGGAAATTAAAGAGGTTATTGTTAGGCCGCTTAAATCGTTAGAAGAAATCAAAGAAGAGCGTGAGGCTTTAGCAATAAGAGAGACAAAATATGTAACGGGAATTGATGTAATGCAAAGTCCTATTACGGCTCTTTATCAGACATTTTCCAAGAAAGAAAGAGCTCAAGCGTGGATAGCTGAACAAGAATATCAAGATGACCAGCGAAGGATAGTCAAAGAATTGTTAAGGA
>Ga0068876_10001565_pt1 | contig 17803 bp, 14 predicted proteins | sample NOAtaG_6_FD_66442 | JGI IMG/M metagenome (GOLD analysis project Ga0068876, IMG submission 66442) | Freshwater lake microbial communities from Lake Erie, under a cyanobacterial bloom - NOAA_Erie_Diel5S_2200h metaG | ecosystem: Environmental > Aquatic > Freshwater > Lake | place: USA: Ohio, Lake... | reverse complement strand
TTTGCTCATTTGGGATACGAAATCTACCCCAAAAACTGGGTCCGTTTGCCCTTTTTCAAATACAAAACCGCCTCCACACATCACAACATGCACCACGAAAAATTCAATGGAAATTATGGTCTGTATTTTACTTTTTGGGATAAGTGGATGAATACCGAGTTCAAGGAGTATAAGGAACGATTTGATGAGGTTTATGCCTTCGGTTTAATTGAAAGCAAAAATACAAAAAGGAAAATATAAAGGTTTCGAGTAAGTATTATTGTAAAACAAAAAAGGTGATCTGGATATCTTAATTAAACGAAACTCAAATATGCAGGAGTTAAGATTGAAGTAAACCATTAGGTTCAAATCGAATAATACACAGTATAGTTCTATTAAATGTTAAAGAGATGTTTTACGAGTTATTTAAAAAAATAACTCTATTTATCGTCCAAATCTCGTTGATAAATAGGGAATTCACCCAACAAAAAATGGCATGTTTCCCCAGAAATCCCTTATAAAAACTGGAGTTCAACGGATACCACCTGAAAAAACCGGATCTGACTGGAAATCCCCGGGTTCCCCTGGGTTTCCCCGGAAAATCCCGATTTTGTGAACCTTGGATTTATTTCAAAAAATAAAAGCTCGAAAACTTAAGAATGCGTAAAACGAAAAAAAGGTGCTTACTCGGAAGCACCTTTAATAACAGGACATAAAAACAGTGTTTGGTGTCAGCAAACTTCAATCGTTATCTTCCTCCTGCGTTTTATTAGAATTTGGTCTTGTAATCCAATAGACCAGCAAACTTACAACCGCAACACCTACAATGATCTTAAACAATTTTCCATTGTTTTTTTTCTCGGCAAGAGGCACGAAATTATCGTACGCTTGCGGGTAAAACTCATTGAATTTAAATTGTACCATTACATTTTAAGATTATTGTAGAAAAAAAAGTACTCGCCTTTTGTGTAATATGAAAAAAGTCCGATAGTTTTCATTTCACCATCAAACCAGTCAAACTTTACCTTATTTGTCGGTAAATCGAACGGAAAACCGTTATTGTAAAGTTCCATTTTATGAACACGAAAACTGCCGTCTTTCCCGGGTTTAAAAATTTTTTTCAGAATCCTGAGTGCTTTTCTGATCTTCAGATCGTCACCGTTTGCAGCTAAAGAAATTAACCTGCGATTCCATGCTTTTTGTCTTTCCTTGCAGGTGTCACAGCAATACTTTCGATTCAATGGTCCTTCGAATTCCTTACCGCAAGGTTCGAATGCGCAATTCTTAATGTATTTTCCTTGTTCGTATCTGTTGAAATCAAATTTCATATTAGTTATTTACATTACATTGATGTAAAGTTATACATTTTTCATATATTTGAATCATGCTTAATAAAAATAAATTAAAAGAGATCTTTGATACTTTCGTTCAATTGGAAACAAATCCAATTGATTTCATAAGAAATACCACCTTCAAAAGGAGTGAATTGAAACTGGATCCCAGGGTGGCAAATCATTGGGTTGAGAAAGGATTGTTCCCAAGAGAATATGAAACCGGAACTTGGTTGGTATTTAATTTATCAGAAGCCTTTTGGGTTAAAATCATCATGAAACTGAGGGAATTCAATGTTTCACTGGAGATAATTAAAAAGATAAAAGAATCCTTTTTCACCATTGAGAACATTGTCATCACGGAGGAGCTTAAAGAACTCATTCTACGAAGAATAAAAGATGAAGGACTAATAAAGGGTGAACACATACATCTTGCAAAAGACATTCCTCTATGGAAGGATCTTAATAGAATGGAATTAAGCTATTTCGAAAAAATGATTATTTCTATTCTTTTGGAAAGAAAACCTTTTTTCATTGTCTTTAACAACAAAGGACAAGTAGTACTCATTGAAGAAAGTCAAATTCTGATGGAAACCAATCAGGAATATATAGATGCGTATATGGAAATTACATCTAAATCCCATATTCGAATTTCAATGAATGAAATTTTGGGAGATTTAGTAACTGCTTTGGGAGATCTAACTTGTTCGGAAACCATACCGATTTTAACAAAAAGTGAAGCGCAAATAATAAAAATGCTACGCGGAAATAATATTTCCAGGGTTGAAATCCGATATAATAAGTCCGCTCAACCTGAAATAATAGAGATCACTTCCAACAACCTTATAAATGAAGCAGCAAGACTGAATGAACTGATAATTTCAAGGGGTTATCAGAACATCACCGTTAAAACACAAAATGGTCAGATCGCTTATTGCGAAAACACTATCAAACATAAATTGGATACCGAATAAACCGGATCAACTGAACACAAGCGTGAATTACCCAAAAGTGGAATTAAAGCACATCCGGAATTATGGATGGAACAAATTGAAGAAAAGAAAAAACGAATTATTGAAAAACTGAAAAACCTTAAAAACATTTCCATGGATCAAGCAAAACAATTGTTTGACGTATTGGAAACTTACTGTGAACTAATTATCAATTACACACTTAGAAACTCGGATGAAAAGGATAAAGGATTTTGAGAAACTTTATGGACTTGCGGACAAGAAGAATAACCGCAACAAGGCGATCATTTATACGCGCGTTTCTACAAAGGAACAAGCTGAAAACAATACCAGTTTATCTACTCAGAAAAAGTACTGTGAAGAATACGCATATAAAAACGGACTTGAAGTTGTCGAATATTTTGGTGGTACTTACGAATCTGCCAAAACAGATGAGCGCAAAGAATTTCAGCGCATGATCAAGTATGCCCGACAAAACTCTACAGTCGGTTATATTCTCATCTACTCCTATGATCGCTTCTCAAGATCAGGATCCAATGCGTCCTACATCGCGGATGAATTAAAGAAACAAGGGATCACCCTTATAGCAGTTACGCAAAAGGTAGACACCTCTAATGCAGGTGGAATCATGCAGCAGGATTTCTTTTTCCTGTTAAGCCGCTTTGATAATGAAATGCGCCGGGATAAAACCAAAACTGGGATGAAGGAACTTTTGCGCAAAGGATATTGGTTATGGTCTCCTCCCCGCGGCTATAAGAATGTAAATAGATATCACAGAGCCGTCGACTGGAATATTGTTGTCACTAAGGAAGGTGAAATGCTTCGAGAAGCTTTTCAATGGCGAGCAAAGAATACCTATAGTTCTGCAGAAATTGTGCGTCGTTTGAATACCAGAGGAATGAAGATTGATGAACGTAGGTTACTGGAGATATTTAGAAATCCATTTTACTGCGGTATTCTTGTGACCAAAATGTTACCTGGAGAAATAATCCAGGGACAACATGAAGCCATTGTATCTCAAGACGATTTCCTGAAGATCAATACTCCGGAAAGCAAAGTGGTCAATAAAACCTATGATACCATGTCACTGGAGTTACCACTTAAAAAATCTTTATGCTGTCCATCCTGTGGTCATTTAATGACAGGATTCTATGTTCAAGCAAAGGGATTATATTATTACAAGTGTCAGAAAAAATGTGTTGGTGTAAATATTAGCGCAAATAAAGCCCACCAATCGTTTAAAGAACTCCTGAATGAATACCAATTCGATTTAAAAGGTTTGGAAGCGGAGATCCTACCAGAGATGATGCAAATGAAGTTACTGGAACTATCAAAGTCTGATTCAAATGAAATTGCTGCCGCCAAAACTAAATTAACCCAGACAAGAAATGAACTGGATACGATCGAAGAACGATTTGCCACTGGGAAGATCGATGCCCTGATCTACACCAAATTCAGCGAGAAATACAAAAAGGAAATTTCAGAATTGGAAGAAAAACTGTCGAACCCCAACCTAACGAGTTCTAACCTTGAAAAGTGCGTAAAGAACGGATTAAAAATTGCTAAAAAGCTGAGTAAAATATGGGATTCCGGTGATTTGTTCGATAAACACAAGCTACAACTCTTATTGTTTCCGGATGGATTTGCTTATGACAAGGAAAACAAGCGAGTTCTAACTTTCCGAACGAACATTTTCTTCAAGTTAATCCATTCAATATCAATCGCTTTGGGAGAAATAAAAAGCGGAGATCCAATCAAATTTGATCAAATCTCCGCTAGAGTGACCCCGGAGGGATTCTAACCCCCAACCGCTGGAGCCGAAATCCAGTGCTCTATACAATTGAGCTACGGAGCCTGCTAAATCATCTTTTTTTGATTTGACCAGTGATACAAAAGTAGTATGAATAAACAAACCGCCAAATACCTGACCAATTTAGTTGCTATTTGAGGTCTTTTCAAATAAATTTGAGCTTTCTGCGTTTCTAGTCACAAATTTCGAACAATGCGCCTATTTTTTCTCCTATTCATTTCTTTCAACGTTTTCGGACAAATTGGAACAGGTCAATGGCGCTTGCACGTGCCATCGCGCAGAGCGATCGACGTACTAGAGGGAAACGGAACCATTTATACTGCTTTTGAAAGTGGGCTCATGGAATATGATCTCGATTCCAAGGAGATCACTGTCATGAATGATGTGAACGGCTTGTCCGATATAAGTCTTACATGCCTTGCTTATGATAATAGCAGGGATGAGCTCTATATCGGATACGATAATGGAAATCTTGATAAGGTCGAGAACAATTCCGTGATCAATATTCCGGCAATAAAACTGGCAGAAATACCGGGTTCGAAAAGAATAAATAAAATCGTTCCTTTTGAAGGATATGTCTATCTCGCAACAGGTTTTTCGATTGTAAAGATCGACCCGGTCAAAAACGAAGTGAAGGACACTTGGTATCCTACAAATGGGAATGATCCCATCCTTGATGTGGCCTTCAGAAACGACAGCATTTACGCGTTATCCTCCTCAACCCTATACAGGGGATCACTCGATAATTTTGCTCTCGCAGATCCGGCACAATGGTCAGTGGATACTCGTCTTCCGGTTCTAACCGTTGATTCCTACAGGGAGATCGAGTCATTCGACGGTGAACTCTACTACATTTACAGCATGGAAGCTTATGGTCAGGATTCCGTGTTCAGAATAGATAACAATGGGAATTTTCTTGTCACCGACCTTCCATTTACTCTCGAGATCAAAGGACTGAAAGGTCAGCCCGATAAACTGCATGTTATGCTGGCAGATGGTGTTTTTACCTATGGCCCGGATCTAACGTTGATTGAGACCCTGAACACGTATTCTTTTGCTTCTGACGTTAGAGCCAATGCCGTACACACCTACAATAACGCGCTATGGATCGCTGATGAAGAGTTTGGGCTGGTTCAATATTCTGATCCAACCAATTCTGTGAAGATCTCTTTCGAGGGACCTCCAAATAAACAAGTATACTCAATGGACTGGCTAAATGGAAAACTTGCGGTAGCAAGCGGCGGTTTATCTGGTATCTCAGCGACATTCAATATTGGCGGAGTCTATCTTTTCGAAGATGAAAAATGGGTGCTCCACGACAAATCCAACATGACTATGTGGAATGGTCAAAATATTTGGGATTTTCTTTCTGTTTCTATTAATCCCACCAACGATGACCAGATCGCTGTTGGTAATTATTCAGAAATTCCCTTGTCCATCCTTACTGCCAGAGCACAGGTTACGGATACATTTACAGCACTAAATTCTCCCCTTAGCAATGCTCTGGGTGGTTCATGGAGCTTGGTGAGTTCCGTTAAATACGATGAAATGGGAAACCTCTGGTTACTCAACGGGTATGCTGACCAACCACTTGTCGTCTACACAAAAGATCATTCATGGTACACCTTTGACTGCGGAACATCCGCAAAGAACCGTTTTTCAAAAAAAATGGTGATCGACTACAACAACAATAAATGGTTTAGTCTAGATGGGGTTGGATTATTTGGATACAATGACAACGGCACAATAGATAATCCTGCGGATGATCAGTATGTCAACCTGAACACAGGATCCACAACCGGTGCGTTGCCCTCAACAACAGTGAATGCAGTAGCTGTTGATTTTGATAACGAGATCTGGATCGGGACGGATAATGGGTTTGCGGTTCTCTATAACTCGGAAAGTGCTTTCGGTGCCGCCGCAGGAGATTATAATGCACAACGGATCAAGGTGGATTTTGAAGGAAATGTGGAGTATGTTCTGGGAAATACGAATATCACCGATATAGAAGTGGATGGTGGAAACCGAAAGTGGTTCGGAACTGCCAATTCCGGAATCATCCTTTTATCAGCGGACGGTCAGGAGGTGATTGAACAGTACTCAACAGATAATTCACCATTGATCTCCAACACCATTATCGACCTGAAACTGGATCAGTCTACAGGAGAATTATTCATCGTGACTGATAAGGGGTTGGTTTCCTACCGAACAGATGCAACCTACGAAGATCCTGACTATACTGCCGTAAACGTCTTCCCGAATCCTGCCCGACCCGAATTCGAGGGGCCGATAACGATTCAAGGTGTCCGTTATAACTCTGATGTAAAGATCACGGATGTTGCGGGTAACCTGGTATACAAGACTGCTTCAAATGGAGGAACAGCTACCTGGAACGGAAAGAACATAAACGGGGAGAAGGTTTCGACCGGCGTATACCTTATATGGACCGCTGCAAACGAAGGTAAAGGACGTTACGTTGGAAAAGTATTGGTCGTACATTAAATTATTCGGGTGAAACAGAACGACACAGCTATCTTTCTGCATCGTATTCCATACTCTGAAAGTAGTTTGATCACCACGTTCTATACACTTCATTCTGGAACCCAAAAATTCTTATTTCAAGGAGGTAAAAAGAAAAGTGCTGCGCTCTTTCCTGCCTCGATCTGTGAAATTACCTTTTATCGTCGGCCGGACAGTGAGCTTGGTAAATTGACAGAAGCCCAACCGCTCAACTCACTCCGGAACATTCAAGTGGATCCTGTCCGTTCCACCATTACCTTTTTCATTGCGGCAATTTTAAAGAATTGCCTGAAAACCGATCAGTCGGATCCACAATTGTTTCATTTTCTGGAAGAGAAGATTAGTGTCTTGAACACATGCGATCTAAACTTGCTTCCATTATACCCCATCGAGTTCCTTGTAAGTTTCGCAATGCAGATGGGAATAGAACCGCAGGTTCCTTCAAAGATCAGCCGCTATTTCCATCTCGAGGAGGGTGAGTTTTCAGATGTCGACCAGAAAGGTGAATTGGTTGCTGAAGGACCCGGGGTGGAATTGATCCAAATGTTGTTGACCAATGAGCTAAAACATCTGCCGGAAAGATCTGCGCGAAGTGAAGCTTTCGAAACAATGCTTTCCTACTATAAATTACACATACCGGGATTCAATGTCGATCAATCTCTTGAGATCCTGCGAGAAATCCTTTACAAATAAAAGCCACCCACACGGATGGCTTTCAATTGCAAGTAGAGATCCTTAAATATGAAACGTATACCTCGATCACTTGCGAGGTTCCTTTATAAAGATAGCAGAAAAATCGAGATGCTCCATCGAATTTGTCTTGAATTCTCTCAAACGAGCATTGATCATGATCATAAAATCATCAGTGAGAATTGGCATTACAGGAGATTCATCAATAATGATCTGATCACAGGCGGCAAACAGCTCGTTACGCTTCTGCACATCGAGTTCTTTTACGGCTTTGGAAAACATGTTGTCATAGTTCTTACTGCGATACTTGAATGAATTCACCTCTGCTGAATTTTCACGGATATTTCCGCTGTAGAACAAACTAAGAAAGTTTTCGGCATCGGGATAATCTGCAATCCAACCAGACCGCCAGATTTTAGCTTTACCTGAAGCTATCGCTTTTTCTCGCTCTTCGATCGTACACAACTTGATCTTCAGCTCAACGCCCAAATTCTTCTTGATCTGATCTACAATACCAACACACATCTGATGAGGAGCTGATCCTTCCTTGGCATTTACATAGAAATCGATTGCTGGAAATCCTTTTCCATCTTTGTATCCTGCCTCTGCCATCAGCGCTTTCGCTTGCTCTACATTGTAGCTATGCCCTTTGACATTCTGGGTTGGATACCCCTCCATAGATGGAACAAAACCATGTTCAGCAGGCCATCCTTCTCCAAGAAGGTACGTGTTTACGATCGCGTTTCGATCGACGGCAAGGTTGAAGGCTCTGCGCACTGCAGGATCAGCGAACTCCGCACTTTCACAAGCGAATGCAACATATCCCATGCTAATCGAAGATTTCGACTCAACTCTATGCTTCACATTCTTTCCGGCCTGAGCATCCTGCAGAGATCCCAGAATGTTCTCGATCTCTTCAACAGGGATTTCAAGCACCAGATCGATCTCCTTATTACGAAAAGCTAATAGTTCGCTCTTTTTGTCCTTTGCATAGGTCATGATCACCTTGTCCAAGAAAGGCAAGCGATTCCCTAACTCGTCCTCTCGCCAATAATTCGGATTTCGTTTGAGCGTGATTTCATTGTCATCCATTTTTTCAAGCATAAAAGGTCCCGTACCGACCGGGTGCTTCGCTATTTCATTTCCATATTTTTCGAAGGCCTCTCTTGGGAAAATGGATAGATTGGTGTGCGTCAGGATCTTATCGAATCCCACAAACGATTCAACCAGCGTAACCTGAACGGTATTCGCATCGATTACGTTGATCCCGGATATTCCTCCTTTCGGTAGGGAATTCTTGGACTTCCTGAAAAATTCATTAGCTCCCACGATCCTGTCCACAAGCAAATAGCTCATTTTATTCGTTTTCAGTCCGGAGCAAGCCATTTCAAGAGAATATTTAACATCTGCTGCTGTAAGCTCACGACCGTTTCCACCAAAACAGTCATCAGCATGGAACATGACACCTTTTCTGATCTTGAACGTAAAAGTCTTGGCATCATCTGAGACAGTGTACGATTCTGCAATACACGGAACCACCTTTAGATTTTCCGGATCAAGTTTCAAAAGTGGTTCATAGATCTGTGCATTCAAACGCTGAGCATAGATGTCAGTAGTTGCTATCGGAAACAGATTGTTTACTTTTTCAGAGGACATGAACCTGAACACACCACCGTACATTTTACCTCCTATGGCTGTCAAACGCTTCGACTCTTCTGAACCACAAGATGAAAACATCATCAATGCCGCTAAGGCTAGGAGGTAAATATGGTTTCGCATGACAACTAGTTTTTGAGGATGAGCAAATATAGAAATATAGTTTTAAGAGCTTGTCAATATCCGACTTTACTTCTTACCCGCGAGATGACACTTTGTGCGACTTTGCGCGCCCTATCGGCACCTGTCTTCAGCGCGGCATCGATCTCTTCCTTGTGCTCCATCAAATAATCGTAGCGCTCCCGCTCTGCGGCATACTTCGTCAGTATCAATTCGAACAGCGCCTGTTTGGCATGACCGTAACCGTATCCGCCGGCCCGGTAACTCTTGCGCATTTCATCCTGTTCGCCTGAAGACGCGAGTAGTTTATAAATCGCAAAGATATGGCAGGTGTCCGGGTCTTTAGGGTCTTCTAGCTCCCTGCTATCCGTTAAAATAGACATCACTTGCTTTCTCAACTGTTTTTCAGGAAGGAATACATTGATGAAGTTATCTCGGGATTTACTCATTTTCTGCCCGTCAGTACCCAAAACATACATGGTATTCTCTTCAATCTTCGATTCAGGAAGCACGAAAGTTTCGCCCATTTGATGATTGAAGCGGGAAGCAACGTCACGTGTGATCTCAATATGTTGTAACTGATCTTTTCCAACAGGAACGAATTCGGCATCGTAAAGAAGGATATCGGCAGCCATCAGCATTGGATAGGTAAATAAACCCGCATTCACATCCTCTAAGCGATCTGCTTTATCTTTAAAAGAGTGGGCTAGCGTCAGTCGCTGGTAAGGAAAAAAACAAGACAGGTACCACGAAAGCTCAGCGGTCTCAGGTACATCTGACTGTCGGTAAAATACAACCCGCTCCGTGTCCAGACCGAAAGCAAGCCACGTTGCTGCCGTGCTGTAAGTGTTTTCGCGCAAAATAGCGCCATCCTTGATCTGCGTAAGTGAGTGCATGTCTGCGATGAACAAGAATGAATCGTTTGATGGATCATTCGCCATTTCGATAGCCGGAATGATCGCTCCCAAAAGGTTCCCAAGATGAGGAGTACCGGTACTCTGCACTCCCGTCAGAATTCGCGCCATGTGATTATAGTTTCAGCGAATTTAGTTATTTTCGACCTAAATCAGGCCTCTCCTCCTATACAGCAAGACCTAAACGGCTATTTTTAAACAGTGAAGCTAATATACGGCATACTCTCTTTTTTTTGGAAACTCTATGTGGGGGTTGTTTTCTGCGTTTTTGCGATTTTACTTTACCCCTTTTTCTTTGTGCTTCTCAGTTTCAAAAAGGGGAAGAGACCGAGTTTTAAATTATTTGTTCTCTGGAGCTGGATGATGCGGATTTTCTGCTTGTATCCTGTAAAAAAAGTACTCCACGCTACCTTGCCATCAGGACCGTATGTTATCGTATCGAACCATTCCTCATACCTCGACATATTTTTCATGCACTCTGTCTTACCTCATCATCCCTTCCTTTTTCTGGGAAAAGGCGAGATTCTTGGGTATCCGATCATCCGTACATATTTTAAGGGACTGAATATCCCGGTCCACAGAAAGGACAGGGTAAAAGCAGCAAGATCATTCGTTATGGCTAAAAAAGCGGTTGAAGAGGGCTGGTCGATCGTCATTTTTCCGGAAGGTACCATTCCAGATGACAACAATCCGAAAATGATCCCTTTCAAAGCTGGTGCCTTCAAACTTGCGAAATCCCTGAATGTTCCTATCGTTCCCATCACATTTACGAACAACTACAAATTATTCTCGGACCCTGAACAGTTATTTGGTCCTGCTCGCCCGGGAGTTTCTCGTTTGTATATCCATCCCTATATCAGCAAAGAAGAAATTGCGGACCTGACGGAGTTGGAACTAAGTGAACTTTGCTTCAACCGGATCAATGGCGCTTTGGTAAAGGAGCATCCGTGGATAGGGGGATTGAACATGGAGCATGGAGCCTAGAACATGGTATTCGTTACCACTACGAATCTGAAGATCCTTGAACTGGTTGAGACGAGATATAATTTGGAGAAAAAATCATTAATTTTACCGCATGAAAATTACGGAAGAGATCGTAGACCATATTGCTCACCTTGCCCGCCTGGAGTTTGAAGGAGACAAGAAGGAAGCTATCCGTCAAGACCTGGAGAACATCATTTCATTCATGGATAAATTGAGCGAAGTGGATACTGATGGAATTGAACCCCTGATCTTCATGACGGAAGAATACAATAAACTCCGTGAAGACAACGCTGTGGTTTCAATCTCCCAGGATGACGCGCTGAAGAATGCTCCGAAGAAAGATTCCGATTATTTCAGGATCCCTAAGGTGCTGGATAAATAGATTTGAGACCGCTTCGCCGTGAGAGCGGAGAAGCGATACTTGGGCAGTGGGTGAAACAAACCCTATGCGCCCTGTCGGGAGTTGCAATCTATTGTAACTATGTGGCCATCCCGCCGAGCGGGACAAGTTGTGGTGAAACACCTTACTTTCTCTTCAGCATTTCCTGTACCGCGCGCTCCAACTGCTGGTCAACACCTTTCGTGAACTTTTCGTATTCGTTCTTCACCTGTATGTCCGGTTGCAACTCGTGATTCTCCACTAAGTAGTCTTCCGAAATACTGCGCATTCCGATTTGCGGAATACCGAACGTTGTTGCACCATCGACCATTGTTTCCCACCAGACAGCTGTTCCTGTGCCGGGAACCGGCATTCCGATCAACGGGCCGATACCAAGTGCCTTATAGGTATATGGAAACAGGTGAGCATCAGAATAATTTCCTTCACTCATCAATACACAGGAAGGTTTCTGCCATTTCCAGATCGGTTCGCCTCCCATATTCTTTTGCCCCCGTGGCTCAAACGACATATACATCTTACCGCTCAAGAAGGTCGCCAGGTCATCGTGCAACCAACCGCCTCCGTTGAAGCGTGTATCCACGATCAGTGCTTCCTTCTGGTTGTATTTACCAAGGGCTTTATCGAACAATTTGCGGAAACTTTCAGAATCCATTCCTTCGATGTGAACGTAACCAAGTCTGCCACCGGATAAACTGTCTACTATGCGCTCATTGCGCTTGATCCAACGCTCGTAAGCCAGGTAATTTTCTTCCCAATAGGAGATCGGAATCACGACCTCATCCCAGCGCTCTTTCGTCTTCGGATCAAAACACGATAACAATACTTTCTTTCCTGCCTTTCGATTAAACAAGCTGTAATAGTTCTGATCTTTCAAGATCGCTGTACCATCCACCTTTTCGATGACAATTCCCTTGATGATCTTCTTGGAATGCAGGAGCAAGGGGCTTTTGTCCATAACCTCTCCGATTTGCAGGCCGTCTCCTTTGTAGCTATCCTCGTAGTAACATCCCAAAACAGCCGTCTGATCGCCGTTGGGTTCGTACTTGCGATAGCGCGCACCGGTGTGAGAAGCATTCAATTCGCCCAACAGCTCTGAAAGCATTTCGGCGAAGTCCATTCCATTCGTGATCGTCGCTAATTTTGGTTGGTACTCTTTTTTGTACAAATCCCAGTCCACCCCATGCAAATCTTCCACATAGAACTTCTCACGCACCTGTCTCCACGCATGTTCAAACATATAGGCTCTTTCGCCTGCGCCATTAAGAACCATTTCACCTCCTGCGCTCACCGGTTTTGGTGCTGCTGTCGCAATGTCCAGCTTCGTGATCATCCCATTACTGTTGTAGAAGATCGATTTTTCCTCCGCATCAAAGAACATAGAAGACGGATTCATCCCTGCCTTCATCAGCAATTTCGTTTCGCGGGTTTTCAACTTGGTGGTCCAAATATCGAATCCTTTTTCGAAATTCGACTGATAATACATTTCAGTACCCTCCTTGTTGATCAGGACATCTCCCAGCATGGATGAATGGGTCGTCAAACGAACACGGCGATCGTAAAGTCCCTCCGCTTCGATAATGATTTCTTTCACAGAGGGCTGCTCTGACTTGGCTTTAGTAACGTCCTTCTTCTTGTCATCCGCTTTGGCTTCATCCTTTTTCTTCTGAGCCTCGTCTTCCGCTTCTTTCCACGATTTGTAGTCCTCCTCATTCAAGGTAAAGCGATAAAAGGCGTCGCGATTTAGGAATACTGCTTCCACATCCGTTTGAGAACCCCAGCTTCCATGGGATCTCAATCCGTATTTATCCGTGAAGAAATAGACCATTTGTCCGTCCATTGTAAATTTCGGAATGGCACTTCCATAACCACTTTGAGTAAGGTTTAGTGGTTTTTCTTTGCCTGTTGCAGAAACAAGCCCAACATCTGTATTCCAACGGCCAAACTCAAAGAATTGGACCAAGAGGTATTTTGAATCCGGCGACCATGTATAGTACTGATCACCGTCAGAGTAGGAATAATTGTATGTTCCTGCCAGTACTTCTCGGATTGCTTTTGTCTTCAGGTTAAAAACCTTGAGGGTTGTCCTGTTCTCAAGGTATGCGATTTCTTCACCATTCGGTGAGTATTTGGGATCGAACGATTCTTCTGCATCCGTTACAAGTGCCGATTCTTCCAACAGTGTTGAATTGTAGAAGAACTTTTCAGTGTCATTCTTGCGTTTCACTTCATAGATATCCCATGAATTATTTCGCTCTGCTGCATACAGGATCTTTTTTCCATCGGGCGAAAAGGAAACATTGCGTTCCTGTCCGGATGACTGAGTGATCTGCTTGGTCGTTCCATATTCAACAGATGCCGCAAAGACGTCTCCACGGTGAACGAACACCACTTCTTTACCATCAGCTGATACTGCGAACTCAGAGGCATTCCCTCCGACAGGCAATAAAATTGTCTCATTTGCTACCTCATCCTTATGAACCGCGATATCAACCTTTTTCGGTTGACCGTTATCCAAAAGATAGATCTCGCCATGGTAACCGAAACAGAGTGTTCCGTTATCAGCCATACTCAAAAAGCGAACAGGGTGTGTTTTAAGGTCCGTGACTTGCTGACTATAAGCCCCGCCATTCACTGAACCTTTCCAAATATTGAAATTTCCGGATTTCTCAGAAAGAAAATAATAGCTGTTATTGTCGATGAAAACGGGATCGCGGTCTTCCCCTTTCCAATCTGTCAACTGTTTAAAAGTCTTTTTTTGAAAATCGTAAAGAACGATATCACGCGCAACGGATGATTCCTGATGTTTTCTCCATGGATCCTCATATCCCTTAATATCCTGGAAGATCAGGTAATTGCCGTCTGGACTGAATTGAAACGCTTCTGCTGCTACGGTTAATTCCATCTTCTCGCGCCCTCCTGTAACAGGTACCGAATACACTTCCCCCAACATTGGATATGGAAATTGCACGGAGGAACGTGTGTCCAATCTTCCCGACATGTAGACAAGCTCCTTATCTCCCGGCTTAAAATCGTAAGGATAATCATTTGAAGAATGATGGGTCAAGCGGGTTGGAACACCACCTTCTCTCGCCACAATAAAAACATCAAAATTCCCATGCCGATTACTGGCAAAAGCAATCGTTTTAGAATCTGATGACCACACCGGCATAAAGTCATGCGCCGCGTGAGATGTAAGCTGTTTCGCATCACCACCTTTCGAGTCCACCAGGAAAAGATCCCCCTGATAAGCGAACGCGATGTACTGACCATCGGGAGAAATGGAAGGATAACGCATCCATACTTCATTGGCAAAAGAAAAAAGGGGCAGCTGCAGGATAAGCAGCAAGATTAGTTTTTTCATGTGTCTAAATTTCAGGCGATGAAAATACTATATAATTACCAATTGAAAGCGCTTGATTAAGTATTCGTCAGTACTTTATAACCCGAACAAAATGACCATTCACTCCAATAAAATAGATTCCCCTGGGCTGTGCAGAAAGGTCTATCTCATTGTCACTGATCGAACAAAAAACAGCTTCTCCTGATATACTTGTAACAGTTACAGTATGAATATCCAGGTTGGAAGACTCAAGTTTGACTTTCCCGGAAGTGGGATTCGGACTAATTATCAAGACATTACCTTGGCCAACGGAAAGACCCGCAGACTGCAGCTCGTATGGTGCACTTTCCAGGGAACATCCTTGAGGAAAGCTAACCACAACTGTATAGGTTCCGCCCTGCAGCGCATTGTATTGTATAGCATTGGCACCGCTTACAGGATTCCCATTTAAATACCATTGATATCCGGAGCCGTTTACAGAACTCGTTAATAACGTTCCGGAGGCATTAATGGACGGTGTAGGATTTTGAGTGCATGTTGTTGAACCCGTAAAACCTGAACCGCCGGAAAGCTGATCCAAAAATAAGGTGAGCGCTGCACAGTCATCTTTGAGCGTATATTCCAGCCAGTGGTCTAAAAGTGAATAGGTTATTGTTTGTTGCTGTGAACGGGAAATTGAAATTCCAAAAGAAGATGTTGACTCACCAAAATCACAATTAAAGTTGGTATTCGCAAAATAACAGTGAGCCCCCCCGGTAATGCTCACGAAAGATTTACATGCTGAACCTATACCATCATATATTGGAATATGATGGTCTTGTGGCGGAGTAACGCCATCTGAAGATCCGGAAAACACCAATGTCGGAACAGTTACCCCTGGAGCCGCATTGATCGCTGAAGGGTTTGTTTCTGCTGGTGCCAAGCCAATAACTGTTTTAATACTCGTGTTCCCATTTGAAGCAAGAATAGCCGCTCCTCCTCCCATTGAGTGACCCATGATCGCTGAGTTGCCATTGATCCGTTGATAAAATGGTGAAGATGCATTGGTGTTCAGTGCTGTCAACTTTTGTTCTACCTGTCGCAGATCGAGACCAAAGTCATTGTGAGAGGGAGCCGGAATAAGGCTGCCTTCAGTTCTTGGGAATGCCAGAATATATCCTTTCGCCGCATAGCGCTGCCAAATATTCGAGTAGGCATCCCATGTCATCGCAAAACCATGTCCGAAAACGATAATTGGATACTCTCCGGTAAGCACCGGGACATTTTCTCCTGCGGTTGCCGCTGGATAATAGATCTCTGTTTGGATCTGACGTCCGCTTCCTCCGCCCGAACCATACCCGCCGGTGCGTGCGGGGTCATTAAAGGTGATCGTGGTATGGCCAATGCTGTATTGCCCATGGCAAAGCAGAAACAAGAGGCAAAATGAGTTCGTAAGTATTAATTTCATGAGCGTAGAACAACTTAATCCACATTATGTTTTGATGATCAGGATGTCAAGACTTTCACTAATATTCTTAATTCCATTCACTATCCGATCGAACCAAATTTATCTAAATTTACCCCAATGTCCAAAAAACACGATCCATTTGCCGCATTGCGGGTGAAAGAATTCAACTTTTACCTGTTATTTCGATTCTTCTTAACACTCGGGATCCAGATGCAAAGCGTGATCGTAGGATGGCAGATCTATGCACTTACGGATGATGTGCTGTTCCTGGGGATGATTGGACTGGCGGAAGCAATACCCTTTATCCTGATCTCTTTCTTGTCGGGTCATATAGCAGATACGTTTAACCGAAAGCGAATCGTTGTGTTCTGCACCTTTTTGTTCATCATACTCACTGGATTCCTGTTATGGCTTTCCGATCAAAGCAACGCAAAGGTCTTCCTGGAATATGGTACCTACCCTGTCTTCATGACTATTGCAGGTGTTGGGGTGATCCGTGGCTTCCTATCAGCGGCAATTCCATCATTTATGGCGCAGATCGTTCCGCGGGAACTTTATGCGAACGCTGCCACATGGAATAGCACCGTTTGGCATGTTGCCTCAATTCTCGGACCTTCTCTTGCCGGATTTATGATCGCTGCAAGTTATACATCTGCCTACACGATGGATCTCTCATTCATTCTGATCGCCTTGCTTTCTTTCATGCTGATCAAAAACAAACCGATGCCTGCGAAGGAAAAAATGGAATCGCTTTTCGAAAGTATCGCAGCCGGAATTCGCTTCGTTTTCAAAGATCAACTGATCCTTGGTGCGCTGTCTCTTGACTTGTTTGCGGTACTCTTCGGAGGCGCAGTCGCATTACTTCCTGCTTTTGCAGATGAAGTCTTGCATGCAGGAGCGATCGAACTTGGGTTTCTTCGGGCAGCACCTGCTCTTGGAGCAGTAATCATGGCGCTTTTAATTGCCTACAAACCGCCAACGCATAATGCGGGCAGAAATCTATTCCTGTCAGTAGGGGCGTTTGGTGTCTCAACGATCCTGTTCGGCCTTTCAACAAACTTTTTTTGGGCATTCTTCTTCCTTTTTCTTACGGGTGCATTTGACAATGTAAGTGTCGTGATCCGCCACACTATCCTGCAGCTTTCAACTCCTAACAATATGCGCGGACGTGTATCTGCTGTTAATGGGATCTTTATCGGATCATCTAATGAGATCGGTGCGTTTGAATCGGGAGTAACGGCGAGAGCTTTTGGCTTAAAACCAGCCATTATAATTGGGGGGATCTTGACGGTCCTTGTTGTGATTGCTACCGCACGCATGGCTCCCAAACTCAGGAAACTGAACATTGACAAACTCTAACCGCATGAATCCGCAGACAATAATTCACATTGAGATCATGCCTTGTAATATATTACCGAATCTTCCTTTGCGGTACCCAACGACTTAAAATCTAACCCTGGGAAAGAGATCCCGAAGAGCTTATTGCGGAACCTGTGATGTGCTGTCTTTAAAAAGTTGGCCCGGGTAGCTCTGAAATTCAACAACTCAATCAAGAAGATCTGATCGGTTGCTCAGAAAGTTGCCGTCATCAAGCATCCTTTTAACCTGCTCCAATTCTGCTTTCGTGATCACAAAGGTCTT
>Ga0068876_10001564_pt1 | contig 17807 bp, 12 predicted proteins | sample NOAtaG_6_FD_66442 | JGI IMG/M metagenome (GOLD analysis project Ga0068876, IMG submission 66442) | Freshwater lake microbial communities from Lake Erie, under a cyanobacterial bloom - NOAA_Erie_Diel5S_2200h metaG | ecosystem: Environmental > Aquatic > Freshwater > Lake | place: USA: Ohio, Lake... | reverse complement strand
CTGTGGTAGAAAAATATATAGCTGAGCATGCCGGGCACGACATTCGTCTGTTTAACCAGCCGTATAATCAGGGCAAAGGAGCCGCGTTGCATAAAGGCATTGAAATTGCTTCAGGAGATTTCATAATTATACAGGATGCCGATCTTGAATACGATCCGAGCGAATACAATATTCTGCTCAAACCAATAGTTGACGGTTTTGCCGATGTGGTCTTTGGTTCTCGATTTATGGGAGGTCGCCCACACCGTATACTCTTCTTTTGGCACACCATAGGCAATAAGTTCCTTACTTTTCTTTCCAACATGTTTACCAATCTGAACCTTACAGATATGGAAACTTGTTATAAGCTGTTTGACTCAAAAATGATCAAATCGCTAAAGCTTCGTGAAAAGAGATTTGGATTCGAACCCGAGGTAACCGCCCGCGTTTCTCGCATACCCAACGTGCGTATATACGAAGTGGGTATTTCATACTATGGGCGTACCTATGAAGAGGGCAAAAAAATTGGATGGAAAGATGGATTCCGGGCGATATTTTGCATATTGAAGTATAACATTTGGGCGCGCAAGTGAAGGCTTTTTTCAATCGTGCGTTTACCGATAAAGGACTGCTTCTCGTATTCGGAGTTGGGCTGTTGCTTACTTTTTTTTATTTCGGCACTTTAGTTACACATCCGGGATCACGCTATTTTGGATCAGGTGGTGATGGGATGCAGATATACTACCAGACGTATTACCACGTGAAATACGATACGACTTGGTGGCAGCAGCAAAGCATGAATTATCCCGATGGCGAAAATCTTTTCTTCACGGGAGCCATGCCGATGTACACGAATATCCTGAAGATTTTCGGATCCGGCGCTGCCGAAGCATCGATCGGGTTACTAAATCTACTCATGATATTTTCGCCGTTGTTTGGCGCCATTTTCTTATACGCGCTTTTCAGGCATTGGAAGTTGCCATGGGGGTATGCTTCATTGTGTGCTGTGGGTATTATGTTCTGTTCACCTCAACTTGACCGCATGCAGGGACATTATTCTCTTGCTATCAGCTTTATTATTCCGGCGTTGATTTATTCGCTTGTTAGATTTTATGAATATCCGAGCATCAGATTGAGTTTGCTCATGGGCCTGCTTATTTACTTTGCTGCTGCTACACATTTATACATGCTTGTATTCTGTCTTGCAGCATGTGGCATGTACTGGTTTGTTTTATTCACTACACGCGACCGAGGGTTTAGTCGAGTGAAATTTGTGGCGGTGCATTTCTCGATTCAAGTTGTAATTCCTGTTGTGTTGACTCAGTTAATTTTACACCTTACAGATTACGAAACTGATCGAACGTCTATTCCATGGGGCTTCGAAGTGTTTACTTCAAACTGGAGCAGTGTATTTTATCCTTATTGGCGCATTTACGAAAAATATGTTTCCGGCTGGTTTTTTCCTGAACGCGGTAGCTATGAGGGAGCTGCATATATTGGCCTGGCAGCAATATTTGGATTGTTGGTAATCGTGGTGATACAGTTCATTCGACTTATACGTATGCGTTTTGATTTGATCCTAAGAATTACGGATAAAAAAGTACTTAACATACTTGTATTAACAGCACTCCTTTTATTGTTCCTTTCTTTCGGATGGCCATTTCTGTTAAAAGACGACGGTAGTTGGATAAAGTATGCCGGACCACTAAGGCAGTTTAGGGCATTAGGACGATTCGCATGGATGTTTTTCTACGTTGTAAATATTCTTGTTGTATATCGGCTTTGGAATTTAGTGGAGCATCGCACGAGTAGTTCCGGCAAGGTGTTGCGTTTGTTGGTATTAATTATGGTACCGGCATTGTTACTTTTCGATACCTGGGGCTCAGCATCACATCTTGAACAACGCTTGAATAATCAAATTGTGGAATTGAGCGATGAACGAAATAATCTTCCACAAAATGCATGGCTTCGAAAAATTAAGGTGAGTGATTATCAAGCCATACTTCCTTTGCCTTATTATCATAACGGCAGCGAAGGACCACAGCTAATGCCGGCTAATCACGCCATAATCAATATTACTTATATTATTTCCTTCAAAACCGGTTTGCCCATGCTTTCCATGCTTTCCGGGCGTAGTTCACTTTCGAAATCTGCAGAGCATATTGCAATGGTGAAGGATCCGGTAAGTCCGCTCAGCCTGCTTACCCGTTTGCCCGATGAGCGTCCGTTCCTCGTGCTTGCGCGAAAAGCTGAACTCAGCACAAACGAAGCCGAACTGCTTGCCCTGTCTGATTTGCTTTTTGAAACACCGGATTATAGCGTGCATAGTTTGCTGCCATCAAAAATGCAGGAGCGTATAGCGAAGCAGTACAGTAAACACCTTTTAGCTTTTGAAACACAAAAAACATGGCCCGTATGGCCGTATCTAAGTACTGATTCGGTTGTAAATTTCACTTGCCGCGATTTCGAAGAAGTACAAAATGCCGGCCCACCTTTTCGCGGAAAAAAGTCAATGAAAGTAAATGGTGGCCGCAACGTTTATAACGTACTTTACGATGCCAAAGTAACCGGTGCCGTTCCCGGAGATTACAGCATTACGTTCTGGTTAGCGAATTTCGATAAGGATTTAGTAGCACGGTCCTACGTTGAAGTGGCAAGTTACTCCGGAGACCAATTAGATACCGTGATTTACGGCAATATGTTTGAATCATGTGTGGCAATTTCAAGACATTGGTCGCTGGAAGAAAGAATCATTACCATTAAACATCCCAACCAGCGTATTAAGATAACACTTTTCAATTTTGATATTCCCGAAACATCACCACTATACATTGATGAATTGCTCATTAAACCTGTGCATACACAGTTGTTTGATGTGCAGAAAGATTCCATTCAACACAACAACCGCACCTATTACCGCAAACCGTGACCGACATCAGTTTTGTATTGCCCGCTTACAAAGGCGCTGCACAATTGGAGCAATCGCTACCTTTATTGCAACAGTGGCTTAATAGCTTGGGGAAAACCTGGGAGGTTATTGTGGTTGACGACGGTTCGAAAGATGGCGGTGCTACAGAACAGGTTGTCAATCGTGCAGGGTGCAAATTTATCGGCCTGCCGCAAAACATGGGCAAAGGAGGAGCTGTGCGCGCAGGCATGCGTGAGGCCAAAGGTCGTTTGCGGATGTTCACCGATGCCGATGTGCCATTCGATGAAGATTCTATGCATCGTTTTATTCATTATCTGGATGAGAAACAATTTCATATTGTTATCGGAGATAGAACATTGGAGACTTCACGATACTTCACCGAAATTTCAGGAGCACGAAAATTAGGAAGTGGCATTTTCACCTTTTTTGTAGGTCGTTTTGTTACCACCGGCCTGCATGATACACAGTGTGGTCTTAAAGGCTTTCGTGCCGAAATTGCCGATGATATTTTTGGTGTTTCCCGCATTAACAGCTTTGCGTTTGACGTAGAACTACTTTACATTGCGTTGAAACGTAACTATGATATCAAACGCTTGCCTGTCGTGTTTAAAAGTAGCCACGATGAATCAAGCGTAAGTTTACTGAAACACGCTCCGGGGATGCTACTTGATTTGTTCCGAATAAAATGGAACCACCTTACCGGAAAGTATAACAAAAGAACAACCTGACACTAATGAACAGAGACCTCACCAATGCCATTCGTTATGTAATGGATGAATGGATTCCGCCTGTGATACGCGATAGCCGTTGGTTCATGTATCCATTTTTCTGGATTGCATATCGTGGCCGCAACATTAGCGAGGTAATGGATTTCAAAAGTCGCGTTTATAGTTTCACTCCTGAAGACTACGACCGCTTTTACAATAACCTTAACACCATTTCACGCAACCGCATTACCGACATTAATAAACCAAGCCTGGAATTTATTCTTGATAAGATCGATCCTTCTGCAACATCACTAATTGATGTCGGTTCGGGAAACGGTTATCTTCTGCGCACTATAAGACAGCGTCATCCGAATCTCCAACTCACAGCTTTCGATATTAAAGACAAAGACGATTCGCCCGAATATAATTATGTGAAAGGCAATATAGAACAAATGCCTTTCCCCGATAAATCATTCGACATTGTAACCTGCAGTCACACAGTTGAACATTTAATTAAGCTGGAACTTTGCATGAAAGAGCTTGTTCGAATCGCACGCAAGCAGATATTTATAGTTACTCCATGCCAACGCTATTACTACTATACATTAGATGAGCATGTTAACTTTTTCCCGTTCAAGGAAAAACTGACTTCAAGTATTCCGCTCAAAAATCACGAATGCCATAAGTTAAACGGAGATTGGGCGTATCTCGGTAAAATCGATTGATGACCAATGGCTCTAATCCAAAGACTTGAGTTCTTAAATTCACCTGATAACAAAAACAGAATTGAATTTATATGTTTTTGCTTAGTTGCTGTTTTGGTGCTGAATCGAATACTCGCAATGGGTTGGTTTGTCACTGAAGATGGGGCATCGCACAGTTATAAGCCGGTATACTGTATCAGCTTTTATTGGGCGACGATACGTTTATTAGTCAATTTTATGCTATTAATACCCTTCCCGCTCCCAATTGGTTAGGTCATCTGCTATTGGCCATTTCAACCAAATGCTTTGGAGTAGCCGGTGGTGCAAAAACACTGCATCTCATATATGGGTTTGGTCTTATTTTCTCTTTCAGGTGGCTCATGTTTACTGTCTCTGCTCGACCAAGAGTGATGAGCTATTTGATTTTTCCGCTGGTATTAAATGGCATTTTTTTATTCGGGTTCTACAACTTTTGTCTTGGTGTAGTAATGCTTTTGATTGGCATGACTGTATGGCTGAAGTACCTATCAACTCCTAATTGGCGCAGTATTCTTTGGCTGATTTTAATCGTTACCTGTGGTTGGTTCTCTCATATGTTAACTTGGCTTTTTTTAGGCGGTTTTATTTTATTGAGCCTCGCAGTTCATGCCTATTGTAATCGATCCGTGTGGCCTATCAGAAAGAGTATTTTAGCTGTCTTGATATGTCATCTTCCTTCACTCGTATGTTGGCTGATCTATACAATAGGAAATACAGCTACAGGTAAAGTTGAATTCAAGGCTGTATTTGTCAGGCTTCAGGAGTTTGTTGCGTTAAGATTTTCGGTGCTGTTTCCTGGTGCCGAATTAGATTTAGCGCGACTTTTTACCATTATGATTTTCATGCTGCTCGCTGTTGGCATTTATAACGCATACAGCAATAGAACAACCTTTAAACCCGAAAAAAAGTGATGGTATTGCTTTTTGCAGTCCTGTTTTTAAGCAGTCTGTTCGCAGTTATGTTTTTCCCTGAAATGATTGGCTCCGGAGGAGTTTTCGGTATTCGTGTTCAATGGATTTCGTGGGTTTTCCTTTTGATTCTCATTTCGCAATTTACTTTACCTGTGCGTTGGGAACTTACAATTGCTACAGTTGCTGTTGTCTTGTCGCTGAGCCGAAATTATGTTGCGCGGGAAGCTAGCGAAGAGCTCAACAGGAATGCACATACTGCAGCCGAAGCCGGAAAATATATTCGTGATCGCTCAACAATTCTTATCCTGCCCTTTGCTACCAATTGGTTATATCTGCACATCGGCAAATATCCTGTAACAGGTCGTGACGTAGCGCTGCTGAGTAATTACGAATGTGACCATCAGTATTTCCCGCTCAGATGGAATGAAAACAAATTCCCATATCGTTATCAATTAGCATCATTAGATCATGGTCAAATACCATGCTCCTGGGAGTGGAAAAGTGATCCTAGCAAAGAAACACGGCAAGTTGATTATGTCATGATTGTCGGGAATTTGGATAACGTGAGCGATTCCCTTTGCGCAAAAAAAATAATTAGCGCAATGGACTCATTGAATTATAAGTCTATCTACAAAAAGAATGATATCACACTTTACGAACATAAACCACACAGCAACATCCCATAATTACCGCCAAGAACTTTGTGTTTTCCAGTAGTATCTAATGCGGAACCAAAATATCGTTCGACTTCACTAAGCATCCGGGCAGATTCCAAATCAGTTTGTACTTTGAGTAATCAACTACAGTGCCGGCACAACTCAATCGTTGTTGCTGTGCATTTTTCTTTATGATGTACGAATCTCCATTCCAAATGACTTTCAAAATTTGATCAATTACATTCGATTTTGAAATTGAAGAGTCGGCAGCGAGTTGCAAACCAATTTGATTATTCTTTTCATCCATTACAGAACCCAAGGAATCGGGTCTGGCGCCATCTTCCAGTCGACCTTTTTTAAATTGATGATAATTTCCTTTCTCATGTGCAACACCCAATTTTCTTGCAGCATCCGGTCGTATTGTAGTTCCCAACAAATACATCCAGTAAATATGTCGGAACGCATCTAACTGACCGCCATTGCTGTCGGATAGTACTCCCTTTCGCTCTAACGAATCACAAATAATTTTTGTTCGTTCTGCACAACGCTTGGCTTTAACGGCCAAAAACGGATGCGTTATCACCCAGCGTCTTTCGTATTTTGAAAGTTGCCTCAGCTTCACTTGATGTTGCGAAAAAGAGATAGTACTAACGCAAAACGTCAGCACAAGCATAGCAATGTTTTGAATACCTTTCATGCCCAATTCAAATGTTAATTCGCAGAGAACAAATCAGTATTGGATCTGTTTATACTGCAACTATGAAATGTGAAGTTACCAAATGCACAAGATTTCCGGTCACCACGAATTTGTAGACTATCATGAACATTTGTTCTCTCCGAAAACAGCTGATGCCTATTTGAAATCTTTGCTCCATGACTTGCATTGGCAGGCGCAATATATCACCCTGTTCGGAAGGCAAATCATGCAACCGCGTCTTACTGCCTGGTATGCGGATGCCGGACTTTCATACACCTACAGTAAAACTACTTTCCAACCGTTATCTTGGATTCCGGTTTTAGAAGAACTCAAAGACATCGTAAACGCAACGTTAAATACTCATTTTAACAGCGTCTTGTGTAATTTATACCGTGATGGAAAAGATAGCATGGGTTGGCACAGCGATGATGAAAAAGAATTAGGATTACATCCGATTATAGCATCATTAAGTTTCGGTGCTAAACGGAAATTTTCGCTGCGACATAAACAGACACGGTTAACGGAATCAAAGACACTGTCTCACGGTTCTTTACTTGTCATGAAGCCCGGTTGTCAATCAATTTATCAGCATGCAATACCCAAAACGCGCTTGCCGTGCGGTCCTCGCGTTAACCTGACGTTTCGCCAAATACACGCGATGAAGTAGCCATTTATCGTTCAAAATGCTCCAATTAACTAATTGCTATACCAATTGGCCTGCGCAAAACGTTATATGGCATAGAATTAGCATGAATAGTATAAAACGTAGCACTATGGATACGATGTCAACAGAAATGGCGTACGAACGGGTACAGAAAGCGATTGGGTCCAGCATTAATTTGTTGCAATTGGCATCCGCCGAGCGAATGATTAGTTTATTCCGAAATATGCATTCGCGCCCCGATTTGATCGAAAAACTGAACTATCAGTATTTGCTGAAAGCGTCAGAACTACATTTCGAAGAATGGAACAAAAACGAAGAAAATAATGCCAATGCAGCCTAAAATGGCTGAAATAGTATGCAACGGCAGTCGAAAGGCTGCCGTTTTTTGTTGGTTATCCTTTAAAAACAAGGGCTGAAGAAAATCCGTGCGCGTAAAGTCAGTACCTTTGCACCTCTTTTTAAAACCACAACGCGCATGATCACGGTAAGTAATCTCAATTTACAATTCGGAAAACGGGTACTGTTTGATGAAGTCAACCTGAAGTTTACCCCCGGAAATTGTTACGGCATTATCGGAGCGAACGGTGCGGGTAAATCCACGTTCATGAAAATTATTTCCGGAGAAATTGAACCTACGAAAGGTCAGGTAGTGATTACTCCGGGATTACGAATGTCCGTTTTGAAACAGGATCACTTTGCATTTGACGATGTGGAAGTACTGCAGACTGTTATTCGCGGCAACGAGAAGCTGTACAAAGTGATGCAGGAAAAAGATGCGTTGTATGCAAAAGCAGATTTTACCGACAAAGACGGAGAACGCGCGGCAGAACTGGAAGCAGAATTTGCAGAAATGAACGGATGGAATGCCGAAAGCGATGCCGGTGATATGTTGAGCAAATTGGGTATCAGTACGGATTACCATTACAAGCTCATGAACGAACTCAACGGTAAAGAAAAGGTTCGTGTTTTGTTAGCGCAAGCTTTATTCGGTAATCCGGATATTTTGTTGCTCGATGAGCCCACTAACGATTTGGACGTTGAAACAATTGCCTGGCTGGAAGATTTCTTAGCAGAATATCAAAATATCGTGATCGTCATTTCTCACGACCGTCACTTTTTAGATGCAGTTTGTACACACGTTTGCGATATCGACTTCGGTAAAATTCAAATGTTTACCGGTAACTATTCGTTCTGGTATCAAGCTTCTCAATTGGCTCAAAAACAACGTTCGGATCAGAACAAAAAGGTGGAAGATAAACGCAAAGAGTTACAGGACTTCATCATGCGATTCTCTGCGAACGCGTCTAAATCTCGCCAGGCAACCAGCAGAAAGAAGTTGTTAGAAAAACTGAATGTGGATGAGCTTCCTGCGAGTAACCGAAAATATCCTGCGATCATCTTCCAAATGCAACGCGAACCGGGTGATCAGATTTTAAACGTCGAAGGATTAAGCAAATCACATGAAGGTGTTCCTCTTTTCAGCGATATCAATTTCCGTTTGAATAAAGGTGACAAGGTTGGTGTGCTTTCCAAAGATCACCTTGCTATTACTAAGTTCTTCGATTGTCTGGCCGGCGATCTCACTCCGGATGCAGGAGTTATCGAATGGGGACAAACTATTCAACATGCCTACTTACCCAACGATAATTCAGAATTTTTCAAAGGTAATGACACCCTCGTTGATTGGTTGCGTCAGTATTCCAAAGAAAAAGACGAAACATACATCCGTGGTTTTCTCGGTAAAATGTTGTTCTCCGGCGAAGAAACGTTAAAGAAAGTAAGCGTACTTTCCGGTGGTGAGAAAGTGCGTTGCATGACTTCACGTATGATGCTGATGCAAGGCAACTGTTTAATTCTCGACGAACCAACCAACCACTTGGATTTGGAATCGATTACTGCATTTAACAACTCGTTGAAAGATTTCAAAGGTGTGGTGCTGTTCACTTCACACGATCATGAGTTCATGCAAACTGTTGCAAACCGCATCATTGAAATTACGCCAAGTGGTGTCATTGACAAGATGGTTACGTATGATGAATACATATCAGATGCTGATGTAAAACGTCAGCGTGAAAAGATGTACGCTGTGCATGCGTAATTCATCTGAATAGAGCATAGAATTAACTAACTTAAGGGCATGAAAAATGCCCTTTTCTTTTGCAGTCTTTTTATCGTTGCGTTATCACATGCTCAGCAACGTCCTGTTTGCCACCATCGTCATGCGCCATATTCGCATCATACTCAAGCGGCAGCTACCAATGAACGCAGTGATACATTGAATGTATTACACTACATGATTCATTTGAACATGACGGACTTCACGACGAACACCATCGCGGGATACACCGATGTTCAGCTGACTCCATTAATAAATAATGTCAATACGGTTTCACTTGATTTGTTGGAACTCACCGTAGATTCCATCACACTAAATCAGCAAAGCATTAACTACACATATAACGACACGTTGATCATCGCATCATTGCCCAACGCAATTAACATAGCGGATACGATTCAATTACGTGTGTATTATCACGGCAATCCGCAAACTGATGCTTCCGGTTGGGGTGGTTTTTATTATTCAAGCGGCTATGCTTTCAATCTCGGAGTTGGTTTTGATGCCAATCCGCACAACTTTGGTCGTGTATGGTTTCCCTGTTTCGACAATTTTGTAGAACGCAGTAAATACACGTTTCATATCGGCACGAATAATAACCGAATCGCCTACTGCAATGGAACATTGGTTACAGATACCACAGATGCGAACACTGTGCGCTGGAGAACCTGGTATATGAACGAAGAAATACCAACGTATCTCGCCTCTGTTGCTGTTGCTCCGTACACACAAGTCAACTGGACGCACAACGGTGTTAACGGTCCAATTCCGATTGTGTTAACGGCATTACCGGCAGATACTACAGGTATGAAGAATTCCTTCGTTCACTTGACAGACGCTATAGCTGCGTTTGAAGCGCGTTACTATCAGCACATGTGGAATCGTGTTGGCTTTTGCTTAGTGCCGTTCAATAGTGGCGCAATGGAACATGCTACAAACATTGCATATCCGCGGTTAGCAGCTAATGGTTCGTTGACCTACGAAACGCTGATGGCACATGAATTATCACACCATTGGTTCGGTGATTTGGCCACTTGTAGAACAGCAGAAGATATGTGGCTGAACGAAGGCTGGGCAACGTATTCAGAATATTTATTCTTGGAATGGGTGTATGGAGTAAACAATTACCGCACTGGAATTTTAGCCAATCACGACGATGTTGTGCACTTCGCGCATCTCCGCGAAAACGGATTTCGTGCAGTTTCCGGAGTTCCACACAATTACACCTACGGCGACCACGTGTACTTGAAAGGCGCTGATGTTGCACACACACTGCGCGGTTACATGGGCGATTCTTTGTTCTTTGCGGGATTGCGATATCATCTTTCACAAAGCGAGTACAAAGATGTGAGCAGTGCCGACTTCCGTGATAATTTAATTACCGCTACAGGTTTAACTTACTTGAATGATTTTTTCAATGATTGGGTGTTTAACGGAGGATTTCCGCAATTCTCAACTGATTCGGTAACAGCAATTCCTGTGGGCAATTCGTTTGATGTTACTGTTTATGTGAAACAAAAATTACGCGGTGCACCCAATTATTTCACCAACGTTCCTCTCGATTTCACGTTCTTCAGTGCAACAGGAGACACCATCAACGAACGAAGATTTGTGAGTGGACCTGTAGCAACGTTCACCACTTCCCTACCCTTTCAACCGGTGTACACTGCAATTGATTTCAACGAAAAAATATCGGATGCAATTAGCGATGAACATAAAGTGATTGGAGCAAATGGTCAGTATGTATACACACACGCACGTTGCACTTTAACAGTAAACAACATCAGTGATACAGCTTTAGTTCGCATAGAGCATAATTGGGTTGCACCGGATACCATAAAGAACAACGTCAACAACTTCAGAATTTCATCAGAACGATATTGGAACATCGACGGCGTATTACCTAATACCTTTTACGCCAAAGCGCGTTTATATTACGATGGAAGAACCACCAGCACAGCAGGTCCATCACAATGGTTAGACCACGATTTGATGCCGGTCAACCAAGACTCCATTATCTTGTTATATCGACGAAATGCTGATGATGATTGGCGTGAATGGCCGTATTACACCAAAACAAGAATCGGTTCCGCAACAACTTCTAAATATGGATATGTAGAAGTTGATTCATTGGCATTAGGACAATATACATTTGCATGTGGAGTATCGGCAGTAGTAGGTTTGCAAGAAGAGTCAGTGTTGGATAATGGATTTGTTATGTATCCGAATCCGGCGAGTGATCAGGTTGTAATTACAAGTTCAGATGCAACAATTCAGGCCGAAACAATTGAAATCCTCAATGCAGTTGGACAATTGGTATTTTCAACTCCGGTAAGCGGAAACTCTGCAACGCTTTCGATTATCGATCTTCCGGCAGGTATGTATTTTGTTCGAATCACCACAAATTCGGGAACAGAACTGAAAAAAATGACCATTGCTCGATGATTAATACAATTGTTAATCAATAGTCAACACTTATCCTTACCCGATCAGCAATTAAAAAGTATCCTGAAAAGCGCATGTTTCATGCGCTTTTTTCACGCTACATTTGATCCACAACAAGCCACAAACCACCTATGTCTAAGCGACTCCTTCTCTTCTTTGCCGGCGCGGTTACGCTAACCATGCTAATTGTTCCCTTTATTGCCTCCGACAGTAAATCAGCACCGGCGGCAACAAAAATTAATCCTGCTTTTGGAGCGTATGTTTCAGCGTACACCTCGGGCATGATTTCCAACGAATCGAAAATTCGTGTTCGGTTGTCCGAAGACTATACCGGGGAAATACAATACGACAAGCCAACCGCCGATTCGTATTTCGATTTTTCTCCGTCCATCGAAGGCGAAACATTCTGGATCGATGCCCGAACGTTAGAGTTTCGTCCCGCAAAAAGATTGCCTTCCGACCAATCATATACGGCGAAGTTTAAATTATCGAAGTTGATCTCGAACTTACCTGCTGATCTGGGGGTGATGGAATTTAATTTCCGCACACTCAAACAAGGTGTAGTTATTCAAATTGAAGGTACCAAGACTATTGACAAAAAAACTTTGCGTTGGCAACAGTTAAAAGGCACATTGCATACCAATGATGCTGCGGACGACAAAGAGGCAGAAAAAACATTCACCGCTACTCAGAACGGCAAAAATTTACCGGTACGTTGGACGCACGAATCGAACCACACGACACGATACTTTGTAGTGGACAGTATTGCGCGCACAGATATTGCAGGAGAAATTGTAATGAGTTGGGATGCGAAATCAATTGGCGGTACTCAAACAGGATCTTTGAAGCAAGTTATTCCTTCCTTAAAAGATTTTATTGTAACAGGAGTGCGACTGGAACAAGGTGAACAACAATGTATCATCATTCAATTTTCTGATCCGCTGGATGAAAAGCAAAGTGTTGATGGATTAATTACGCTAAACGGAGATATCGTTCCTATGCGTTACACCATCCAAGATAATGATATCAAAGCGTATCCTTCCGAACATTTAAGCGGCGACTATACATTGCGCGTAAACAAAGGCATTAAGAATATTTTGAAGACCAAAATGCCTACAGGTTATTCCACGGGCGTGAAGTTTGAAGATCTCAAGCCGGGAATTCGTCTGGTTGGAACCGGGGTCATTCTGCCGAATACAGATCGCGGTATGTTATTTCCCTTTCAAGCGGTAGGATTAAATGCTGTTGATGTACGCATCATCAAAATTTACGAAAACAACATTCCTCAATTTTTACAAGTAAGTTCTTTGGACGGTTCAAGTGAATTGTATCGTGTAGGAAAAAAAATCATCAAGAAAAAAATTGATTTAAACGTTTCCAACAAAGCAGAACTCAGTAGTTGGGGCACATACTCATTAGACCTTTCCGAATTAGTTAAGACAGAACCCGGTGCGATATACCGCGTCACTTTAAGTTTCAAACAAGCATATTCTACCTATGACTGCCCGAAAGATTCCAGTGAAACGCCTGTTGCGGTTGAGGAAAATAGCGAAGAGGAAGAAAATGTGGATGGATACGGCTATTACAGCGATTATTCCGACGACTCATATTACTGGTGGGATGGTGATCGTGATGATCCTTGCGATCCATCCTACTATTACGGGAGAAGCATAAGCAAAAACTTCCTGGCATCCGATTTAGGACTATTAGCCAAAAGAGCTAATGATGGCGGAATGCTTTTGGCTGTAAATCAACTTCAAACTACAACACCAATTGCAGGTGCTCAATTAGAAGTTTATGATTTCCAGCATCAACTGATCACCAAATCTGTGTCAGATGCAGAAGGTCTGGCAAAAGTAAACGTGGGAAAGAAAAAACCGTTTCTATTGATTGCCAAACACGGAACACAGCGCGGTTACTTGAAACTGGATGATGGTAGTTCCCTTTCTTTGGGTGCATTTGATGTTGCAGGTGCAACAGTACAAAAAGGATTGAAAGGCTTCATATACGGAGAACGTGGCGTATGGCGTCCCGGAGATACGTTGTTCCTTGGCTTTATTCTGGAAGACAAACAGAAAACGTTACCTGCTACACATCCGGTTACGATGGAATTGTATAATCCGCGTGGACAGCTGGTAGAAAAAATGATCAAAGCACAGGGTGTAAATGGATTCTATTCGTTTGCTCCTGTAACCGATCCAGAAGCACCTACAGGTCGATGGATTGCAAAAGTTAAAGTGGGTGGTGCAGTGTTCACAAAAGATTTGAAAGTAGAATCCATCATGCCAAACCGACTCAAAATCATGTTTGAAGTTGGTAAAAACGGTTTGGTTTCTGCTGCGGATCAAACGAAGTTGACGTTACAATCGCAATGGCTGCATGGTGCAAAGGCGCGTAATCTGAAAGCCGATGTAAGAGTAAGCTTGGCGCAAACCACAACAACTTTTAAAGGTCACGACAATTTTAGTTTTGATGATCCTGCATCTAGTTTTTACAGTGAAGAACAAACTGTTTTTGATGGGCGTCTGGACGAAAATGGAGTTGCCCAATTTGAAGCCGGCGTTGATATTAAACAAGCACCGGGAATGCTGAAAGCTGCTTTCAACACACGCGTATTTGAAGAAGGCGGAGCGTTTAGTGTAGATCGATTTACGGTAAACTATTCACCTTACAAAAATTACGTTGGTGTACTTGTGCCTGAAGGAAATTTATGGGGCGGCATGTTGGAAACAGGTAAAGACCATCAGATCATTGTTGGTTCGGTGGATGAATACGGAAACAAAACTTCACGCAGCAACTTACAAGTTAAAGTGTACAAGCTCGACTGGCGCTGGTGGTGGAGTTCTTCGCACGAAAGTTTAGCACATTATGTATCGGGTAATTATTACTCCCCGGTGCTGGAGCAAACCATCAGTACTACCAACGGTCGCGGATCATTTAAACTTAAAGTTGAGAATGAAAATTGGGGACGCTATTTAATCCGTGTTACCGATATGGAGAGCGGTCATTCTTGCGGTTCCATCAGCTATTTCGATTGGCCGTATTGGGATGGTGCGGGAACAAAAAATCCTGACGCTGCGAGCATTCTGCAATTCACGACGGATAAAACAACCTACAAGCCGGGTGAATCGATTCAACTTTCTATTCCATCACCGGGTCAAGGTCGCGCATTGATTAGTGTTGAAAGTGGATCGCGTATTATCAATTCATATTGGGTAGAAACACAAACCAAAGGTACATTCACCCACGCGATTCCTGTTACATCTGAAATGGCTCCGAACGTGTACATTAATGTAACTCTTATCCAGCCCCACGGTCAGGTAAAAAATGATGCTCCGATTCGTTTGTTCGGTGTAGTTCCTGTTATAATTGATGATCCTGCAAGTCATCTCGCTCCTCAAGTTCAAACAGCCGCTGTGTGGAAACCGGAAGAACAAGCATCAGTAACGGTAAGTGAAAAAGATGGGAAAGCCATGACTTATACGTTAGCCATCGTTGATGAAGGATTACTGGATCTTACACGTTTTAAAACTCCTGATCCACACGGACATTTTTACGCACGCGAAGCACTGGGTGTTAAAACGTGGGACATGTACGATATGGTGATGGGAGCATACGGCGCTGAAATGAGTAAAGTACTTGGTATTGGCGGTGATGGTGACGATGGCAACAAAGGCGGACAAAAAGCCAATCGCTTTAAACCGATGGTGAAATTCATGGGGCCGTTTGAATTGAAAAAAGGAAGTAAGCAAACGCACAACTTTATGATGCCTCAGTATGTCGGGTCTGTTCGTGTGATGGTTATTGCCGGTCAGGATTTTGCATACGGACATGTAGATAAAGCCGTGCCGGTGCGTAAACCTTTGATGTTGTTGGGTACGTTACCTCGCGTAGTTGGTCCGGGAGAAACAGTTGACTTACCTGTAAACGTTTTTGCGATGGAAGCAAAAGTGAAAAACGTTAATGTGCAGGTGAGTACGAACAACATGTTTACGGTTGAAGGTGGTAACACACAGACACTTCAATTCAATGAAGTCGGTGATCAGGTGGTAACTTTCCGTCTCAACGTTTCGAAAGCGGTTGGTTTAGGTAAAGTAAAAATTACCGCGAGTGGTGCAGGAGAAAAAGCTGAACATAGCATCGAAATTGATGTGCGGCATCCAAATGTAGAAGTTTCAGATGCGTATGAAGTCACATTAGAACCGGGCAAATCGTGGGAAATGGATTATACGCCATTCGGCTTAACAGGAACGAATTCCGCTCAACTGGAATTCAGCACTGTGCCACCGTTAAATTTAGGTCAACGTTTGGAATATCTGATTGGCTATCCGCACGGATGTTTGGAACAAACTACGTCGGCTGCTTTCCCTCAATTATTCTTGACTGATCTGGTGAAGATGAGCGAGAATAAAAAGAAGAAAGTGGAATTCAATATTCGTGCAGCGATAACACGATTGCAGCGTTTCCAAACTTCTTCGGGTGCATTTGGATATTGGCCGGGCGATCAATATCCATCTGAATGGGGCAGTAACTATGCCGGACATTTCTTGCTGGAAGCGGAAGCAAAAGGCTATCATGTTTCGTCAAACGTGCTGGAGAACTGGAAAAAATTCCAACGTGAACGCGCATTAAATTACACGCCACGTTACGATCGTTATTATTACTACAACGATGATTTGATGCAAGCTTACAGATTGTATACGTTGGCTCTTGCTAAAGCACCGGAAGTTGGTGCGATGAATAGATTGAAAGAGCAAGATAACTTAAGCACGGCAGCGAAATGGAGATTAGCTGCCGCCTATAAATTGGCCGGGCAACCGGAAGTAGCTGCACAAATGGTGAAAGGTTTGTCAACTGAAATAAAACCATACAACGAGTTCTCCGGAACATTCGGCAGCTCTGATCGTGATCTTGCAATGATCTTAGAGACCATGAGCGTTATGGGTGGCACGTACAAAGTTCAGGCCGCTGTAGTTGCGAAAAAGATCTCTGAAACATTGAATCGTAAGGACTACTATTTGAATACACAAGCCACAGCTTACAGTTTATTGGCTTTGTGTAAATTCTCAGGTGGCGATAAAACCTCGAAAGGGTTCAGTTGCGATTTCGCGATTAACGGCAAGAAGAATTCCATGAAAGAATCGTTGCCGATGGCATCAACGGATATCGAAATTATTGGAACCACTCGTGGAAAAGTAAGTGTGAAAAACACCGGAAGTAATGTATTGTTTGTACGTATGGTGTTAAATGGAATTCCGGATGTAGGTAACGAAACTGCTGCAAACAACTACATGAACATGACGGTTGATTATTCAACAATTACCGGAAAACCACTGGATCCGACCAAAATTGTGCAGGGAACCGATTTTGTCGCGACAGTTACCGTCACGAATCCCGGCATGCGGGGTGAATATCGTGAAATGGCGTTGACGCAAGTGTTCCCGTCGGGGTGGGAAATACGTAACGAAAACATGGAAGCTACTGTCGGAGCAAACGTAAAAGGTAGTACGTACGATTTCCGTGATACGCGTGATGATCGCGTTCACACATACTTCTACATTGCTCCAAACAAAAGCAAAACGTTTAAAGTTTACCTGAATGCCACCTACACCGGGAAATTTTATTTGCCGGGTCCATTCTGCGAGGCCATGTACGACAATTCTGTCAATGCGCGTAAGGAAGGACAATGGGTGCAGGTAGTACCTGATGTGGTGAATTAACAATCTACAGAACGAACAACGGGCAGATCAAATGATCTGCCCGTTGTTTTTGCTTAAACTCTCATAAACAAGCAGTTATGCAATATCCGTTCAGTTGATTATATTTGTTTTACAGCGTTGGGCACAATAATTGCAACGTTGAAGCGTAACCACACCTCCATGAAAAAAAATTACCTCTTCAGTGTCTTGTTTTTAATGATCATTGCAGGTACCCTTAAGGCTCAATTTGGTTTGCCTATG